>ENA-ORRW01000143-ORRW01000143.1-human-gut-metagenome-genome-assembly--contig:-NODE-143-length-90575-cov-5.639041_pt1 | contig 90575 bp, 104 predicted proteins | sample MGYA00242183_ERZ509150 | MGnify/ENA primary metagenome ERZ509150 (study PRJEB26280, sample SAMEA2338639) | human gut metagenome | biome: human gut; feature: human-associated habitat; material: faeces... | reverse complement strand
TTGCTAAAGCAACCGCGCCTCGGCGCAAGAATGTGCCAAGGCACATTCTTTTTTAGAAAAACAGATTCAAAAAATGGCTGAACAGGGAAACGCCGGAGGAAAATTCTGCGTTTATAAGGAGTAGGAACGTACATTGCGCCGGGAAATGCAGAATTGCGACCCCGCGTGGTTTACACGATCGGAACCCCTGCAGGCAGCATAATTGATTCAGCAAAAAAGCAGGCCGCAGTCGCGGAAGAGGAGAGGAACAATGGAGGACGATAAAATCATCGCCCTTTACTGGGCACGAAAGGAAGAAGCAATTTCGGAAACGGACAGAAAATACGGCAGCTATTGCCGCAGCATTTCTTTCCGGATTTTAAACGATAAAGAGGACAGCGAGGAATGCGTCAACGATACCTGGCTGCATACCTGGAACGCGATTCCCCCCGGGAAACCGGAATTTCTGGCGGGATTTCTGGGGAAAATAGTGAGAAACCTTTCGATCAGTAAATATCGGGCAGGGCATGCCCAAAAGCGCGGAAGCGGCGAGACGCAGGCGCTTTTGGACGAACTGGAAGAATGTATTCCATCCGGCAAAAGTGTAGAGGACGAGATCGAGGGCAGGGAAACCGCCGCAGCGATCAATCGTTTTCTGGAAACACTGGACGCCGAAAGCCGGAAAATATTTGTCCGGCGGTATTTCTGGGCAGAGCCGGTTAAGGAGCTGGCAGGCAATTTGAATATCAGCGAGGGCAAGGTAAAGTCGCAGCTGTTTCGGATGCGGGCGAAGCTGAAAATGCATCTGGAAAAGGAGGGGATTGCACTGTGAAAAAGAATGAAAAGCTTTTCGACGCCATCGGACAGATCGATGAGCGATATATTGCGGAGGCGCTGGAACCGATGTATCAGGAAAGCGTAGGGACTTCGGATGAAAATAAAGCGGCGATGCCCAAAAAAGGAAAATTGTTTTTTTACCGGCAGCGGCGCACAGTGGCGGCAGCAGCTGCTCTCGTTATCTGCATTGGCGCAGCCGGAATTGCACAGTGGCGGTTGCATTCGGAAGAACCCGGACCGGAGATGGCGGCCTATGATATGGAAGGGCTGAGTGCGGAGGATGGAATTGCACTGCAGGCAGAAGATGCAGCGGCTGTTGCTCCGGATGCGGACGAAAATCAGGGGGCGGCAGCCGACCAGAATGCGGTACAGGGACGTATGGCCAACAACGCAGAGACCTGTTTCGCAGAAATTTATCTTGAGGTTGCAACGGCAAACTCCGGAAAAATTACCTGGCGGATTGTCAATGAAAGCGACACAGAAACCGTCGGCTGGGGAACAGATTATACGCTGGAACGTTTTACAGAAAACGGTTGGGAAATCGTTGAAAATTCCGACGCAGATTTAGAAACACAAAAAGAAAGCAGTCAGGCGGTCGCAGGAGAAACCAAAGAAGGAACACTGGATTTGGCTGCTGATGGTATCCGGCTGGAGGCAGGGCAGTATCGTTTGAAAAAAGAATGCCGGATTTTTGACGACGAAAACAGCCGCCAGACCGAGCTGACCGCAGAATTTCAGGTTGAACCGTGACCTTTGGCTATAAAGATTTTATTGTGTGCCACAGGTTGTTTTCGAAACCTGTGATTCTGACATCATGATTGTCACAAAGCTGATTTTGTGGTAAACTGATAACAGTTTAGACACAGCGGTGGAGAACTCTGTGAAGCAGGCTTTAAGGCCGGGGCTTTTGACTCAGACATCATAATTCATGACAATAGAATGCTCGCAGAGCGTGCATCCCATTGTTTTACAGGCAGGAAAAGGAGGACAGACGGAAGATGGACGGAACATTTTTTCTTTTGGCAGGCGGACTGCTGATCATTCTTTTTGCAGTAATTGTGGCGGTTGTTTCCTCTGTGACATCGGCAGTAGCGGCGGATGTAGACGATGAGGAAGAATGATTTTCCTGAGAAAAGCGGCAGAAAAGCGGCGATTCAAAATATCAGACGAAGATAAAAGGGCAGCAGGCGCAATAAAGAGCCTGACTGTCCTTTTTAAAGTTTATGCCCGGATATGTTTAAAAAGCAGAACGAATAAATTTTACGGCAAGACGAGCTTTTTATCTTTCCATTTCGATATCTATACAAATAGTTTGTAAAATCTTGACAAAATACAAACTAACTGATTGTAAAATACTGGAAAATACAAACAGTTAGTTTCTCTTCATCTGTGCAGTCAGAAGGTATGATAAGAATATCAGACTAAATTCTGGAGGTGGACATCATGGAGAAGGATGTTTATGTCAAAATTGGTGAACGGCTCCGAAAGCAACGCAGGATAATGGGCCTGACGCAGGAACAGGCAGCAGAGCTTCTTGGAGTATCAACCACCTATTATGGGGAGATTGAGCGTGGAAACCGCAAACTGACAATTCCGCGGATTCTGACCGTTTATGAAAAGATGAACCTTGAACCTACCTATCTTCTGACCGGAGAAATCCTGACAGACAAGGTTTATGATGAAATTTTTGATGGTTGTCCCAGAGAAAAGGAGCAGGCCCTGGAGGAGGTACTTAGAAGTATTTCACGCCTGTACTGAAGACCGACTGTTTCGAGACAAAGGGGGACCATGATGAGTGGGGAGAAAAATTCGTTTGATAACTTTGAAGAACTGTATACAAACTGTTATTGGCTTGTATACCGATATGTCCGTCATATGATTGAAAAAGATCTGGCGGCAGCAGAGGATGTGACACAGGAGGTGTTTCTGGTTGCATATCAGAAATGGCAGGAGGTGCGCAGACATCCGAATCAGAAAGGTTTTTTGCTGCTGACAGCTAAAAATAAATTGAAAAAATGGTATGAGCAGCAAGGAAAAATACAGACAGAAGGCTCAGGGCAGGAAGAAAAAGCTGCCCGAAGGCCGGATTCCGGTCAGGAAGGATATTATGTACAGGCAGAATGGAACGCCTTTCTGGAGCAGATTTTTTCCATGCAGGAGCTTTTGATCTGGAAGTTTTATTATGAAAACGGATTTTCCTGCGCGGAGATTGGGGAAAAGATTGGAATATCGGAAAGCAACACAAAAGTCAAGCTGTTCCGAATGAGACAAAAATTAAAAAGCTGTATGGAGGAGTAATCTGACAGGCAGGGGTATGAAGAATCCGGGGATGATTTTGGAAGGATAGCTGTTCGCAACGTATGACGGGCAACAAAGAAGGAGGACAGAAACGTGTCTGAAAAGAAGAATTCACTGGAAGAAAAACGTATTCTGCAGAAAAAGCTGCAATGGTATACGCTGGAAGCGGAGGATGGGGAGTTTAACGCGACGGAAGTGGAGGCAATGTTGGAGCGTTTGGATGAGCTGGAATTGCTGCCGGAAAAGGAGGACGGAGCAGATTTTTCGGAGCCCAAAGAAGCTTTAAAGCGATTTTACCAAAAATATGCAGGGGAAAATGTGGAAAATTGAGTAAAAAAAAGAGGGCGGATGTGGAAATCCGGTCTCTTTTGTTTTGACAACGTATAGGCGCTATGTTAAACTTAGGAAAGTAAAAAGTGGGGCAATATACCCGATTTTGAAAAAATATAAGACGGAAAAATGGAACGTTCGCGGAATATTTTGAAATTCTGTACCGAAGACACAGCTGCGGATACCTGACCGATAAGATAAAATCATGAGGTGAGTACCTTGGATAAGTACGAATATAAGCTGCGCCTTGAAGAGATCAAGACGCTGAACAAAAAGGGCCGTTTTCAGGAGTCCGCACAGATCGCGGATACGATCGACTGGAAAAAGGTCCGTAATACCTCCACACTTGGAATTATCAGCGATGTTTATAAGATAAACCGAAGATTTGACGACGCCAGGGAGATCCTGCTTCTGGCAAATGAAAAAAGTCCGCAGAACAGGCGGATTGTCTATGCGTTGTGCGATCTGGCGATCAAGACCGGCCAGGTTGTGGAAGCTGTGGAATATTATAAGCAGTTTGTACAGCTTTCGCCAAACGATAACAGTAAGTATATCCTGTTGTATAAAATTTACGAGGCACAGGATATCAGCCTGGAAGAGCGGATCGCTGTTTTGAAAGAGTACAAAAAACGCGAATATAATGAAAAGTGGGCATATGAGCTGGCATTTTTGTATCACAGGGTCGGACTTGCCACGGAGTGTGTAGAGGAGTGCGATCAGCTGATCCTCTGGTTCGGTGAGGGCAAATATGTGCTCAAGGCGATGGAGTTAAAGCGCCTGTATGTACCGCTTTCGCCTGCACAGCAGCAGCTTTACGACAGTCAGTACGGCGGCAGAAACGCAGTAGAGGAAGAACCGCAGGAAGCGCCTGCACAGGAACAGACTCAGGCAGTCCGGTCTGCTGAAAGCAAAGAAAAAGCAGATCTGGATATCCATGTAAAACCGATGGATATGGGACAATATAATACGATCAATTTACAGGAAGCGCTTGCCGCGAGCATGCGTGACGTGTTTGCGGTTGACAGGGAAGAGGTAAAGACGGCTTCTCCTGAGCAAGAAGAACCTGACCTGATGAAAAATCAGCAGACCGTTTACGCTGCAGAAAATGGAAATGGGGAATATCAGGAAGACATTTCCCGTGTCCTTGAAGAATCTGACCAGTGGGACGCACAGGCAACGGGACAGCTCGATACGGAAGAGACGAAGCTGGCGGCAGATGCAGTGGACGCGGCAGAGTCCGTCAGCGTGCAGCCTACACAAAGCACACCGCAGGTGTATGCTGACGTAGAACCGACATTACCTGTCGCATCGTCCAGCGAGGCATGCGCTTACGTTGCCGAGCCGGTAAACGCACAGCCTGAGGCACCCATCCTCGCGGCGCAGCCCGCGCCGGAACAGACTCCTGCGGTGACAGATCCTGCGGATGCCGGAATGCAGGAAATCCATCCGGCGGTGGTGGAGACTCCCTGGATGCCGATGGAAACCGACAAAATCGAACACATACAGGGCGTGGAAATACAGGAAAAGGTTGCGGCAGTCCCGGAAAGACAGCCGGAAAGGAAGGCTGTTGTGGGAAACACTAAGATAGAACGCCAGACGACCGGCCAGATGAACATCGAAGAGGTGCTCAAGGAATGGGAACGGCTGAAAAAGGAAAATGAAGAAAAGAGAAAACAGGAAACCAGACAGTGGATGCTCCAGCAGACAGGTTCCCTGTTTGATGATTTTGATGAAAGCTCCAGAAACGGCGTGCTGGAACAGCTGCAGAGAGAAGAATCCCTGCCGGTAGAAGACGAGAAAGCTCCTGCAAATGCTGAAAATCAGGAAGCGCCTGCAGGAGAAAGAGCTGCTGTAGAGACGACTGCAGCAAAAGCACCGCTTGTCGATCCGTCCAGAGAAACCGAGACGGAAGAACTCGAAGAGATCGAGGAAGCGCCGCCGGTGGCGGATGCCGCACAGGGCTACACAGAGCAGAATGCAGAAACAGAAGCGCAGGATGCAGAGCCGGTACAGCATTATGCGAAACAGGCCGCACCGGAAAGGATCGGAGCGCCTGCAACAGAAGAAACCAAAGCACCGCGTCAGGAAGCACCTACAGCGCAGCCGGAGGCCTCCGGAGAAGAAAAGCAGCTGCAGGAGCGTGTATCCCAACAGCAGGCAGCCGAGCGTGTGCGCAGCATGACAAAGGCAGAGCGCAAGCTTTTTGCCCAGTTCATCCCGACCAAACGCGCAATGCGCCAGCTGGTCGCAGCGCTGGATGAAATCAGCCTTTCTGCGTACACTGGAAACGTTGTGATTACCGGTATGCCAGGCTCCGGTACACTGAAACTGACAAAATGTATGATCCGCGAAATTCAGGCGTCCGACGGAAACTTCTCCGGCAAGGTTGCCAAAGTGAACGCGGAGCTGATCAATAAAAAAGATGCAAAAGCGCTTGTGGAAAAGGTTGCAAACGGCGCGCTCGTCATTGAGAAAGCCGGAAAGCTTTCCAACGAGGGATGTGAGAAGCTTGCAGACGCATTGAATCAGGAACATACCGGCATCATTGTATTTGTATTGGATGAAAAACGGGCGATCGACCGTTTATATAAGAAAAACGGAAGACTGATGGAAAGCTTTACCGCGCGGTTTGATATCGCGGCGCTGGACAGCGCAACGCTGGTAAAATACGGCTGTCAGTACGCATATACACAGGAGTATTCGATCGACGAGCTCGGCAGGCTCGCCCTGCATACCAGAATCGAGGATATGCAGACCAGTTCGCATGCCGTTACGGTGGGGGAAGTGCGTGACATCGTGGATGAGGCGATTGCTCATGCAAACCGTAAGACGATCGGACACTTTATAGATATTGTGCTTCGGAGACGCTACGATGAAGATGACATGATTATTTTGCGGGAGAAAGACTTTATCTGAGCGTTTCAAATATATCCAAACAGGGGGTTATTATGGCAAAGGCAAAGACAGCGAAAGCAGTAAAAGCGGCGAAAGTGCCGGAAACGGTATACATTTCGGAGGCCGACCAGTATCTGTTTGCTCAGGGGACGCATTACGATATTTACAAAAAGCTGGGCGCACATCAGTCTGTAGAAGACGGGAAGAAAGGAATGAGCTTTGCCGTCTGGGCACCGCACGCAGCCAGCGTTTCTGTGATTGGAACGTTTAACAGCTGGAATGAGACTGCAAACCAGATGGAAAAGCTGGGACCCGGCGGAATTTATAAGACGTTTATTCCGGACGTTGGTCTGGGAGAGCTTTACAAATTTCTGATTATCACGCCGGACGGCAGAAAGCTGTACAAGGCAGACCCGTTTGCGAACCAGGGGGAGGTACGTCCGGGAACTGCTTCTGTTACGACAGATATTACCAATTTTAAATGGTCGGACAGCAAGTGGATTGAAGAAAGAAGCGCGCAGGATCCGGAAAAAGCGCCGGTTGCAATTTATGAGTGTCACATCGGTTCCTGGATGAAGCATCCGGAAACGGAGGATGGATTTTATAATTACAGAGAATTTGCGGATCGTATCGTAGAATATCTGAAAAAACTGAAATATACCCACATCGAGCTGATGGGAATCGCAGAGCATCCGTTTGACGGCTCCTGGGGCTATCAGGTAACCGGCTATTATGCACCGACCTCCCGTTATGGAACACCGGAGGATTTTGCATATCTGGTCAATAAGCTGCACCGCAATAAGATTGGTGTCATTTTGGACTGGGTACCCGCCCATTTTCCCAAGGATGCCCACGGTCTGGCAGATTTTGACGGTGAGGCGCTGTTTGAATATCCCGATCCCAGAATGGGCGAGCATCCTGAGTGGGGAACAAAAGTATTCAACTATGCCAAGAGCGAGGTTAAGGGCTTCCTGATCACAAATGCCCTGTATTGGATTAAGGAATTCCATGTAGATGGTTTGCGAGTGGATGCGGTTGCCTCTATGCTGTATCTGGATTATGGCAGAAAAGATGGAGAATGGGTGCAGAACCGTTACGGCGGTAATAAAAACCTGGACGCGATCGAATTTTTCAAGCATTTCAATTCCGTGATCCGTGGAACTTATCCGGGTATCATGACGATCGCAGAAGAGTCTACGGCGTGGCCAAACGTGACCGGAAAAATCGGCAGTGACAGCCTTGGATTTACGTTTAAGTGGAATATGGGCTGGATGCACGATTTCTGTGAATATATGAAGCTGGATCCTTATTTTAGGAAGAATGATCATCATGCGCTGACCTTTGCGATGTCTTATAACGATGCGGAGGACTATATTTTACCGCTGTCTCACGATGAGGTCGTACATCTGAAATGCTCGATGGTCAACAAAATGCCCGGCTATAAGGTGGACAAGTACGCAAACCTGCGCGTCGGCTATACTTATATGCTCGGACATTCCGGCAAAAAGCTTTTGTTCATGGGACAGGAGTTCGGACAGGAGCGCGAATGGAGTGAGGCCCGTGAGCTGGACTGGTTCCTGCTGCAAAATGAGCTGAATCAAGGACTGCAGGATTACGTGGCAGAGCTTTTAAAGCTTTATCGAAAATATCCCTGTCTGTATGAGATCGACAACAGCTGGGACGGTTTTGAGTGGATCAATGCGGATGATGCAGATCGCAGCACTTACAGCTTTATTCGTAAAACCAGTGGAGAAAAGACAAAGAGACTGCTTTTTGTATTGAATATGACGCCGGTAGAGCGTAAGGATTACTGCGTTGGGGTACCGGAAAAGAAGAAATATAAGCTGGTGTTAAACAGCGCGGAAAAACGCTTTGGCGGCAGCGGAGAAGAACTGAAAACCGATTATACAGCAACTGCAGAGCCCAGCGACTACAAGCCGTACCGGATCACCTTTGACCTGCCTGCATATGGCGCGCTGGTATTTGCATTCTGAGAAATGTGTTGTGCGGGTATTCTGATGCCGCAACCAATAAAATACACGCATTGGAGATATTGTTAGAGAGAAAAAAGGACCAAGGGTTCCAAGGGGAATCCAAGGTCCTTTTTTACAGAAAGCGCATCGAAAAAGAGGCCCCTTTGTTTGCTCCTGTTTTCCACTTTTGTATCGTGTGAAAAATACGGTCATGAAGGATCTTATGCGCCAAATTACACGTCTCCTGCAGAGACTTTATCAAGTCCGTTCCACTGATTGAGGAGATAACGGTAACGTTTCATGGCGGCATTGAGCTGAAAAATGTAGCAGTCGATCAGATCGGGATCGGTCGCGTATTCGAACCCGGCATAGGCATTGTCCAGCTCCCATTTGGCGAGCTGCAGATTGTTTCTCAAGGCTTCTTCGGGCGTTTTTGAGGCAAGCTCAGCGGACGGTCTGCCGCCGATGCGAAAAGAAACTTTCATGTGTGTTCCTCCCGGACAGATAAAGTGGTAACGTTCGAAATCCCCGGTATTCTGACAGCTTTGGCAGGGGAGTTTGTTACAGTATAGAGAAAAACTGGAAGAAATATACATCCGGACAATGAATATCCGGGCAGGGAGAAAAAATATCTGCGGTTGTTTCCATCGTATGATACGAATATCTGCGTGACAGGCAGGAATATATATAGATCAACGAAGTCCGGGCGGGAGGGCTTATGAAAAAGGGAGCGGAGCTTGCGCTGAATTTTATGCTGCGGCTGGTTTTTGGAATGATCGCCATTTTTTTGATAAACGGATATCTGCAGGAAAAAGGACTGGATGCGTGCGTCGGAATCAATGCGCTGAGTGCGTTGACGTCTGGATTTCTCGGACTACCGGGTGTTGCATTGTTGTACGGTGTGCGGGTGTATTTGATGTGGTAAAAATACATAAAGATTGCATACCAGGTTTGTCAAAACGTCACAAGTAACATTTAAGGTACTATCTTGCGCTGGACAGTACAGAAAATCCGGTCTATACTTTGTCTTACCATCAGGCGGGATCAATGCAGAGGCATCTGATCCCGGTCCATACCGCTGATTAGCGGTTCTTATATTTTCTGAATTCTGTATTCTGTTATTTAGGAAATTACCAGGAGGAATACGAACAATTGAATAGACGGACATTGGCGATTTGCGATCCGGAGCAGGCGTATGCATGCAGGCTGATGGATGCGCTGAGCAGACGGGAGGATTTTCCGTTTGAGGTGTTGGCTTTTACGGGAGCAGAGCGTTTACAGGATTCTCTCGCCCGAAAGCCGGTACAGATTTTGCTGATCGCGCAGGGGCTTTTTCGGGAAGAGATGAAGGACTGGGTACGGCATGTCATTTTGCTGCAGGAGGAAGAAAACAGCCCGGTACAGGAGCTTCCGTGCGTGAGCAAGTACAGCAGTGTGCTCCGGATTGCCAAAAAAGTCACGGAGACGGCGATGCAAACAGAGAAATTGCCATTTTTGCAGACGGCAGGGAAGGCTTGCGTGTACGGATTTTATACGCCGGTAGGACGCAGCCTGCAGACAACGCTTGCGCTGACGATGGGACAGCTTCTGGCGGCAAATAAGAGGGTGCTGTATCTGAATTTTGAATGCTGTGCAGGGCTGACCGAGATGCTTGGAAAACAGGCGGATAACACAGAGTTTGCAAGTTTGCTGTACTATTTGCAGGAGTCTAAGGAGCAGTTTTTAGGCAGACTGTATCAGGCAGCGGAGTGCATCAACGGAATGGATTTCATTCTTCCGGCGTCATGCGGGTACGATCTGTACGGAATTGCCAGAGAGGAATGGCGGCGTCTGCTGGATTTATTGGATGACGGGCAATATGACGTCATTCTATTGGATCTGTCGGATGGGGTGCAGGGATTATTTGATGTCCTGCGGCGTTGTACGAGGGTTTACACGATCGTACGGGAGGACGGCTTTGCCGCCGCGAAGCTTGCTCAGTATCGGGAGACGCTGGAACGGACGGATTATTCGGACGTCTGGGAGCGCTCGAAAAAGTTAAAATTGCCATTTTTCTGCCAGCTGCCCAAGGACATCGGAAATCTGTCGTCCGGGGAGCTGGCGGAATATACGAAGAAAGTGTTGGATGCAGATGAGCAGGGCGGTGTATGAACAGTTCCGCGTGCAGGTGAAGCAGGAAATTCTGCAGAAGCTGGACTGCGGACTGGATTTTTCGGACGGGCAGGTACGACGGCTGATAGATGAAAGGCTCTGCAGAAGCGACTGTATCGGCAGGCTGGACGTGGCAGAGCGAAGAAAACTCGGCAGAGAGCTGTTTGCGGCGATTCGGGGTTTCGATGTGCTACAGGAGCTTCTGGAGGACAAGCGGATTACGGAGATTATGGTCAATGGGCCGGATCGGATTTTTATCGAAAAGGACGGCAGGCTTACGCAGTGGCAGGGACGGTTTGAAAGTCCTGCACGACTGTTGGATGTGATTCAGCAGATCGCGGCGGGCTGCAACCGGGTTGTCAATGAGGCGTCTCCGATTCTGGATGCAAGGCTTTCCGATGGCTCACGGGTAAACGTCGTGCTTTCTCCGGTTGCGTTAAACGGTCCTGCGATGACAATCCGGCGGTTTCCGGAAGAGGGAATGACGCTGGAAAGGCTGGTGGCGCTTGGGTCGATTACAGAAGAATGCAAAAGCTTTCTCGAACTGTTGGTAAAGTGCCGGTACAACATTTTTATCAGCGGGGGTACGGGGAGCGGAAAGACGACGTTTTTAAATGCGCTGTCGCAGGCAATTCCGCCGGAGGAACGAATCGTGACGATCGAGGACAGCGCGGAGCTGCAGTTAAAATATGCGCAAAATTTGGTTTCTCTCGAAACCAGAAACGCCAACATGGAGGGATGCAGAACGATTTCCGTGCGTGATCTGATCCGCAGCAGTTTAAGAATGCGGCCGGATCGGATTATCGTCGGGGAAGTTCGCGGTGCAGAGATCTGTGAGCTGCTGACCGCCTACAATTCCGGGCACGCCGGGAGTATGTCGACCGGGCACGGAAACACAGCGCGGGACATGCTGCTTCGGATGGAGACAATGCTCCTGATGGGAATGGACATTCCATTGTCTGCCATACGAAGACAGATCGCATCGGGAATTGATATTTTAGTGCATCTTGGAAGGATGCGGGACAAAACCAGAAAGGTACTGGAAATCGCAGAAATTACAGGATTTTCGGAAGGGGAGATTACGACCAGGACGCTGTATGCCTTTGAAGAGGACGAAAACAGTACGCGGGAAAAGGTCAGCGGCAAACTGGAAAAGAAAGGAGAACTTTGTCATGTGGAAAAGCTGGAAGCGGCGGGCTTTGGCTGAGAATAAAACAGACTATTCCAAATACCGGTTTTCCTGGCAGGAATATTTGCTCTGCTTTTTCAAAGCATTTTTTGCAACAGGCGCTTTTACAGGGATGTTCTACCGGTCATGGCTTGGAATGCTGGCGTTTCCGGCAGTATGGAAGGTTTTATACGGACGCGACAAAAAGAACAGAATTCAAAAAAGAAAGGAAAGACTCTCTCTGCAATTTAAGGATACCATCCTGATGGTGACGGCAGGTATCCAGGCAGGGAGCTCCATAGAAAATGCGTTCCTGGATGTGGAACGCGAAATCGGCGTCCTTTACGGACAAAATAGCGAGATGGGACAGGAGCTTGCACTGATTCGCAAGGGACTGACAAACCGGGTGGCGCTGGAGCAGATGCTTCTGGATTTTGGCAGGCGCAGCGGCATCGAAGAAATCCGGGATTTTACAGAGGTGTTTGCAACAGCGCGGCATCTGGGCGGCAACTTAAAGGAGATGATTCAGAGAACGGCAGACCTGACGGGACAGCGGATGGAAACGCAGCGGGATATTGCGACGATGCTGGCATCGAGAAAATATGAGCAGAAGGTGATGATGCTGATTCCGTTTTTACTCTACGGCTATATGCAGGTGTCGTCGAAGGGATTCTTTGACGGACTGTATCATAACCCGGCAGGAATCGCGATTATGACGGTCTGCCTCGGGCTGTATCTGGCGTCGTGCGTGCTGGCGGAGAAGATTATGGATATTCGGGCGTGATAGAGGACATGTGGAAACAGAAAAAAGGAAAAAAGGTTGGACTGTTTCATTCGTGTGCGCTGCGGTTGGTAGTGTTGCAGAAAAAAATGGAACGAAACCGAGGCGGCAGGAAAACGGGAAACAGGCAGGGACAGGAAATTTTGTGCCGGATCTGGGGGCGGGAAACAGGCGCTCTCAAATATCGGGAATTTCAGGTTCAAAAAACAGAGCGCTTGCTGGCGCTTCTGTCCGCCGGGCTGGCGATGGCACTGCTTTGTCAGATTTTTTTGACGACAGGAGGTTTAGAGCCATTGACAGAACTGCTTCGCCCGGACAGCGGGGAAGGAGACCGGACGTATGTACTGGATGCTGAGGTCGGAAACGAAAAGCTGCGGAAGATTTCGGTATCGGTGCCGGAGCAGGAGCTGTCAGAAAAAGAGGCATCAGCGCTTCTGGATCAGGCACAGGTAGAGCTGGAGCGCTGGGTAGCGGCAATTCCAAACCCAGACAGCGTGGAAGACGATCTGGACTTGCCGGAGAGATTCTGCGGCGGGCTGGTGACGGGACGCTGGCAGAGTGACTGCTATGACCTGATGGATGCTTCCGGACAGATTCGGAAACAGTGGGTGGAGGAAGGCGGAGAGCTGGTAGTGCTGAGCGTCCGACTGCAGTGTGTTGAGCAGGAGCGGGAATGTTCCTTTGCAGTGCGGGTTGTGCCAAAGGGAGACAGTCTGGCAGATCGACTGATGCGCGAAACAGGACGGCAGCTGGAAGCAGAGCGCAGTCTGCAGCAAGCGTCGGCAGCGCTGCCGGAAACACTGGAAGAGCAGCCTGTAAAATGGCGGCTGCATCAGGAACCATATGGGCTGTGGATTTTATGTCTGACGATAGCAGGGGCAGGTTTGATTTCGTTTGCATATGATCACGATTTGGAAAAAGAAGGAGAAGCGAGGCAGGAAGAGCTCGCATTGGCCTATCCGTCCTTTTTAGCGCGGTTGACGCTGCTTGCGCAGACTGGAATGCCGATCCGACAGATTTTTGCGAGACTTTCCAAAGAAAAGAATGGTGTTGTTTACGAAGAGGTGCGCCGGACATTTCGGGAAATGGAAAGCGGAATGACGCAGACCGAAGCGCTGGAACGTTTTGGAAAACGCACCCGTCTGCCGCAATATAAAAAGTGCGCGGCATTGCTGGCCCAGAACATCCGCAGGGGAACAGGAGAACTGATCACTGCACTCGGACAGGAGGCAGAGAATGCATTCGAGGAACAGAAAGCTGCCGCGCGGAGAAAAGCAGAGGAAGCGCAGACAAAATTGTTATTTCCGATGCTGCTGATGCTGAGTGTGGTGATGATTCTGATTCTGGTACCGGCGTGGCTCTCCTTCGGAGGACTGTGACGGGGCCTGGGAAATGTTGCATCGAACGCGCAGTAAGAAACGATAAATGATAGGAAGACGAGGAGGAACAAATATGCTGATGTATTGGAAAAACCGTGCAGTGAATGGAGCATGGAAGCTGCAGAGAAGAGTGTATGAGGTGCTCAGAAATGAAGATGGAGTCGGAACTGTGGAAGTCGTGTTATTGATTTTGGTCGCAACTGGACTTGTGCTGATTTTCAAAGACAGAATTACCGAGCTTGTGACGAATATTTTCGGCAAAATCACGTCCCAGGCAGGGAAGATATGAGGCAGAAAGCAGAAAAGTATGCAGACGTGTATCGTGCTGTATCCTGTGTAGATAAGCCCTGGAGCGAGAGAAAGCAGAGTACGCCTGGCTATATGACGGTGTATCTTGCACTTGTTATGGGCATTTTGCTTTCGCTGATTCTGGCCGTCCTGACGGCGGTCAGAATCTCCACGATTCGAATGTATATAGAGTGCTGTGCGGATATGGCGTTGGATTCTGCGCTGGCGGAATATCATCGGGAAATGTTGGATCAGTATGACCTGTTTTTTATCGATACGGCGTATCAGACCGGCGATCCATCCTATCATCGGACGGAAGAACATATTTTCCGTTATATGGAGCGGAATCTGCGTCCACAGGAGGAATTTCCGACAGCAGGGGCAAAAGACCTGCTGGGGCTTTCGACAGAAGCTGTGGAGCTTTTGCAGGCGGGCGTTGCAACTGACGATGGCGGGACGGTGCTGCAGTATCATATCGTCCAGTATATGAAGGATATTTCCGGGCTTTCTTTGGCGGAAACGTTGCTGGAGCAGGGAAACCAGCTGGAAGATTTGCAGGGACGCGATCTGGAAGCAGAGTGGGATGCTGCCGAGGAATCGCTGAAAGAAGAGATTTTTCGCCGGAAAAAGCTTCAGGATAAAGACTGGGATGGAGAAATCCCGGAAACACCGTCGGATGCGGTGCGGGCGACGCGCAGCGAGGGAATTCTGGGAGCAGCGGTGCAGGGAATGCAGCTTTCCAGTGCGTGTCTTTCCGGGGCGGGCAGACCGTCTGTGCGGCATTTAAACAGTGGAACCGGTTTGTCGGATGGAAAGGAAGCTGTGAACAGCCTGGTCGATCAGGGGCTTTTGTATGCTTATATCCTGAAAAAATGCGGCAGCTTCGGGCAGGAGAAAGAAAACAGCGCGCTCGCTTACGAGGTGGAATATATTTTGCAGCAGCAGACGCAGGATCGGGAAAATCTGAAAAAGACGCTGCAGGAGATTTTGTTGCTTCGGGAAGCTGTGAACGCAGCCTTTCTATTTGGAAGCAGCTTAAAAGCGGAGGCGGAAACCGCAGCGGGCGTTATTGCCATACTGCTTGGCTTGCCTGAGATAAAAGACCTTGCAGCGACCGTGATTTTATTTGCTTGGGCATACGCGGAAAGTGTCAAGGATGTCCGAATTTTGCTGCGGGGGGATAAGATTCCGCTTGTCAAAAGCGAGGGAAGCTGGAATACGCCGTTTTCTCAGCTGTTGACCTACAGAAGCCATCTGGATTCCTATCGTTCGTCTGCGGACGGGATGAGCTATCAGGATTATCTCGGCGCGCTGCTGGTATGTCACGGTGCAAAAAAGGCGATTGCAGGACTGATGGATGTGATGGAGAGCGATATCCGGCAGACGCCGGGAAACAGCAATTTTCGGCTGGATGGGCTGATCGACGGGATGCAGGCATGTATCCGGGTAGTCAGCGGCTATACCGGAAGCTATGAAATCACAAGGCGGTACGAGTATGAATAAGCGATTAAGAGGGGAGGGTCGGGCCGGATGCCTTTTTGGAGAAACCTATTATCGAATGCGCTGCTGTTTTCTCTCCAGGACAGCAGTATAAAATACGGACAACATGCTCTCAATTCCCGGAAGCCCAAAGACCGAATTGCCGGATGGATACGCAGGTGGATCTGTCCGGGGCGAAAAAAGGCATCTCGCCGGGCGCTTCCGGCTGGCATGACGGTGGAGGCAGCAGTTGTACTGCCGGTTTTCCTGTTTGCAGTTGCCAATCTTTTATCGCTGTTTCTGGTATTTTGGACGTATTCCTCAAAAGAAGCGCAGCTGCATCAGACGGCCCGTCAGCTTGCGCTGTATGCCTATGGGCAGGAGGATGGAGAACCGGATGTACGGCTGATGCGGCTGACGCCGGTCTCTGCGCCATTTGGGACAGCCGCTTTTCGGAGCAGCTATGTCGTAAACGGGTGCGTGATGCACAAATGGATTGGCTACAGCGGGGACGGGACGGGAGAAGACTGGGAACGGCAGGAAGAAGAGCTGGTTTATATTACAAAATCAGGAGAAGCCTATCACCGGGAACGGAGCTGTCTCTATTTGAATCCGTCCATCCGCCTTGCAGACCGGGAGGAAATAACAGCAGATTATACACCATGCAGCGTATGTGTTGGCAGGGGACGGTTAGAAAATCGGCTGATTTATGTGACGGACGGAGGAAGCAGATATCATAATACAGTAAGCTGCAGCGGCCTCAGACGGACGATTGAAAGCGTCACGCTGATGCAGGCGCTGGAGATGGGCAGACATGCCTGTCCACGGTGCGGATGACAGAGAGAAAAATATGGAAACAGGATTGGCGGTTTTATTTGGAGTGTGTTGTTCGGTAACGGACTGCAAAAGGAGGAAGATTACATTGTCGGTGCTTTTGGCTGGCGCGGCCGCAGGATGTATTCTGTCCGGGATTCGTATCTGGCAGGGAACGGAGAGTGCTTGGGAAATGCTTGCAGCAATTCTTCCGGCGGTATGTCTGGAAAGCGTTGTAATCCTGACTGCCGGAAAGGTCGGGAGCGGAGACGCGGGAATGCTGCTGGTATTCGGGTTGCTGTTGGGGTGGAAAGCATGTGTTTCAATTTTGTGCATGGGCTGTCTGCTGATTGGTGTTGTAGCTGGCTGCGGAATGGGGATCGGTGTGCTTCATCAGAACAGTAGGCTGCCGTTTGCCCCGTTTTTGTTTGCTGCGACGGTGATTACGCAGCTGTTGCAGACGTAAAGATGAGAAAATTATGGGAAAAAACCAATATCAGAAAAAAAAAGAAGCAGACGGTTATGTGGTTGTAGAAGCGGCGGTGCTTCTTCCGCTTGCCTCGATTTTCATTGTGCTTTTGATCGGACTTTGCAGTTATCTGTATCAGGGCTGTTTTCTGATGCAGGCGGCATATACAGCGGCTTTTCGGAGTGCGGCACAGGAACGCCCGGATGCCGGTTATGCGGATGGGCAGTTAAATCAGCTGTTGGAGGGGGAGGTTCTGTCTTTTGGAAAAGAAGAAAGGCAGATCAAAGCCGGAATGCTTCGGGTTGAAGTGACTTTGGAACGGGAAACGCCGCTTGCACGGTTGGCGGCTGTTGGCGGCAGAGGACGGCTGAAGGTAAAGCAGACTGCATATGTCAGGAATGCGGCGGCTTATATCAGAGGAATCAGAAGAGGAAAGGAACTGGGGGATGAATAAGCAGATGGAGCGAAAAATTGGACAGGATCGGATTGTGGAAAACGTGATCTATAAACGGGAATTGAACCATAGCTATATGGTATTGCCCTGCCAGGACAAGGATATGGCGGAGCGGTATGATTACCGGATTATGCAGCACAACCGAATTGGAGGGCTGCTTCCGTGCAGCCTGCGGTATCTGGATGGGGAAGAGCTTTTATACTATGACATTACTTCCCGCCAGCCGCTTGCACGGCTGTATGAAAGCCGGAGGATGAAGGCGGCAGACCTGGAACGGATTATCCGGGATACAGCAGCGGTACAGGCACAGCTGGGGGAGTACATGTTGGATGAGTCTGGGGTTCTTCTGGAGGAAGAGGTAATTTTTGCGGATGTGGAGACAGGAGAGCTTTATTTTGCTTTTTATCCAGGCGGATTACAGATTGGAAGACAGTATACGGAGCTGGCGGATTTCTTTCTGGAGCATATCGATCATGGACAGGAGCAGGCAGTAAACCTTGCGTATGAATTCTATAAGCTTTCCAAGGCGGATTACTTTGTGCTGTCCTCTTTTCTGCCGTTTCTGGAGAAAGAGATGGCGGATTTGAAGCAGACCGGGCGGGGAAAGGAGCACGGTTGGTGCGTGTCAGGGGCGTACACGGAAAGCGGTGGACGAAACGGCGGAGAGGGAGATTCGGGAGATTGGAGCTGCAGGAGTACCGTTGGGGCGCGCATAACGCTGCCGGATGGCGAATGGCCTGTAGAGCTGCGAAAAAGTGAAAGTACGTCAGAGTCGGGAGCTGTAGGGCAGCGAGGTGCTTTGACAGGCGTTTCTTATCAAGACGCTGAATACGCCTCAGATATCATGACAGAGGGGGATGAACAGAAAGCAGCGCACAAGCCCTGGTGGAAGCGGTTGTTTTCAGGATTTCGGAAGAGCAAGTCTGTCGGGGAGGAATGCGAGGAAGTGTCGGTCAGCAGGATGGATCAGATGGTATGGGACAGCTATGAGCAGCAGCTGTATGAAAATGGCAGTCAGGAGACGGTCTATTTTGCCGATCTGGACAGCATGACAGAGCAGTACGATGGGCTGTACTGCCTGAATGCGCAGGGGAAAGAGCAGCGTCTTGTGCTAAAGGGACTTCCGCTTACGATCGGAAAGCTGAAAGGAAGAGTTTCCGTCGTGCTGTCAGACCGATCGGTCAGCAGAATCCATGCACGGCTGGAGGGATACGGAGGAAGAATCAGTGTGCGCGACCTGAATTCCAGAAATGGAACGAGTGTCAATGGACATAAGCTTTCTCCGAACGAAAGCGTGCAGTTACAGGAGGGGGATATGGTATGCTTTGGAAGAGAGCGCTTTCGGTATGAAAGAGTGCAGGAACAGCGTTGACACCAGGACAGGTAAGTGATACCCTCATTTCAGGAGGAAAACGGCTATGGCATACCGGGAAACGATGGAAAACAACGGGATGGAAGCTGGCAGAGCAAAGAACCAAATCCCTTATTGTACAGTGGTGCTGGTAGCGTTGAATGTCATTCTTTTTCTGATCGGACTGATCCTGCCCAAAGCAGGAGAATGGATGGAATCAGAGGGCTGCTTCAGCGTGGTGTATCTTCTCTATGAGCACAGCGGGTTTTACCGACTGATTACGGCTGCATTTCTGCATGCCGACGTCGAGCATCTGCTCAACAACATGCTGCTGCTCTACTGCTGCGGCGATGTGGTGGAAAGATGCCTTGGAAAGGTGCGCTTTCTGATCCTGTATTTTGGCTCTGCGATTTTCGGAAATCTGCTTTCTGCGGCATATGAGCTTTCAACTGGAAGCTTTTATGAATCGATCGGAGCCAGCGGAGCGGTTTTCGGGCTGACGGGTGCGTTGCTTTTTCTGGTAATTGTCAAAAAAGGAGCGGCTGCGGGAATTTCCCTGAAAAGAGCGGTATTCGCCGTTGTCCTGTCTCTGTATGCAGGGTTTGGCAGTGCGTATGTGAACAATGCGGCGCATGTAGGCGGACTGTTGAGCGGTTTTCTTCTTGGATTTTTATTAAGCATTATACCGCCGGTATTTAGAAAGAAGGGATTTTCACATGAAAAAAGATGATTGTATTTTCTGTAAAATTGCAAACGGAGAGATTCCGTCCAATACGTTGTATGAAGACGACAGCTTCCGCGTGATCCTGGATCTTGGACCTGCGACAAAGGGACATGCCCTCGTGATGCCGAAGGAGCATTTTGGAAATCTTTATGAGCTGCCGGATGACTGGTGTCAGAAAGCATTTTCCCTGGCGAAAAAGATGGCAGGTCAGATGACGGAGAAGCTGCACTGCGATGGCTTTAACCTCGTTCAGAATAATGGTGCGACAGCAGGACAGACTGTTCCTCATTTCCATATCCACCTGATTCCCAGATATGAAAATGACGGACAGACGATCAACTGGAAGCAGACCAGCCCGACCGCAGAAGAGCTGGCAGCTGTAAAAGAAGAAATTCTTGGATAAGACAGACGCACGTTCATCCTCTCAAATATCAGGAAAAAGCGCTGTGCATTTGATGTATCCGGAGTCTGGAAACTGCCGTTCCTAAAAGGAAAGGCTGTTTTCTGCCGAATCGTTCATTTGCACAGCGCTTTTTATTCATGTTCAGCCCGTTATCTCGTTTAAAATTTCAAGAATAGAAGGAATTGCATTGGTCTGGCGGCTTTTTCCCATCGCGTCAATATAGGTCTGTCTGGAGCAGTACAGTGCATGCACTTTTTCTATCAGAAGACCGGGTGACAGGTAGTCTTCGTCGATCACCATGGAGAAGCCCTGTGCCTCAAAGGAGCGTGCGTTTAAAATCTGGTCGCCGCGGCTTGCACCTGCAGAAAGCGGAATCAGCAGGTTGGGCTTTTTGAGGGCGAGCAGCTCACAGATTGCATTTGCACCTGCGCGGGAAACGACGATGTCCGCCATGGCGAAGATGTCCTTTAAATCGTCTTTTACATATTCGAACTGCTTGTAGCCGGGTGTTTTTAATAACAGGTTGTCAATTTTATCCTTGCCGCAGATGTGCACGATCTGGAAATCATCCAGAAGCTTTGGAAGCGCTTCGCGGACGGACTGATTGATGACCGCAGAGCCAAGGGAGCCGCCGATGATCATCAGAACCGGCTTGTCGGAATGAAAACCGCAGAGCTTCCTTGCTGCTTCTTTATTTCCGTGCAGCAGTTCTTCTCGGATCGGGGAGCCGGTGAGGATGCTCTTTTCAGCCGGAAGCGATTTTAAGGTTTCCGGGAAGTTGCAGCAGACCTTTCGGGCAACCGGGATACAGAGCTTGTTGGCAAGTCCGGGTGTCATATCGGATTCATGGATAACGCATGGAATTTTCAGGGAAGCGGCAGCGCGCACAACCGGGACAGATACGAATCCGCCTTTGGAAAAAACAACGTCCGGCTGCAGCTCTTTTAAAATTTTACGGGCTTCGGAAAATCCCTTGAGTACGCGGAACGGATCTGAGAAGTTTTTCAGGTCAAAATACCGCCGGAATTTGCCGGTAGCGATGCCGTAATAAGGAATGTGGTAATCTGCCATCAGGCGTTTTTCCATTCCGTCATAGGAACCGATATAAAATACCTCGTAGCCGGCTTTTTCGAGTTCGGGAAGAAGGGCAATATTCGGGGTAATATGACCGGCTGTTCCGCCACCGGTAAGTACGATTTTTTTACTCATGATGGGATCTCCTCAAAATTACTTTCTGTCGTAAAAATTACTGCGCCTGCACGATTTCTTCCAGCGCGCGGGCGAGCTGATCAGGACATGACGTGGGCTTGAAGCCGCATTTAATGCCTTTTAAACGTGCGATTGCGTCCTCGGCTTTCATGCCGACTACCAGGCTGGAAATGCCTTTTAAGTTGCCGTTGCAGCCGCCGGTAAAAGCGACAGATTTGATTGTATGCTGATCCGGTTCCATCTCGATATCGATCAGGGTAGAGCAGGTACCTTTTGTCTTGTAGGTCATAGAATCCTCCTTGTTTTGCCGTCGAAAATTCGATTTTCTTGTTCCGATAGGGATTATAGCAGTTTTCCTGTGAAAAAGAAAGGCGGAAATTGGAAATCGATTGTGCGCCTGCGAGGATTGCAGCCGGGAATTCAGGGGCCTTATACTAAAGAAAAAGCGGAACCTGCGCGGCATCAGGACGCAGGAAAGCAGGATGGAGGAAAGCATGACAAGATATCTTTTGATGGGAACAGCAGCGGCGCTTTTGTTTTTTAGTATTTTATGCAGATTTTTTCCGGGTATGCGGCTGAAACGGCTGCTTGGGGAAACGGCGAATCTTTCTGTTTCACCGAATACAATTCTACGGCAATGCGTGTTGAAATACAGCAGCCTGTGCGAATTAAACGGCGGAAGGATGAACACATCGGTTTATGTGGAAAAATTTCTGCGACAGTTGAAATTCGGACGGTTCAGCCTACGGTTCTGGGACAGGCTTGGCGGGCAGCTTTTGCTTCTGTCTGTTTTTGCAGACGGAATCGGAGCCTGCATGGGGCTGATGGGCGGACAGACGCTTGGGAATGTGATCTGGTTTTATCTGCAGGCGTTTTTGAGTCTGTATCTGTATTTTGCGGTGATTGGGATGATCGATACGGCGTCGACGGCAGAGGAACTGAAAATCACGCTGGCGGATTTTCTGGAAAACCGTATGTCGGAGCGGCTGGCGCAGGTAAAGCGGGATAACGACTATCTGGATGAACAGGAGCGGGATGTGCGTAGAGAGGCCGAGAGCGTGGAGCAAACCGCTGCTGTTTGCAGAATGCAGGAGCCCGGGGCAGCTGAGTCCGAGTTGACAGAGCTTTTGCGGGAGTTTCTGGCTTGAAGTGCTGTGCGTTTTTTGCTACTCTTATAGGAAAACAGCAGACGGCGCGAATACGCCGGATGAAAAAGAACCCAGGCGGTCGAAGGAACGAGCCGCAGAAATGAGAGGAACACATGAAGATTGTAGTATTAGACAGAAGCAGTGTCGGTGAGGATGTCTCCGTCGAAGCGATAAAGCAGTTTGGCGAGGTGGATTTTTACAATAGCACACCGGATGAGCTGGTGGCGGAACGGATCGCGGACGCAAATATCGTTGTGGCAAACAAAAGTCCGATGAATGAATCCACAATGAAGGATGCAAAGCAGGTGAAGATGATCTGTCAGCTTTCTACCGGCTATGATAACGTAGATATTGAATATTGTAAAAACAGAGGCATCCATGTGGCAAACGCGCGGAATTATTCGACGGCTGCAGTTGCGCAGCATACAGTTGCCCTGGCGCTTTCTGTGCTGGAAAACCTGCCGTATTATGACAATTACGTAAAATCCGGCGCGTATGCATCACAGCCCCGGTTTGCTCATTTTAAACCCTGGTATGAGCTGGAGGGAAAGACCTGGGGCATCGCCGGAATGGGAAATATCGGGAGACGGGTTGCGAAGGCGGCAGAAGCACTGGGCTGCAAGGTTATTTTTTTTGCAACCTCAGGACACAGCGACTGCAGGGACTATGAACGGGTGGATTGGGATACCCTGCTGGCACAGTCAGATATTTTGTCTCTGCACTGTCCGCTGAGCGACAGAACGTTTCACCTGATGAATGTGGACGCCTTTTCCAAAATGAAAAAGAGCGCAGTGTTGATCAATGTGGCGCGCGGTGCGGTTGTGGATACGGATGCGTTGTATGAGGCGTTGGTAAACGGAGAGATCAGAGGAGCGGGCACGGATGTGTTCGAAAAGGAGCCGATCCTTGCAGATAACCCCCTGGCGACGCTGAAAGAAACCGGAAAGCTGCAGCTGACGCCGCATATGGCCTGGGCGAGCATCGAAGCGCGGGAACGCTGCGTGGAGGAGACCTGTAAAAATATTGCGGCATTTATCAGCGGAGAGGGACGCAACCTGGTTGTGTAAACTTTTTACAACACTTTGCCCCTGCCATTCGTTTTCCTAATGAAAGCAGAATTACGAAGCTGCTCCTGTACAGGATGCCGGAAGACGTTCCGGTTAAGGGACGGAATAAGTCCATAATTGTAGTATCTATTAAAATCCTGGACACAGCCGCTTTCCGGCGCTGTCAGATGCGGCAGCAGGGAAGCGGCTGTGAAAATTTTATTACTGTTTTACTTTTTCAATGGAAATAATTTCACCGGTAAAGCTTTCGATTTCGGATAAAATACCGGTATAGGTGACGGTCACGCGGTCGCCGGATTTGATCTGGTCGAGCCCGTCCGGTCGCTTATCGGAATCATAGGAAAATGCGTGGGGTGTCCCGTCATCGGAAACGACGACGAACATAAAGTCCTTCATTTCCTGAATTTTGCCGGTTACGGTGGATGTTTTGCCGGACATCAGACCGTCCTGTGTTTCGGCGGCAGTTCCGTTGGCTGCGCTGTTTCCATTGGAGTTGGAGCCGGACGCCGTTTCGGAAGGAGCGTTTCCGATAAGATCGGTGGCGCTGCTCTCCGGCGTGATGGAGTCGGTCTGTCCGTTCATCGAAGTTTCTTCGGAAAAATCAGATTCCGAAGCGATCTGGGTCTGCGGCGGAACGGTTTCGGCCGCAGTGTTTCTGCCGCATGCCGCAGCGAACAGCAAAATCGTGGTTAAAAGAATGGGACCTGCAAAAGAAAGTTTTTTCATAATTTCCCTCATTTCTGCGCACATTTTTTGCGCATGTCGAGTTTGTGTCACGTGCGCACAGACACAAAGCTCGCGATTAAAAAATTTTATTTTTCAATCTTTATACCTCTGTTTTTTTATTATGTGCAGAAAAAAATGAGATATGCGGTATGATTAAAAAAAGGGCTTTTGGGGGTTGGGCTTGAAAAAGCGGGAAGCTTTTGTTACGATGGGAGCAGAAAAAACGTCGGAGAGAGGGGACGACATGACAGCGCTGGAATTTATTCACAAACATCAGAACGACGAGGATAACGGGGAATGTCTGATTCTGCCGGACGGCAGTGTGGAAGAGCCGTTGCCTTCGCATATTGGCAGGCTGGTTGAACTGACCGGGATGGATGCCGGCGCTTTGCACGGCAGAATGGAAAAAAATATGGAGCCGCTGTTCTGGCTGGTGGAATACACTGGCTGCATGTCCGTGTGGCAGACGCGGGTAGTAGCGCCGACAGTGCCGACGGGGCAGCAGCAGGCTGCGCTTGAAGAGCTCCATGACGCTGCATTTCTGGCGCCGAAGTATCTGATGCAGACGCCGGGACAGGAATATGTGGAGAGCGTGCACCAGGCGAAAGAGGAGCTTGGGGGTAGATAAAAACAGCCGCTGCTGCCGGAAAAACCGATGCAGAGCGGCTGAATCTATAGGATGGGTCTGGAGCCTTACAGTGCTTCAAACATATCGGAAAGTCTTTTTGCGGATGCCGCGAGGTCGCAGAGCCCTTTTTGGGTCGTTTCCGGTGTAAATGCTTCGAGGTAGCTGCTCGCTTCCAGTGTAAAGTAACCGGAGTAGTTGATGTCCTTGAGCGCCTTTACGACAGCGTCGAAGTCGATGGACATGGAAAACGGAATCTGATGGGAATCGTGCCAGCAGTCGTTATCGTGGATATGCAGCGCCTGCAGACGGTTTCCGAGTGCGCGGATCATGTTGGCTGCACCTTCTCCGGAACCACGCATTTCTGCATGTCCGATATCCAGGCAGGCAACGAAAAAGTCGTCGTTTACGACGTCGAGGTGCTCGTTAAAGCTTGCAGAGGTCGCACATGCCGCGAAAGAGGACTGATCCTTTTCCGTGTCCCAGCCCCACATATTTTCGGTTGCGATCTTAACGCCGCATTCTTTTGCAAACGGCAGCAGATCAAAGTACATTTCCGCGTTTTCCTGGGCGGACAGGTAGTTGTCCGGATGGATGATGCAGATTTTGCCGCCTGCCTCTGCGGTGCATTCCAGCGCGCGTTTTAAGTAAGGGATGATCGGTCCGCGGGACGGGAACGGCGCGTGCGATTGATTGCAGAGGATGCCGTTGTCGAGACCGATCTGTTTTAATCTGCGCGCGAAGGCGAGATAATTGTCGGAAGCGAGCGGATTGTCATTGGGTAAAAAGCATCCGGCGCTCCAATCATATTTGCACATGTCGAACATGGAAAAATCCCATGCGTCAAAGCCTGCTTTGGCGGTATATTCTACAGCCTTTTCTTCGCCGACCAGCGCTGCAGCCGAGGCGATTTCTGTCGATATTTTCATAAGTCCCTCCCGTTTGTAACGCACGCGAAAAAAGGATGGCGTGCGGTAATATGGAGCCGAGGCACGGCTCGTATCTACGCACAGTATAGCATAGCAGAGGGGGGAAAAACAGAGGAAGTTTGCGAATCGAGAAAGAGTTTGAAAAAATGAGGTGTGGCTTTTGATGCCACACCTCAGAATTTTTGTAAACCTTGGTAAATACCGGATTTTTCATTAACCGAAGTATCTCTTTAACAGACCCTCAAATGCTTTTCCGTGTCTTGCCTCGTCACGGGCCATCTCATGAACAGTATCATGGATTGCATCCAGGTTCAGAGCCTTTGCTCTCTTTGCCAGATCAGTCTTACCAGCGGTAGCGCCGTTCTCAGCTTCTACTCTCATCTCCAGATTCTTCTTGGTGGAGTCGGTAACAACTTCGCCTAACAGCTCTGCAAATTTTGCAGCATGCTCAGCTTCTTCGAAAGCTGCCTTTTCCCAGTACAGACCGATTTCGGGATAGCCTTCTCTGTGGGCAACTCTTGCCATAGCCAGGTACATACCAACTTCAGAGCACTCGCCCTCGAAGTTTGCTCTCAGGTCAGCGATGATATCTTCCGGAGCGCCCTGTGCAACGCCTACAACGTGCTCAGCAGCCCAGTTCATTTCGCCGGACTGAGCGACGAATTTGGAAGCAGGAGCATGGCAGATAGGACATTCTTCCGGAGCCTTTTCACCTTCATAAACATAACCACATACAGAACATACGAATTTCATAATTTTAATCCCCTTTCTTATTCATGACAATGGGTTTCATTGTCTGATTTGTTGTGAAAAATTAACTGTGCTGTTTGTTTAAACAGCAGTGGCAGATCCCCTGAAAATACACTGCATGTCCGTCGATCCGGTTTCCATCCACGGATGTCCCGTGAAGAGAATCGAAGGAATCCGGAAATTCGGTGTGCAGGTCGAGAACGCTGCCGCATTCCGAGCAGATAAAGTGATAATGACGGCTGGTATCGGCATCGAAGTGATCCACACCGTCCCCAAGCCGGAGTCTTGCGATCTCACCGAGGTCAGCAAGCAGCGTCAGGTTCCGGTAGACAGTTCCAAGACTGATGTTTGGAAAGTCTGCACGGAGAGAGTGATATACCACATCTGCGGTCGGATGATCTTTGCGTGTCATAAGGAAGCTCTTGATTGCTTCCCGCTGACGGCTGTACTTCAAAGCCGGCATTGCTTCATCTCCTATCCGATAACGATAATTGTTATTGTTATCATGGCTTTATTATAGGTCGCCGATCCGGAAATGTCAACACCATTTTTTAGATTTATACATTTTTTAGAAATATATTCTTTCTATTTTATAAAAAGAAAAAAAGGATGTGGTATACTGAAAACAGTAATGCAGTGCAGTCGGGAAATGCAGACTGTCTGCAGCAAAAGACAGGGAGTTGTCAGATCATGAAATTTAAGACAAAGCTTGCAATCACATTTTTGACGATCATCCTGCTTCCGGTTTTATTGTCCCTGTGCGCGTTTCTGGGTATTGGGACGGTCATGATGCGGTCGGGAGGCCAGACGACCTACGGCGAAGGTATGCGGGCGTACAGTATGATGTCGGAATCGATCGATGCGTTCAGTCAGGCGACGGATGAGCTGTTCGATACGATTCAGGAGCAGGCGCGGGAAAATACGCACCGGCTGGAGGACAAGGCGTATCTGGATAAATTAAATGAAGAAGCGACGGATAAATCTTCCTATATTATCATCCGAAAAGGGGATCAGATTTACTATGCCGGAAATGCAGCTGCCGCGCAGCAGATTTTTTCCAGGCTGCCGGCGTATGGGCTGGAGAGCGAGGAAACGGATTCCGCATATTACTTTAATGATATGCGCAAGCTGGTAAAACAGATTGATTTTCAGTTTGCAGACGGGACAGAGGGCAGCGCATTTATTGTAACGCGGATCACGAGTATATTTTCCAAGACGTTCCTGTTGGATATGTTTCTGGCGATCATATTTATTCTGGTGCTTACGGCGATGGTGCTGACCCAGTGGATCCATAAGGATGTATTTGCTCCGATCAACCGGCTGAATCTGGCGATGCAGAAAATCGCGGAGGGCAACTTCGATTATATGCTGGAATCCGAGGACGACAACGAAATTGGCGAGCTGTACCGCAACTATGAGGACATGCGCCTTCGGTTAAAAGAGTCCACAGAGGAAAAGATTCAGAACGAAAAGCAGAACCGCGAGCTGATCAGCAATATCACGCATGATTTAAAAACTCCAATCACGGCGATCAAGGGCTATGTGGAAGGAATCATCGACGGTGTGGCGGACACACCGGAGCGTCGGGACAAATATCTGCGCACGATTTACACAAAAGCGAACGACATGGATCGGTTGATCAATGAGCTGACCTATTATTCCAGTATTGATAATAATCGTATTCCGTACAATTTCCACCGGATAAACGTTGCAGAATTTTTCGCAGACTGCGTAGAGGACGTCGGGCTGGACCTGGAATCGAAAAATATCCAACTGAATTATTCCAATCTGGTGGAGCCTGACACTCGGATTATCGCAGATCCGGAGCAGCTCAAAAAAGTCATCAACAATATCATTGGCAACAGCATCAAATATATGGACAAAGAGAAAGGCGTGATCGACATTCGCCTGCTGGATGAGGTGGATTCCATCCGAGTAGAAATCGAGGACAACGGCAAGGGAATCGCGGCAAAAGACCTCGGCAATATATTTGAGCGGTTTTACCGGACGGACGCATCCCGCAACTCCATGAAAGGCGGAAGCGGAATCGGGCTGTCCATTGTGAAAAAGATCATCGAGGATCATGGCGGATACATCTGGGCGACCAGCAAAGAGGGCGAAGGAACATGTCTGCATTTTGTGATTAGAAAATACAGGGAGGCGGAAGCAGATGAGTAAAATTTTAATTATCGAAGATGAAGTGGCAATTGCAGATCTGGAAAAGGATTATCTGGAGCTGAGCGGATTTGATGTACAGATCGAATATGCGGGTGACAAAGGACTTACGCGTGCACTGAAAGAGGATTTTGACCTGATCGTGTTGGATCTGATGCTGCCCGGCATTGATGGGTTTGAGGTATGCCGCAGGATCCGGGAGGAGAAAAATGTCCCGATCCTGATGGTGAGTGCGAAAAAGGATGACATTGACAAAATCCGGGGCCTGGGTCTGGGCGCAGACGACTATATGACGAAACCGTTTTCTCCGAGCGAGCTGGTAGCGCGCGTCAAGGCGCATATGGCGCGGTATGAAAGGCTGACGAGCAGCCATCAGAAAACAAACGATATTATAGAAATACGTGGTCTGAAAATCGACAAAACAGCAAGGCGTGTATGGATTAACGGCGAAGAGAAAGCATTTACGACAAAGGAATTCGACCTGCTGACCTTCCTTGCAGAGAACCCGAACCATGTTTTTACCAAAGAAGAGCTGTTTCGGGAAATCTGGGATATGGAATCGATCGGCGACATTGCGACCGTAACCGTCCATATCAAAAAAATCCGTGAAAAAATCGAAGTAGACACCGCCAATCCGCAGTATATCGAAACAATCTGGGGTGTTGGATATCGCTTCAAGGTCTGAAGCATATCCGGAAATGAGGGGAACGTGGCAGTAAAAATTATATACGAAGATAAAGATATTCTGGTTTGCGAAAAACCGGCGGGACTGGCGGTTCAAAGCGCCCGGATTTCCGAGCCGGATATGGTCAGTGAGCTGAAAAACTACCTGACGGGGAAGCAGCCGACGGGCGCGCCCGGCAAATCTGCGGAAATCTCGGCGTTTGGCGGCACCCGACAGCCGGCATTGGCAACGGCGTCCGTCGGAGTGCGCAAGCCGCAGTCGGTCTATCTGGGTGTCGTGCACCGGCTCGATCAGCCGGTTTCTGGTCTTTTGGTTTTTGCCAAAAATAAAAAAGCCGCAGGCGCATTAAGCACACAGACTGCGCAGCATCAGATGAACAAAATCTATTATGCAGTCGTGTATACAAAAGAAGACCTGACCGGAAAACGCGGAACGCTGACAGACTGGCTGGTAAAGGAAGCTTCTATTGCCCGCGTCTGCGATGCTTCACAGACCGGTGCGAAAAAGGCGGTTTTATCCTGGAAATGTCTGGCATGTCAGGGAAATCGGGCGCTTTTGGAAGTGGAGTTGGAAACGGGAAGATTCCATCAGATCCGGGTGCAAATGGCGCATGCGGGAATGCCGCTTCTTGGCGATCAGCGCTACGGCAGCGAAGAAAGCCGGGAGGTATCCATGCAGCTCGGGATTCGGACAATCCGCCTGCAGGCGGTAAAACTTGCGTTTTGTCATCCGACAAGCGGGAAAAGAGTATGTTATGAGCTTACGGACAAACTTACACTTTGAAAGCAAATCTGCGGTTTCGTGGCTGACCGCCCTGTGGATTTTTCTGATGACAGTGGTTTTTCCTTATTCTATGAAGGATCACTATTCCCAGATGGGCGTGCGGAAGTTTTCGTTTTTCCTGACAGTCAGTCTGGTGTGCCTGATTCCTGCAGGCGTGCTGGCGGCTGGAAGCTGGGGAAAAGACTGCGCAGCGAAGGTGTTTTTGCGGATGCACAAGCCGGAGTCAGACGCAAAGACGCAGACAGGTGTGCAGGCACAGGCACACCCAGCCGCTCGTTCTCTCAGCAATTTAGATATTGCCATGCTGTGTTACCTTGCAGCGATTTTCGTTTCGTGGCTATTTAGTGTTGACCGTGCGGCGGCATGGACTGGCACAGATGGCTGGTCGATGGGGCTGCGGACGCAGGTACTTCTTGTGCTGATGTATTTTCTGGTATCGAGGTATCTGATCTGGTGGAAAGGGCTGCTGGCAGTACATATGCTGGCGTCCGGCGGCGTGTTTTTGCTGGGGATCCTGCACCGGTTTTCGATCGATCCCCTCGGAATGTATCAGGGCCTGGATGAGTCGTGGCAGCTGTTGTTTCTTTCGACCATCGGGCAGGCGTCCTGGTATTCCGGATATGTCTGCGTGGCGCTGACAGCTGGAGCTGCGGTGTTTTTTATTGCAAAAGACAATAGAATCCGCATGGCAGCAGGGCTGTACTGCATGCTGGGCTTTGGAACGGTTGTGACTCAGAACAGCGACAGTGCGTTTGCTGCGATGGTGTTTTTGCTTCTGGGATTGTTTCTTGCAGGCTGCGACAGCTTCGATCGGATGGAACGGTTTCTGGAAACGCTGCTGTTGATGTTTGGAAGCTTTAAATTGATCGGAATTTTGCAGGAGTTATTCCCTGAGAAAGCAAAACAGCTCGGCAGCCTTTCGAAATTTTTATCAAAAAGTACGGCGACATGGGTATTTTTTCTGATCGTGTGCATGGGATACATTGTGCTGCTGTTGTACCGGCAAAAGCATGAAGCTGCAGAAATTATCCGCTGTGGGCGGACTTTGCGAAAGATTGCAGTGATCGGCGTGGTCGGTCTGATGCTTCTTTTTGTGGTGACGATTTGGGCGAATACAACCGGTCTGCTGCAGAAATGGTTCGGGGTTTCCAGTACGGGCCAGTATCTTTTATTTGATGAATATTGGGGAAATTCCCGCGGCTTTTCCTGGAGCATCACGGCGGAAACGTTTGCAAAGCTGCCGTTGTGGAGAAAGCTTACGGGCGTTGGACCGGACTGTTATTCGGTTTACTGCTATGCAGACACAGATCTTGCGGGCAGACTGCATCATTATTTCGGGCAGAATCAGACGTTGACGAATGCGCATAATGAATTTTTAAACCAGCTGTTCTGTACCGGCGGGATCGGATTTGCAGCGTTTGTCGGATTTCTGGCTGCTGCGGTGTGTCGCTTCTGGAAAAACAGGGAAAAAGAACCAATGGCGTTGATGGGGCTGCTGGCGGTACTCGTTTACGGTGCACACAACTTTTTCTGTTATCAGCAGGTTTGCTGCATTCCGTTTCTGTTTCTGCTGATCGCTATGTCAGAAAATCTGGTGCGGAAAGCGGCAGAAAAATAGTAGAAAGGAATACCCAATATCACGAATCGCTTTTTGAATCCTGATCCTGATATCATAATAATGTCGAAATTACTCATACTAAGTCTCAATGGAGATGGGAAAACATCTGCGGAACGGAGAATGGTATGGGTAATTTTTTTGAAAAAAACAGCTGTTTGGAGAAGAAGGATAGCGCTGCGGATGCAGAGGAAAATAGAGAGAATGCCCGGTCTTGCAGGCAAAAAGTGCTCTATGCTGCAGGGCTTGCAGGCGGGTTATACGCAGTGCTTCGATATTTGCTGCCGCTTGTTGCACCGTTTGTGTTTGCTTTTTTCATTGTCCGAATTTTATATCCGCAGCTTTGCCGGGCAGAGAAAAGGCTGCGGATTCGCAAAGACATCCTGATGGCAGGATTTTTGCTGCTTTTGACCGGAATCCTTGCGGCTGGATTCTTTTTTCTGCTGTCAAAGGGAACTGCATGGGCGGTAAAAATCGGAAGTGAGTCAGGAGCGATCAAAGATCAGGTGAATATAGCGTTTGAAAATGGCTGTTGCAGGGCGGAAGAGCTTCTCGGGAGGGAACAGGGAGAAATTCGAACGTTTTTTCAGGATAAGGGAGACGAAATGGCGAAAACTGTCGGTCGGGAGATTTTGCCAAAGGCTGCGGACTGGACGGCGAAATCCTGCAGCTTTGCGCTGCGGACAGGAGCGTTCTGGGGGATCGGGATGATCGCGGCGTTCTGGCTGTGCAGGGATTATGCGCGTTTTTCGGAATGGATGAAAAAGAGCGAGATCTGGGAAAATATTGACAGAATCTTACGGATGACAGGCGGTTACTGCAGGGCGCAGCTGAAAATTCTGGTGATCATATCAGGAATTACAGTTTTGGGGCTTTGGATTGGAAAAGTCAGAAATGGTCTGTGGATTGGATTATTGGCAGGGATTTTGGACGCATTGCCGATGATCGGAACCGGCATTGTACTGATTCCGACTGCAATTTGGCAGCTTTTGAATGAAAATCCTCAGGGTGCGGCATTTGCTTCGGTTACCTACGTCGCGTGTATTGCAGCACGGGAGCTTCTGGAACCGCGCCTGTTGGGTGCGCAGATCGGTCTGCCGCCGGTGCTGATGCTTTTGTCAGTCTATGCAGGTGTGAAAGTGTTTGGAGCCGGCGGCATTTTTCTGGGACCGTTGTATACAGTGCTGTATACAGAAGGACTGCGGCAGATTTTCTGCAGAAGCTGAGGTTATTCAATTCCCATCAGGTGCTGCAGCTGAGAGAAACGCCTCTGTGCACAGGGGCAGACCGCGCCGTTATCCAGAACAATCTGGCAGGGGCGGCTGTAACCTAACAGAATAAATGTCAAAAACAGAGATGTGGTGGGATCTGTTGGAGACTGACCGGGAAATGCCGGGAAAGCCCGAATTATCAAGGGTTTCCCCGGTTTTTTGTTGCTTAGAAAAATGTGAGTGACAAGAATTATGAGAAAGTCGAAAAAACACTTTGGCAGAGTAAAGTAAAAAATAAAAGTCCGCATCATAAAGCGAGGGAAGCAAGGAGTAAGCAGCTTTTGGATGATGCGGACTTTTTAGAAGGTTGTAAACATAGTGTATCAGATGTTTCTGGTAACGTAAAGGGGGAATGGCGTTATAACGGGGCGTTACAGCGTCATTTTTTATTTCTTAAAATTACCCCAAATGGCTTAAAATAGGGATTTATAAGGAAATTACCTATTCAGGAAAAAGCGTTATAACTAATGTATTTTGCAAATCTATCAATAGGACAAATTTAGGTGCTTTAAAATTGGATGTCCCTTTGGCGTAGGTACGCGGTTTATTACCAATTCAAAGAAAATATGTTCGAAAAAAGCAATGGGACAAAAAAAGGTATACAAGTAACCCAAAAAGATAAAAAAATTTACGCCATTTTTGCTTCAGTAATTTCTTCGGAAATTGATGATAATACCTTTTTGGGGGAAGCATCATGTCTGTATCTCAGCAACTTCAAGTTTATTATTCCAATAATTTCATTTTGATCCAGTTCGTCTAATTGTGAGAAAAGATTGAGTAAAGTCAATTCAGATGAGGAGAGTTGCGATTGAGTTTGCTCAATTTCTGGAAGGGGGTCTAAATCAGAAGAATTCATTAAATATTCCATGGATACATTAAAAAATTTAGCAAGGCTATAAAGCAAATCTGCCTGTGGAATGCTACCTTTTTCGAGATTTCCTATACTGCTAGGATGTACTCCTACTGCTTCAGCCACCTCTTTTTTTGTCAATCCGCTTTTTTCACGAAGATATTTTAATTTGTTAGCAAGTGAACACATAATTCCCTCCGATTGCGTAAACTAGATTTTGCGCTTGACAAATTGTGTCAACGCAATTATTATATAGTTGTGGGTTACAAATAACCCAAGAAAATAATATCAAACTTTTCAAAAAATCTCAATGACTGGAGTTCTCCAGAATAAAGAAGGTCGCCCGGATCAGGGCAAGTGTGAAACAAGAGCAATAAGAAAGGAGCGGGACGTGCAGAAGGAAGAATACTATAAAAAGAAGTTAGAGCTTATCAAATGGGTATCAGAATTTTTCGGGTTTGCTTTACGGAAGTACTCAGCCGACTATACGCAAAGCAAACCGCTTGAAGGATATGAAGCTGAGTGGAAAAAAGCCAAAGAGGCAATGGAAATTTTGCCGGATATTTATAAAAGGCTGGAAACAGATCAGTTCTGTCCGGAGCAGGATGGGAAAGAAAGACTATATGACATCATTGCATGTATATTGCAGGATTCCCTTTCTATCCACGTTGATGTATGCGGGGAGAATCGTTGGAAAGTGACACTTTTGGGCGTGCCACAAAATCACGAATTCCACGGGATAGAAATCATTGTGGAGGGAAAGGGAAGCCATAAAAGTGTTATCAGCCATTCATTTTTTTGAATGAATATTGATAACGGTCTTTGTTGGATACGTTGCAGGTCACTTCTAATGAATATAAGCCATTGGGGTCATGGATTTCATATATTGCCGTATATGATTCGCCATCTTTATTCCCTCTTATAAAGGTATAGTTCCGATTAGTCGGAATGAGTGACTGCAAATATCCGTCGAGAAGAAATGCATAGGGGCAATTCTTCTCAAAGTCGGTTGGACTTAAATAGAAGTTTTTTATAATCTTCCACCTCCCTTCGATGGAGATATAAAGATTATAGCAAAACGGGAAGAGAATGTATCAATTAAATTTTAAATGGCAGGTGGCAGCATGGGAAGATGTGATAGTGCATATGGGAAGCGGATCAAGAAGAGACTTGTTGATCTGAACATGACACAAGTTGAACTTGCCCAGCAGTTAGGAATTTCAAAGCAGTATATGCGCCGGATCATTTCCGGGGATAGAAGTGGGAAAACGTACCGGGAGAGGATCGAAGAGATTTTAAACAATTCAGTAGCATGAGGGAGGTGATTGAGTGGAAGCGTATGTGACTTTAGAGGAAGCTGCATCGTTAGAACATCGGGATTATGAAGCAATGAAAAAGTGCATTCAACGGAATTCTGAAAAATATAAGGTATCATTTCAAAAGCCGGAGAATGGAGGAAAGGATCGAGTCCTTGTTGCAGTTTCTTCCTTATCGAAACCAGCCCGTAATGCATGGAAAGAACGCGAAAAGCTCCGCCTTCTTGCAGAAGCAAAATCTGACCCCGAGACAGAAAAGCCGGCTGACATCCGCGCGGACGCGCCGTGGTATGTAGGGACTGACCTCGAATGGTACATGAGTACCTACAAAGAAAATTATTACCGCGGCATCGAGCTTCGCGGGATTATCCAGAAGTTCCTGCAGTACGATGACCGGGGGCGCACCCAGTACGCGGAAGAGTTTTCCGAAGAACACCTTGGGAAGAACAAAAGAACCCTGTACCGGTATCTGGAAAGCTACAACGAAGCGCTGGCATGGGCGGACCGGCTGGGCAGGGAGGACGGATGCGATTACAGCTTTTTCACAGTGCTGGCATTGTGCAGGAAACCGAAGCAGACAGGCTTGTTCCCGGCATTCACGCCGGAAGTCAAACAGGCGATCCAGAATATCTGGTTCCACAAGGATTTTGCGGCGAACAACAGCACGCGGGAAATGCTTTACGAAAAGCTACAGCTTTTAGCAGAAATGAACGGATGGGATTACATACCGTCGTATCAGTCCGTGACGCGCTACATCAACTATCTGATGACGGAAGGCGGCATGGGCAGCGCCCACTATCTGGCGGCGCGCGGGTATAAGGAATATAAGAACCGGAAAGTTGTGAAAGCATCCCGTGATACCGGAAGCCTGCAGGTCATGGAAGTCGTGATGGGAGACGAGCACACATTTGACTGCTGGGTGTCCTACACGATGCCGAACGGGAAAGTGAAGGCAATCAAGCCGGTGCTGGTGGCATGGATCGACGTCCGGAGCAGGACGATCATGGGCGATGTGATGTGTGAGCACGCGAACAGCCAGATCTTGAAGGAAAGCCTTTTAAAAGCAATGTACCAGGAGCACGGCGGCGTGCCAAAGTACCTTTATATTGATAACGGTAAGGATTACACCAGTTTTGAAATGACGGGGCGCAACCGGAAAGACCGGCACGGGAATGAGCTGGCGTTTGAGGAGGATGTGCGGGGGTTCTACCGCTCCATCGGGATCATCGACGACCACCGTGCAAAGCCTTACGAGGCATGGAACAAAGGCGAGGTGGAGCGATTCTTCCGGACGGTCTGCAATAAGTTTTCCAAGTGGATGACATCTTACACGGGGACGCTGACCGGATCGAAGACATCGGACAAGGTATCCAAGGACATCCAGAAGATGCTGGAGGCTGGGAAGCTGCTGACGCTGGAAGAATTTTACCAGAAATGGAACGAGTGGCTACATACAAAATATGAGCATACCGTCCACAGCGGTCTGAAAAAACAGGGCGAGCCGCACCCGACGCCGTGGGAAGTGTTCGAGGAGGCAGAGCGGTATGAAAAGGCGCTTCCGCCGAAGAGCTACGCGACGCTCCTTATGATGAAGGAAGAGAATGTCCTTGTCCGCCAGATCGGCATCGTGAGGAATGGGTATGAATACCGTGCGGATGAGCTGTGCGGGTACATCGGGCAGAAGGTCAACATCCGGTATGACCCGGAGGACGTGTCCACGCTGTATGTGTTTGACTTAAAGGGTAAGAAAATCTGTGAGGCGACCAGCCAGGAGCTGCTGAAGTTTGGCGCGGTCAACGAGAATACGATCCGTCATATCGCGATGCAGAACCGCCAGATTGAGCGTGACAGGAAGCGGCTGGAGGAAGCCCGGAAACCGTTTGAGGAGATCAATGAGCAGTATGTCGGCTTTGACCCGGTGGCGGGCGGTGTGGACTTGATGATGGACGGTGGAACCCGGAAAAAGAAAAAGTCGAACATGGTGGCATTCCCGGATTCACGGCTTTATCAGGAAAATGCGGATCTGCGCCGGAAACGGCAGGAGGAAGAGGAAGCAGAGGATACCTATTTGGCAAGAAGCGCCGAGGCAGCGCTCAAAAAGCTTCGGGCGATGGAGGGATGAAGTTGTTTGTAAAAATATGTGTGGCTGCAGCCGTGGTATTGGTAGCCGTAGTCGGCATTTTGGTAGTTGGGACAGCGCTGTGCGCGGCGGCATTTAATGAAATCTATGAGGACTGAAAGGAAGGCTGGAAATGGAAGCAAGGGCATATGTACAGGAAAAGGATCTGGTGGACCAGGTCAATGAAGCTTTGGAAGAGCTGAGGATGAACAAAGCGGAGCTGGCGCTCCGGATGAGCGTGAGCAGGTCGATGATGAGCCAGTACCTGAACAGAAAATACCGTTCGGATGCTACAGAGCTGGAAGAGGCGCTCCGGGGATGGCTCCGGGAAGTACATCCGGGAACGGAACCGGCAGAGGATGCCGCAGAAATGGGCGGGACGGAACGCCCCCTGCAAAAGACGGACTGTTATGAGTCCCGCGACTATGTATCGGTAATCGGTATCTGCCGCTTATGTCAGGAGGAAGCGACCCGTGGGATCATCACAGGACGCAGTGGGGATGGGAAGACCTTCAGCCTGAAAAAATATGCGCAGATGCCCCGTGTGGCATACGTCGAATGCAATGAGGCGATGAACCAGAAGGATCTGATCCGGCGGTTGGAGGCAGCGCTGGGGCTGCCCCGTGAGTATGGGACGATCGCGGAGCGGCTGGAGCGGGTGGCAGATTTTCTGACAACGGCATCGGGCTACCTTCTAATCATCGACGAGGCGGACAAGCTGATCACAAAGTATACGCAGAAAAAGATCGAGCTGCTCCGCGCGATCACGGACATCGCGGAAGGCAGCGTCGGGGTTGTCCTTGCGGGGGAGCCGGTGCTGGAGGGACTTTTGAAGAGCTACGACGTGCGCTTTGCAAACCGGATGGAGTTTGGATACAAGCTCCGGGGGCTGACGGAGCAGGAAGTCCGGTCGTATTTTGAAGGCTATGCGGTGGATGAGGATGCGCTGAAGGAGCTTGTGATGCGGGCGTGCAATAAACAGACAGGGTGCTTCCGCCTGTTTGACCGGACGGTCAACAATGTCCTCCGGATTCTGAAGGAGCAGGGCGGGACAAGGGTAACGATGAAAGTTGTGAGTGAAGCCAGTAGGATGATGCTGCTGTGAGAAGGAGGCAGGGATGAAGAAGGTTGTGATTTACATGGAAGGCGCACAGGAAAATGAAAAGGCACTGTCCATGGCGTATGCGGCGGAACGTGCGATCAATGAGACGTATGGGATCCGTGGCATGGTAATGGTCCGGAGTATGAGGGGGCTGAACCTGTTCCGCTGGATGCTCCGGCGCAGACAGGAGCGGCGCGGCAGCCAGCGCCCGAGGCTGCGGGAGGTGGTCTGATGAAATTTCAGGCGACACTCAGGATGATCTGGGGGCTGGCAAAATCGCCGGAGCTGTCCATGAGCAGCGAGGAACTACATATGTTTGTGGAAGCCCGGACGGGAAAGGAAAGCCTGAAGGAACTGACACAGAAGGAGCGGAATACGGTCGCCCGTGCATTGATGGGGCTGAAACCGGAAGCACCAAAGGGGCAGACAGGGAACCCAGTAACGGAGCGCCAAAGGCAGAAGCTGAAAGAACTGGCGTCGGAAGCCGGGTGGGATAACCCTGCACGCTTAAATGGTCTGGCACGCAAGATGTTTGGCGTAGAGCGCGTGGAATGGCTCAATGAGGCACAGTGTTCCAAACTCATCGAAGCGATGAAGGCAATGAATAAAAGGAAGGTTGGAGAAAATGCAGAAGGGACTGGCATTATTGCTGGCGGCTGCCCTAATGGCGGCGCCGCAAATGGAAGTAAGGGCATCGGAAGCGCTGACGGATCAGCAGATCAGAGAGCTGACGGAGACAGCGGGCGCTGAATACAACATCTGCCCGGAATTGCTACAGGCGATCGCATGGCGTGAAAGCAATTATATCCCGGACGTAGATAACGGGAGCTGCAAGGGACTGATGCAGGTGAGCAGCCGGTGGCATACGGGCAGGATGGCGGAACTGGGCGTGACAGACCTGCATGACCCGGTTGGCAACATGATGGTGGCTGCGGACTATCTGGCAGAACTGTTTGAGGAACATGAGGACGCATCCGTTGTGCTGATGTTCTACAGCGGGGACAGCCGGGCGGAAGACTACAGCCGTGGCATAGGAAAAATGTCATCCTATGTCAGCGAGGTACTGGAAGCGTCAGCGGCGCTGGAAAGGGAACATGGGAAATGAGGTTAAAGAGAGAGTCATTAAAACAGGCATGGAAGGAAATGAAGGATACTGTCCGCTGCATATGTCTGCTGAATAAAGAGGCAATGCTTCGGATCAAGCTGATGAACCACCAGAAGCGGATGATAGAGTTTTATATCGAAAATGCGGGGACGGAATATCTGACGGAGGAAGGGAACCGCTGGCGGGAAAAGCTGAATGGACGTCTGACGGAGATTGTTAGGAAGAATAAGGAGGGGAACAATGAAGCCCAGTAAGATGGATCAGAAGACATTGGCATTTTATACCAACCTGTGCAATGTATACAAGGATGAAGAGGAAAGGGAAGAAACTGCCAAACTGGAGATGGAGGGAAGCCTGACGGAAGATATGACGGCATTGCTGATGGCAGCCTATGTGCTTTTCCGGAGACTGACAGGATCGGAAGAGGATTTGATCGGTTTTACCCATATCCTGAACCGTCTTGCAGTCCAGTATTGCGCGGAGAAGAGAGAAAGCGATGGCAAGAATGACGAATAAGGAAAAGAAGGAACGGGCAGCGATTAAGAAGCAGCTTCAGGCGGACGGGATACTCCCGCCGGACAAGCCGAGGCTGAACCGGAGAAAATTCATTCAGGAAGCCCGGGAAGAGTACAACGCCTTTTCAAAGGAATGCATGGTCAGTGATCTTTATCTGCATAGAGCCGTCAGCGTTTTGTTAGGTATGGTTAAAAGAAACTCCCCGACGCCGGAGGCGGTGGGGGTAGCAAAAGCGCTGAAGCTGGCAGTTCGGCTCAGGGAGTTTGACCAGATGGTAAAGGCGCGGGGGGATACAGAATACCGGGTTTCAGAGCAGTATGACTATATCAAGGACATACTGGAGGCGTAAGTGTGAAGAAAAAAGAATGGTTGAAAACCGGAGGAACCATAGGAATCGTTTCCAGCCTGGCGTTGCTTTTTGTCGCAGGGGTAGATGCTGATAAATCACTGGAATTTACAATGTTTTCTATTCTCTTGTGGTTTATGGCATTCCTGATGCTCGAGTTAGGTAACTGATGCCCGTCCATAAAAGAAAAAAGCCAGACACATAAGCATCCGGCTTGTGCTGAAAGTGTTGCCACAGTTCAGCTGGTTATAATTCCTTCTCGACAATCGGATTATAACACCGGAACGGCGGATATTTCAAGCAGGAAGGAGCAAATGATGGGAAACACGTTCTACAAAAAAATCACAAGCCATGGGTCGATCAATATCCCGCGCGTATTGCGCACGGAGATGGGGCTGGAAGAAAGGGATCCGGTGGAGGTTGTGGCGGAAGACAACCGGATCGTGGTCAGACCCTATAATCTCCGCTGCATTTTCTGTGGAACCACGGAAAATGTCAAAAATTTTAAGAACAAAGGGATTTGCGGCGAATGCCGCGCGCATCTGCAGGAGGAAAACTGATGGATAACTTGATGGAAATAGGGACGAAGGAACTGATCGCAGAGGCAATCCGGCTGGACAGTGAACAGAAAAAAGGGCGCAGCCTCTTAAACCGTTACAAGGCGGAGCTGGAACGGCGCGGGATGAAGGTCATGGAAGACCAGAACACGCATTATGTAAGGTTTTTCGGGGACAGTGGTAAAGCGTCCGTGACGGATTCTTCCCGGCTGGACATTCTGAACCCGGACAAGCTGAAGCTTCTGATCGGGGAGGGCGTTTATAAAACCAAGATCAAGGAAAATGTCAAAACGGATTATAAGGTGGACGCAAAACTGGAGCGCGCGCTAAAGGCAGTCTTTCAGGAGGATTACACGTTTGAACAGAGCCTTGATGAATTCCTGCAGGGGATGGACCCGGCACCGGACAGGGCACAGCGCAGCATCCTTGCAAAAAAGCTGAAGGGGGATTATGAAAAAGACCGCGCCGTGCTGATCGAAACGCTGAAGCTGCCGGAGGATGCAGATCTGGATGTGGAGCTGTGGTACATTTATAAGATCAAAAATGCGGAGCTGATCAGGGCGTTTTTGCCGGAGGAAGGGATCGACAGCACGATGGAAGGGATCCGGAAGTGCATTCTGGTGGACAGCAAGACAGCGGTAACATTGGATTATGATGAGGAGGACGCAGGATGAGCGGGAGCGAGCATTTGAACGGGATGACGGAGGAAGAGGCTGCAAAGACCGTGGAGGATCTGGCAGCCATGACAGAAGAACAGCGTCAGGCTTATTTTAACATCCTTGATCCGGATGCAATGGGGTTTGACGGGGAGGAGGGTATCTGATGGAGGTCAACAGGCTGATAAATACGATCAACTGCAACGTCCAGACGGGGCGCAGGGTGGAATACATTGTGATCCATTATGTGGGTGCACTCGGAGGCGCAGAGGATAACTGCAGATATTATGCGAGCCGGTACGTCGGGGCGTCGGTGCATTATTTTGTCGGGCATGACGGGGAGATATGGCAGAGTGTGGAAGAAAAGGATATAGCATGGCATTGCGGGGCGAAGAACTACAACCATCCAGACTGCAGGAATTCCAACAGCATCGGTGTGGAGCTGTGCGTCCGTAAAAGGGACACCTCCAGTATGGGGGCAGGAGACACGGACTGGTATTTTGAGCCGGCAACAGTCGCTGCGGCGCAGGAACTGGTCAGGGATCTGATGGCGCGGTATTCTATCTCGCTGGATCATGTACTGCGGCACTATGATGTGACCGGGAAGTGCTGTCCGAACCCTTATGTGATGGATGGGAGTCTTTGGGAAGAATTTAAGGCAGGGCTGCTGTCGGATGCAGGGCTTACTCCGGTCTGCGGTGCGACCCAAGCAACTGCAGAACAGATGGCTGCTTATCTGGTCAAAAAGAATCCCGATACAGCACCCTATGCATTGGAGCATGCCCGCCTGTATCTTTCCGAAGGGGCGAAGGAAGGAATCCGTGGCGATGTGGCATGGGCTCAGAGATGCCTTGAAACCGGTCATGATACCTATGAAGGGTCTGCCGTGACGCTGGATCAGCATAATTATGGCGGGTTTGGTGTTACAAAAAAAGGGATGAAGGGGGAAAGTTTCCCGGATGCGGCAATGGGGATCCTTGTACATATCCAGCACTTAAAAGCGTATGCAAACAGTGACCCGCTGGCAGTTCCGTGTGTGGACCCGAGGTTTGTTTATGTGCGGCGAGGATGCAGTCCTTATGTGGAGTGGCTGGGACAGCAGGAGAACCCGGCGAACGAAGGAAAGCCGAAGAAAGAGTGGGTCGGCTGGGCTGCCGGGAAAGATTATGGAAGTAAGATTTTAGCAATCCTGAAACGGATTCTTTCTGTGACAAAAGAGGAAGAAGGTATCCTTCAGGGGCAGGAAATCCCGCAATCCCCTTCAGAGCAGGAGCCTCCCGTAATTGAGCCGGATGTACCGGTGGGCAGCTATCTGATCATGACCACGGTGGATAGTCTGCGGATTCGACGGGGACCGGGGATGGAATACCCGGTGGTCGGAGGCATCAATGAAACAGCCGGGAAAAAGAAGGAATACACCATCGTGGAAGAACGGAACGGATGGGGAAGATTAAAGTCCGGTGCCGGATGGATTTACTTGTGGTATACCAGACGGGCGTGAGGACGGAAAGAAGGTCTGAATGGATAAAAAGCTGCGGGAAGAGCTGATCCTGGAAACACATCTGGAGGATATTGCGGAGACATACCGCCCGGTAGCAGAGATCGTTGGGGTAGAGCGTTTTGTACGTCTGTCTGAATATGCCTGTGGGGATGAGATCTATTTCCCGAAGCCGGAAAATATCCTCGTCCCGGCACGGAACCGGAGGATACAGGCAGAGTATAACGGCTATAATATAAAACAACTGGCAGAAAAATATGAGCTGACCACCAAGCAGATCGGTTTTATCCTGCGGGATGTCCCGGTGCCCGGGCAGCTTGATATATTCGATTGGCTGGGGAAAGGGGCAGATTCCTCCGAAAATACTTCCCCTAAAGAAAAATAAAGATATCGCGTACCATAAGAGCATGACTTGCGTCATGCTCTTATTTTTTTCGGAAAGGAGGGACAGGTATGGATGTATCGGCAGCATTTGGGGATGTGTCAGTTGCGGTGGCATTTGTGGGGCTTATGGCATTTTTGGTGTCTGTGATTACCGAGGGGCTAAAGCGGATCAAATGGATTGAAGAGCGGATACCAACAGCGATAACTGTAATCGTGCTGTCACTGGTATTGTGTCCGACATCGCTGATCGCATTGTTCGCGTGGATGAAGCAGCCCATTGAGTGGGAGGGAGTCTTTGCGTCATTTTTGGCAGCGTTTGTGGTCGCCCTGGTGGCAATGGATGGCTGGGAAAAGATCCGGGAACTGGCTGACCGGACGATCCCGAAAGGGAAGGAGTAAAATGCGATGGATTATGTGATCACATTTGCGGACGTGATGGCAGGGGTTGTCCCGGTTGCCATCGGCGCTTTGGGGTTCTTTATCCGGAGCTGGTTTCGGAGCCTCCATAAGGAGACGGAAAGCATCAAAAGGGACATGGACGGGATCCGCCGGAAAATCGAGGAAAATGATGACCGTGTAAACCTTCGGATCGACAAGCTTGAGGATCGGACAAATGCCGATATCGAGAACATCAAAAAGGATTTGAGTGGGATAAAGGGTGAATTCGCGACGACATTTGTCCAGCGGGAGGACTTTTTCCGATCAATGAACGGGATGGAAGATGTGATCCGGCGGATGGATGGGAAGATGGACAGGCTGCTTTTAAAGGAATCTGACAGGGGGTGATGGACATGGACAGCTGGGAGCTGGAACAGGAAGAAATCAAACGGAATAAGGCAATCCGCGGTTTTATCGTCAGGAGCCTTGTGAAAGGATACAACTATACTGCACTGACGAGGCAGATTGCGGGGGCGCTGTATGGAGCGGGGCTGATCATTTCGCCGGATATTTCCAAACATATCGCATATCTGGTGGATGCGGGATATGTGGAAGTGACAGGCGAAAAGATCAAGGCATACCGTACATACAAGGATGACGCGGTGCTGAAGCTGACGCGGGAAGGCGTCGATCTGGCGGAAGGCACTGTGGAAGATCCGGGGGTCGATATCTGATGGGCGGCAAAAAGAAGCGGATCACGTCAAAGATTGACGAACTGCCGGAAGACATCCGCATAAAGGTGGATTTTCTGCTGGCAGATACAAAAAACAGTTATGAAGATATATCCCAGTTTTTGAAAGAACAGGGGTATATGGTAAGCAAAAGCAGCGTCGGGCGCTATGCGCTGAGGTCGAACACAGCGCTGCAGCGCCTGATGGAGGCGCAGGTGCAGACAAACAAGCTGGTGGAGGCAATCAGAGAAAAACCGGATGCTGATTACACGGAAGCGGCGATCATGCTGACCATGAACGGGCTTGTGAACCGGATGGCGACAGCAGAAGAGGAATTTGATTCGATGCCCCTCGATAAGGCGGGGCGGTTAATCGCATCCCTGTCGCGGACAAAGGTCTACAAAGACCGGGTGCGGCAGGAGATGCGGAAAAAAGCGGACATTGCCTTTGGGGAAATGGAAGCGGAGATGATGAAAGTGATCAAAGAGGATCCAGAGAGCGTTGCCCATCTGAAAACGATCCTCCAGAAAGCGAAGGAGCGGATGATGCAGGATGATTGACCTGGATGAATGGCTGAAAGGGCTTGATGAAGAGGATGACCGGGAAGTCAGGGACAATGAAGAATACCAGCGGAAACTGTTTTCGGAATATGTTCTCAGAAAAAATGACAAATTTTCAGCGAAGCGCGCCGAGCTGGCGGAACGGTTTGAACACGGGGAACCGTTGACAGGACCGGATGGGCTGCGCAGGGAACTGGCGGCATTTGACTTATCCTATTTCGGACGCGCATACCTGCCGCATTATTTTTACCGGAAATCCCCGGCATTCCACGAAGAACTGGATGAGATCTGGTCAGAAGGAGTCCTGAAAGGGAAAAATCCTGCGCAGGAGGCAAAGGCAATCGCGCGGATGGACGGCAGCCGTCAGGCAATCGCCGCACCACGCGGACACGCAAAGTCAACAAACTTCACGTTCAAGGATACGCTGCATGCCATCTTATACCAGTATAAACATTATCCGATCATCCTGTCGGACTCATCGGATCAGGCAGAAGGATTCCTCGACGATATCAAGACGGAGCTGGAGGATAATTACCATATCATTCAGGACTTTGGTGAGATCAAAGGCGATAAGGTGTGGAGGAGCAGCGTCCTGCTCACAAAGACAAATGTGAAGGTGGAAGCGATCGGGTCGGGAAAAAAGATCCGTGGACGCCGCCACAGGAACTGGCGTCCAGACCTGTTTGTGCTGGACGACGTGGAAAATGATGAGAACGTCAATACGCCGGAGCAGCGCCGGAAGCTTAAAAGCTGGTATGACAAGGCTGTTTCCAAGGCGGGCGATACTTATACGGACATCATGTATATCGGTACGGTGCTGCATTATGACTCGCTTTTGTCAAAAGTCCTTGCAAATGCACGGTACCGGACAAAAAAATACAGGGCGGTCATATCATGGGCGGCAAACCAGTCCCTGTGGGACGAATGGGAGCGCATTTATACCAACCTGTTTGATGATGCCCACCGGGAGAACGCGCGGACATTTTATGAGGCGAATCAGGAGGCGATGCTGGAAGGCACACAGGTCTTGTGGGATGAAAAATTTACCTATTATGACCTGATGGAAATGAAAGTATCGGAAGGCATGGCATCTTTTAACTCTGAAATGCAGAATGACCCGATTGACCCGGAGAATGCAGATTTTAATGAAGAGTGGCTGGATTATTATGAGCCGGAGCTGATGGATTTCAAAAAGCCGAATTTTGTCATCGTCGGGGCAAATGACCCGTCGCTGGGCAAGAACAAAAAAGCGGACACATCCTCCATCATTGACGTCGCATTGGATTTGAATACGGGATATATGTATGTGCTCGGTGCCAGTGTAGAGCGGCGCAAGCCGGATGCGATCATAGATGATGTGATCGAGACGCACCGGCGTTATAAACGCGACCTGAACAAGGGATATTACCGCTTCGGCGTGGAAACGGTGCAGTTCCAGTATTTCTTCAAAGACGTGATGGCGGCAAAGGCACTGGAAGCGGGCGAGTATATCCCCATCGAAGAGATCCAGTCCATTGCAAACAAAGAAATGCGGATCCGCAGCCTGCAGCCATTCGTAAAAAATAAGTGGATTAAATTTAACCGGGAACACAAGGAACTGATCCGCCAGTTGACCGAGTTCCCCATGGGGGCAAATGACGATGCGCCGGATGGTCTGCAGATGGCAGTGGCGATCGCGCAGACGGTGCGTGCGACGGCAAAGAAGCCAGAATACCATTCGGTGCTGCACAGGCGGGCAAATTTCAGGAAAGGGGCGTGGTGAGATGCTGTTTGGAAAAAAGAAAAGGCAAAAAATATATGACCCGGCATCCGATGGCGGGAACGGACGCCCCATCCGGGCGGCGGTGGCGATCGGGGATCCGCAGGACAAATACAGCGGATACCCATCAAACGGGCTGTCGCCCCGGCGGCTGGCATCTATCTTCCGCGAAGCGGATGAAGGGGATGTGCTCCGGCAGATGGAGCTGTTCGAGGAAATGGAAGAAAAAGATACCCACCTGTATTCCCAACTGCAGACGAGGAAGCTTGCAGTCACAGGGCTGGACTGGGAGGTACAGCCGTTTTCCGAAGATGAGCGGGATGTGGCAGTGGCGGAATTTGTTTCCGACCAGCTCCATGGGCTGGAAAATTTCAACGACGTTCTTTTAGACGTGCTGGATGCGGTCGGGAAAGGGATCAGTATTTCGGAGATTACATGGGGGCTGGACCTTCAGGGACGAAATGTGATTGAAGACATCACATGGATTCATCCGAAAAAAATCTTCTGGGACAGCATGGATGACGGAATTAAAATCCGGACGAAGGAGTATCCGGAGGGGATTCCTATTCCGGAAAATAAATTCATCATCCATAAATATAAAGCAAAGAGCGGGCATCCGAGCCGGGCAGGGGTTCTGCGTGTGGTCAGCTGGATGTACTTGTTTAAAAATTACGACTTAAAAGACTGGGTATCCTTCTGCGAAGTGTTTGGGATGCCTCTGCGCCTGGGAAAATATGACGCGTCGGCGTCAGAAGCGGATAAGGCAGCGCTGATGGATGCAATCGTCCATCTGGGAACGGATGCGGCGGGAATCGTGCCCAGTACCACGAGCATTGATTTTATTGACAGCAATAAGACATCGAGCGTGGAGATTTACGAAAAGCTGGCGCGCTACTGCGATGAGCAGACCAGTAAGGCAGTGCTGGGGCAGACACTGACCAGTGATGCGGGTTCAGGAAGCTATGCGCAGTCAAAAACGCATAATGAGGTGCGTAAAGACCTGACGGCTGCGGATGCAAATGCGCTGGAAACTACACTGCGTCGGGATCTGATCCGACCGTTGGTAGAATTTAATTTTGGCGTCGGGACACCGATCCCGGTGCTGCAGTTCCAGACCGAAGATGCAGATGACCTAAAAGAAGTGGCTGATATTTACCGGACACTGGCGTGCGATATGGGATTGGAAATTCCGAAGAGCCACCTGTATAAAAAGTTCGGGATCCCGAAACCGGAAAACGGGGAGCCTGTGACGCAGCGGGCGGCAGCCCCGCTGCAGACAGGAGTGGAGCTGAAGCTGAAAGCCCCGGCTGGGATGGGGGAAACCCAGTCCCTCATAGACAGGCTGACCGAAGAATCCGTGAAAAAGGGCGGGGCATTGTTTGCAGAAATGATGCAGCCGATTCTCAGTTTAATTGACAAAACGGATGATATCCGGGTTCTGCAGGAGCAGATGAAGTCTCCGGCAGCCTTAAAGGATCTGTACCGGGAAATGGAATCTGCAAAACTGGATGACCTGATCCGTCAGGGGATTTATCTGTCGGAACTTGTGGGGAGGGCTGCGGAAGATGGATGAGGTACTGTACGGGGAAGCGGCGGACGGTGTTTTTGCGGAGGCGCTGGAATATTTAAATCAGAAAAAAGTGCTTCCAAAGGAACTGTATGAAGAGCTGGAGGATGAAGCGAAAGCGAAAGCATTTACCGTATCCGGATATACAGCGCTTGAGATCTTGGAGCAGTTCCTGCAGGAGCTTGAAGCGGCGGTAGAGAATGGGACGACCATGGATATGTTCCGGGAACAGATGAACGGATTTCTGGAACGGGCAGGGTACAAGGGAATCAGCCCATGGCGGGCGGATGTGATTTTCCGGACTAACTTGCAGACGGCATATAACGCAGGGCATTATAAGGCGATGACAGAGCCGGAGGTGGCAAAACGCCGCCCGTACTGGCAGTATCAGACAGCAGGGGACGGGCATGTGCGCCCTGCCCATGCAGCAATGGAAAACCGGGTGTACCGGTGGGATGACCCTGTGTGGGACATCTGGTATCCGCCAAACGGGTTCCGGTGTCGGTGTATGGTTGTGTCCCTGACAGAGGAACAGGTAAGGCAGCGGCATTTGACAGTAGAGAGCCTGATGCCGCATGAGATGGACAGGCGAACAGGGGAAGCGGTCTTTTATTATCCGGACAATGGCTTTTCGGCAAATCCTGCCAAGAATGTGTTCCGTCCGGATCTGAGCGGTATCAGACCCGACCTGCGCGCGGTGTATCAGGACGTAAAAAAAGAGCATGACCTGATACGGAAAAAACAGCGTGAAAAAGCATCCGGACGGGGAAATGGCGGCTGAAAGCAAATAAATGCAAAATGACGCGTTATAACGGCGTTAGAGAGGATGATAATGGCGATGAAGAGAGAGCAGGAGACAATGATCTGTGCTGCAGACCCTGCATCACTGGAAGGAGTCCCGCGGGAAGTAAAGATCCTGCCATTGGGACGGGTACAGAGTATGAAAGGGACATTTGAGGTGGATGACGAAAGCTGCAGGACGATCATGGCGCAGTTTAAAGGGCGGCATCTGGACCTCGTGATCGACTATGAGCACCAGACCCTGAAGGACGTCCAGGCTCCGGCGGGCGGCTGGATCAAGGATATTTATAAAGGGGATGATGCGTTGGTGGCAAAAGTGGAGTGGACGCCAAAAGCGCAGGAATACCTGAAAAACAGGGAATACCGTTATCTGTCCCCTGTGGTGACAGTACGCAGGAAGGACAGGAAAGCCATCGGTCTGCATTCGGTGGCACTGACTAACACCCCGGCGATCGACGGGATGTTTGCAATCGTAAACTCTGCCGGGTTCCCGGCTGAGGAAATAGATGATCCACAAGGAGGAGAAAACATGGAATTTTTAAAAGCACTTGCAGCCATGCTCGGACTGCCGGAGACGGCAACAGAAGAGGATGTGAAGAATGCAGTGGATGTGTTGTTGAAAAAAGGCACGGAAGTCGTGGCGAACAGCACAATCCTGTCCATGTTGGGACTGGAAAATGATGCGAAAACAGAGGATGTGACCGGAAAGATCCAGCAGATGAAAAACGGCGGGGACGTGGCAGCGGAACTGGCAGCCTTAAAACAGCAGATCGCCAAAAAGGATGCGGATGAAGCTGTGGCGCTGGCGCTGAAGGAGGGCAAGATCTCTGCAGCGCAGAAGGAGTGGGCAAGCCAGTATGCCCTGAAAGATCCGGAAGGTTTCAGCGGATTTTTAGAAAAAGCATCCCCTGTTGTCCCGATGGGGAAACTGGGGGCTGACCAGTTGGCAGTCCATAAAAAAGGGGAAGTGGACAGCCTTGTGCTTAAAAATCTCGGGATGTCAAAGGAAGATATTGAAAAATACGGGGATAAGGAGGCATAAAAATGGAACGGATCGGAAATGAACGGACAGGCTGCAGCAATATCGTCCTGCCAGTTGCGGCGGGACAGGAAATCATGCCGGGGACAATGGTTGCCCTGAATGCAGATGGGTATGCCGTACCGGCTTCCAAGGCAGAAAATCTTATCATCGCCGGAGTGGCGCAGGCAAGGGCAGACAACCGGCTGGGCGCAGACGGAGCGAAGGTCGTGGGCGTGCGCCGTGGGGCGTTTGTGATGGCGAATGATAAGACCATCAAGCAGACAGACCTGTTAAAAACAGCATATGTGTCGGATGCGACCACGCTGACGCTGACAGCAGAGGGGTCCAGTCCCGTAGGACAGATTCTGGAAGTGATGGATGACGGAGTGACCGTCAAGATCGGATAACGAGGAGGAAGGAAAATGTTAGTAACAAATGCATCATTGGAGCAGCTTCGGATCGGTTATTCCGCTGCTTTTAACCGCGGGCGTGAAAATGTGGAGTCGCTGGCTGACAAGGTAGCAACAACCGTGCCTTCGTCAACCGGGGCAAATTTATATGGATGGCTCGGGGCAATCCCCGGTCTGAAAAAGTGGATCGGCGAAAGAGAGATCCAGAAGGTGTCAGATAATGCATACAGCATTGCAAACGAGAAGTTTGAGCTGACGGTAGGCGTGCCGCGCGATGACATCGAAGATGACAATTATGGTGTGTATACGCCGATGATGGAAGCGATGGGCGAAAGCACCGCGCTGCATAAAGATGAGCGTGTGTCGGAAGCCGTAAAAAATGGTTTTACGGAGAAATGTTACGATGGACAGCCATTTTTCAGCGAAAACCATAAGGTCGGCAGCATTACCTACAGCAATAAGGGGGATGCAAAGCTGGATGCGGAATCCTTCCAGGCGGCGCGCCAGTCGATCATGAGCCTGAAAAATGAAAAGGGACAGCCGCTGAACATTGTCCCGAATGTGCTTTTGGTGCCGCCGGCGCTGGAAAAGGAAGCGCGTATGATCCTTGAGGCGGAACTGATCAACGGCACCAGCAACATCAACAAGGGACTGGCAGAAGTGGTCGTATGGTCGCAGCTGGCAGACAAGCCGACACAGTGGTATCTGCTCTGCACAAAGCGTTCCCTGAAACCTTTTATTTTTCAGGAGCGCAGGAAGGCAAAATTTACAGCCATGACAAGAGAAACAGACGAAAACGTATTCATGCGTAGCGAGTATCTTTACGGCGTGGATGCGCGGGATGGCGTCGGATATGGCTTCTGGCAGATGGCATATGGATCTACGGGCACGGCGTCTTCAATGGGCTGATTGAAAACGGGGAGGCGGCAGGATGGCATATTGTACAGTGGAAGAGGTACTCGGGGCAATCAAGGAAAGCGCGTATGACGCATTACTTGGGGATGAGTACATAGAGGATTTGGAGGAACGCAGAAGACGGCTGGTGCCCTATGTGGAAGAGGCGGTTGCAGATGCGGACGCAGAAATCGACGGATATCTGGCAAAACGCTATGATGTGCCGATGTCCCCGGCACCGAGGGTGCTGAATAAATTTTCAAAGGACATTGCCGTGTATAACCTGATGTCCCGGATTGGGATTGATGAGCAGGATCGGGATAAAACTTATCTAAACAGATACCAGTCGGCAATCAAGTTTCTGGAAGGTGTTGCGAAAGGAACTATCAATATCGGAACCGGAGGCGGCGGGGATACACAGGAGCAGGCTGCGGGAAGGGGCTTCCGGATCAAAAGCTCGCAGCGTTTGTTTTCAAGAGATACGATGAAGGGTTGGTAAGACATGGGATCTGTGCATGTAAAAGTGACCGGGGATAATCGACGTCTGATCAAACGCCTCCAGATGATGGCGGAGCTGGATGTAAAAGGGATCAATAAATCCATTGCGGAAGGAATCCGGACGTCGACAATGGAGCGCTTCCGTTTAGAAAAGGATCCGGAAGGGAAGAAATGGAAGCCTTCCATCCGTGTACGGGAGGAAGGCGGAAAGACCTTGACGGAGACTGCAAAGCTCAAGACTTCCATCCGATCCACGGCGTCTGCAGGAGGGTGGGCAGTTGGGACAAATGACATCCGGGCGGCGACGCATCAGTTTGGAGATGAGAGGACAATCCGGGCGAGGAAAGGTCCTGTGCTCCGCTTCAAAGTGAACGGGGTATGGGTCAGTACGAAGCAGGTCCATATCAGGATCCCCGCCCGTCCATTTTTGGGCATATCGGAGGATGATGACAAGATGATCCGGGCAGAGCTTAAGGCAGCGTTGGAGGAAAGCTGATGGGAATGTATACAGAATGTCAGGAGGAACTGATCCGGGCACTGAAAGCAGCAGGGTGTGAACGGGAGCCGTTTTTATCCTTAAAACGGATGGCGAACAGCTCCGAGAGCCGGATCAGTGCGGTACTGTGCGAAGATGACCAGTTAGAGCGCAGTGCCGGAAAGCGATTTTTTACAGCAGAGGACGGGCGGAACATGCGCAGGACGAAGCTGTTTTCCCGCGACATCACTTATACAGTGATCATCGGGGACTTTACGCAGGAAAGTGCAGAGGAAACTTATGAAAAATTTCTTCTAAAGCTGAAAAAAGGGATCTATGTGGGCGGGGACTATGTATCCATCGACCCGTCAGAAGCCCAGTGGATGAATGAAAAAGACCATATCCTGCATGCGAAAGTAGCGGTGCAGATCAAGGTTCTGTGCCATGGCGGTCTGTATCAGGACACAGATATGGCGCGTCTGCAGGACGTGGAAGTGGAAGTCCAGAAAGGAAAATGAGATGCCCCGGATGAAGGAAATATTGCTTTCGGTGGAAACGCTACAGGAGCAGATGAAGATACCCGCCGAAATCCATGCAGGGACATGTGCCCGGCAGGGATGGGCAAGAGGAAAAAAAGTGACAGAGAAAGAATATGCTGAGTCGGTAAAACAGTTCCGGCAGTCAGCGGGAAGGAGAAGATATGCTTAGGGATGTTAGATACAGCATCACAGATGGACAGCTTCAGCAGCCGGGTCAGCAGGGTACCGGCATCCATGTTAAGATTGGCGCGTCCCCCGTGGACACCGCAGAGCCGGTATCTATCACGGGAACGATGAGCGCGGCGAAAATCAAAGAAAAGCTGGGGTTAAGCCCTTTGGCGGATGCTGTGATGGACAGTGTGGAGAACGGCGCTGCAAAAATCCTGTGTCTGCCGGTACTGGCGAGTACGGCGGGGACAGCAACAGAGGTTGCGGCGTCAGAAAAGGCTGGCGGCACAGTAACAGTGGAGGGCACGCCATATAATGCTTTCCGTGTGATCGTGAGGATTACGGGGAAAGGGGGGCTGAATACCGCATCATTCCGCTATAGCCTTAACGGCGGATATAGCTGGAGTGACGACATCACAGTCCCAACAGCGGGACAGTATGCGGTAGAGGATGCTGGTTTTACTATGACATTTTCGACAGACAGTGCATTTGAGGTTGGGGACACCTTCAGTTTTGAAACGACTGCCCCCGCAATGACAAATGATGATGTCATGAAAGCTGCGGAAAAATTAAAGGATATCAGCACGGCGTATGAGTATGTGCATGTGGTCGGGGCAGCGGCTCCGGAACTGTGGGCAGCGGTATCCGTCAAACAGGCAGAGCTGATGGAACGATACCGGAAACCGGTCTTTTTTGTCCTCGAAGCTTATGAAAAACAGGATAGCGAGACACTGCAGGAGTATGTTGCGAAGCTGGAGGCAGACCGGAAAAAGGTAGCAAATTACGATATCCAGATTGTGGCGGCATGGGGAACTTATACAGGAATGGACGGCGTGGCTCGCAATATCAACCTTGCAAACGTGGTGTGCGGATGGTATGCACGGGCATCTGTCCAGGAGTCCATCGGCAGAACTGCCGTGTACAGCGTCCCGGAAGACAAGCTTTCAGTGCTGCTTCCGGAAGGAATCGACGAAGAATATATCGAGGCACTTGACCTGTCCGGATACCTGACGTTCCGGCAGTATGACGGTCTGGCTGGATATTATGTGACAAACGCACGGATGATGTGTCCGGAAAACAGCGATTACCGCTATGCGGAGGACGTCCGTGTGAAAAATAAGATCATCCGGCTGACCAGACAGGCAGCATTGAGGCGGCTGCATGAGGATGTGGATCTGACAGATGTGGATGCCGACCTGAACGCAAAAGCACAGTTTATTATTGCGGATGTGGAAACCAAGATGGTGGACAAGGGGGAAATCAGCGCTGTGCGGGTCATAGTGCCGGAGGGACAGGACATCCAGGCAACGGAGACGCTTCAGATGCAGATCCGTTACCAGCCGAAAGGGAAGATCCGCGAATTTGTGATCGACCTCGGGATGGAAAATCCCTATTCATCATAAGGAGGGGCAGCATGAGTTTAAAGGTAAATGGCAAAGCATATGACTGGGGGGATGTAAATCTGCAGATTCCCGGAATTGTGACAGAAGTGCAGGAAATTTCATACGATGATGAGCTGGAGAAAGAGCTGGTATACGGTAAAGGATCCAAGCCGCGCGGATATGGAAACGGCAACTACAAGGCATCCGGGAAGATGACCATGCTCCGTGATGACTATGAAGCGCTGCTGGATTACTGCAAGTCAAACGATATCCCGTTTTTTAAGCTTCAGATTCCAAAGATCATCGTATCTTATGCAAATGATGGGGACAGGACGCGTCAGGATATCCTGAACAAAGTATCATTTTCAAAGCGGAGCAATAAGGCTGCGCAGGGTGACAAATCCCTGAAAGTAGACCTTGACCTGATGATCGCAGGAACGATTGATCAGGATGGTGTGGCACCAATTTAAGGAGGTAAATGGACATGGATTCAAAAATAACAGAGATTACAGCGGCACAGAAGGAAAATGCGATGGTAGATCTGAGCGACATCAGCGCAGTAAAAGCCAAATACGGCGAAGTGTATGAAATCGGCACCGTCGTGGATGAGGATGATGAGTCCGAAGGACGTAAGATCAGTTTTTACTTCCGCAAGCCGACAGTGGCATCCTTTAACCGTTATTTAAAAACAGCGGGCAAGAACATGGCAGCTTCCACAACCGCGTTTGTCATGGACAACATTGTGGATGAGCAGGGAGATGTATTTAAAAAAGAGTGCGAAAAGTATCCAGGGCTGGCGCTGGGGTTAGGTACGAAGTTGCTTTCGGCAATCGGTCTGGGTGATAATGTAAATTTTCGGAAGCTGTAGAGGTTAAGCTTCAGGAAATCCGGAACGGCTTGGATGCAGGGATTTTAGAGATCTACAGATATGTCCCAGCAGCGCTCATCACAAAGCCTGTGGGGGAAATGCCGATGGAAGAATTCTCAGGATTTTTGGCAAAAGCCCGTTATCTGGAAGAAGTGGAGAAAAGCCTCTATATGCAGGCACTGTCAGAACTGTTTGGGGAAAATTAAAGCCCCGGCATTAAAATACCGGAGCTTTGTGGCAGATCCATGATCCATAAAGGCGGGTGGCGTTGCGAGCCATCCGGAAGCAGTTCCCGCCCTGCAGGTGGCGGTATTTCCCTTTTGTATTCTGGACACCCAGCCAGAGACAGTATGGGATAATGTATAAAGTGAGTGGTACAAAAATGATGATTGAAACAGCAAACCCGATTGCCAGTGAGGCAATCAGGACGGTAAATACAGTTGTGAACATAAAATCATCTCCTCTGATCTGATTATAACATTGGAAAGGGGGAAATACAATGGGGTTTGAATCAGTTTACAGGTTGTCGGTGGTCATGCAGATGATCGATAACCTGTCCCAGCCTATGAAAAGCATTTCCGGCAAGGTGGATGCATCCCTTTCTTCGCTTGACAGGCTGAGCCAGGGCTTTGGATCGATCACACAGACCGGCGCAGCGATGGTGGGAGTCGGAAGCCAGATCACAGAAGGCGTGCTGATGCCGATCGGCGCTACCTTTGAGACAAAACGGGCGATCGGTGAGCTGTCGTCACTGGGAGTGAAAGATCTGGCTACCCTTGAAAATGCCGCAACACAGTTTTCGGAAAAGTGGGCGGGCACTACAAAGTCGGATTTTATCACAGCGGCATATGACATTAAATCAGGCATTGCATCGCTGACGGATGAGGGCGTTGCGCAATATACGGAACTGTCCGGTATCACGGCAACCGCAACAAAATCCACGATTGAGGAAATGACAGACCTGTTTGCGACGGGATACGGTATTTATAAAGGATTCTACAGCGACCTGTCCGATATGGAATTCGGGGAAATGTTTTCCGCAGGGATTTCGGAATCGGTAAAAAACTTTAAAACAACCGGATCCGGGATGGCAGAGGCAATCAAGACACTGGGAGCATCCGCAACGACGGCGCAGGTACCGCTGGAAGAACAGTTGTCTATCTTGGGCATGCTTCAGGCAACGATGTCTGGTTCGGAGGCGGGAACAAAATATAAGGCGTTCTTAAAATCGGCGGCAAAAGGCGGGGAAGAGCTGGGACTTGATTTTCTGGATGCAAATAACCAGCTCCTCTCAATGCCTGAAATTTTAGAGCAGCTTCGCGGCAAATTCGGGGAAACGATGGATGCCGCGGAAAAAATGCAGCTTCAGAAAGCCTTCGGCGATGAGGAAGCCGTGGCGCTGATTGACCAGTTGTATAGTAAGACAGGCAATCTGCAGAACAATATCCTCGGTCTGTACAGCAGTATGGCTGCAGGAACCAGTGCAACGGCAAAAATGGCGGATGCAATCAATGATACAGACCCGTCAAAATTTGAAATCCTGAAACAGAAAGTCCATAACGTCGCGGAGGAAGTAGGAAATACATTAAACCCGGTTCTGGGACAGTATATGGACAAGGCAGGATATGTGATTGAAAAAGCAGGGAGCTGGGTCAGCAGCCATCAGGAACTGGTGCGGATTCTGATGTCCGTGGGACTGACGATGGGAATACTCCTGCTGGTGTGTGGCACTGCGACCAGCGTGATCGGCAGCGTCGGGATGATATTTTCCCGGACGGCAGCCCTTGCAACCGGACTTGGGAAAGTATTGCTTTTATTGCCTGACCGGATGGATACCTTATATATAAAAGCCCTATACGCAAAAGACGGGATCGTTAAAATGGGGAGTTCCGTCGTCACGTTAGGAAAAACGCTTGCGATGAGTGGCATATCTGCCCTGAAAGGATTTGGAGCCAGTCTGGCAGCAATGGCGCGTCAGGCGATGGCGGCGGCAGCTACGGCACTGCCCGGATTGATCTCCGGCGTATGGGCATTTACGGCAGCACTGTTGGCGAACCCGATCACATGGGTTGTGATTGGAATTGTGGCGTTAATTGCAACAATCATCCTATTATGGAATAAATGCGAATGGTTCCGCAATGGCGTAATGGCGATTTTTAACGGAATCAAATCAGGGCTGTCGACAGTCTTTAATGTGGCAAAAAGTGTGTTCGAGGGAGTCAAGAATGCAGCGGGGAATGCGCTGGAAGCAGCACGGAGCACGGTGTCTGAAAAGCTTAACAACATGAAACAGGCATATCATGAGCATGGCGGCGGCATCCGAGGCATCGCAGCGGCAGCCGTGGAAGGCGTAAAAGGTTATTATACAGCGGGATTTACTTTTATCGATAACCTGACCGGCGGGAAGCTGACTGTAATCAAGGAAAAGTTTACGGCAGGGATCCAGTCGATCAAGGATAAGATCACTGGTGCGATCGGGTGGTTCCGAAGTTCCGGGGAAAAAATTATGACAACCTTCACGGAAGGGATTAAGGCAGCAATCAATAAGCCGGTGCAGGCTGTGAAAGGCGCGCTGCAGAAGATCCGCAATATGCTTCCGTTCTCGGACGCGAAAGAAGGTCCGCTAAGCCAACTGACCCTTTCCGGACGGAAAGTAATGACTACTTTTTCAAGTGGTATGCAGATGGAAGAGGATGCACCTGTGCAGACCGTGCAAAAGTCCTTTAAAAAAATGGATTTTAAGGTAGCAACTGAAAAGCCGGAGCCGAAGAAGAAAAAGGATGAACCCAAACTGCAGGACGGCACGGACGGGACGCCGGGAGGGAAAAAAACCATCATCCAGAAGCTGGTGCTGAATGTGGATCTAAAGAAGATCAAAGACCTTCAGAAGCTGCTGCAGTTGCTTGAGGAGATTGAAGATTATACAAACGGCAATGGTCCGGATACGGAACCGGAGCCGCAGATGGTATAGGAAAGGGGGATACCAGTGATCTATACAGACGGAAGTGAAGTAATGGTTGACGGTGTCCTCCTGCCGGGCTTATTCAAATCGCTTGAAGTTACGACCGCAGCGGAGATCGAAGAGCAGGAAGTAGAGGGCAGCACGGCGAAGCCGAAACAGGCGACAGGATATGAGGATGCAAAAATAAGCGTGGAGTTAATTCTGCTGGATGATGCAAATGGGATGACGAAGGAAAGTAAGCTGGAAGTGATCCAGAATTTCTTCAGACAGCCGGGGCAGGAGATTCCGGCTGTCCATACCATTGTAAATGAGCATACTGTCCGTCGGAACATCTCACAGGTATTATTTAAGCAGATGGTGTCGAAGGCGACGAACGCAAACGACCAGTTATCCGTGACGATGGAGTTTTGGGAATATATCCCGATGACCATATCCGTGACATCGGCGAAAAAAGCCGGAGAAACCAATTATGCGGCGGACGGGGCTGGCTCTGGAAACGGGAATTTGAACAAAGACTATGAAAAATATCTGGAGAACAGGGGACAGGCACCGAAGCAGAAGGACAAAACGGCAAAAACGCCGGCTAAGGATAACAGGAGACCGTATGTGAAATGAAGACACAGAATTTATTTTATCCGGTACAAAGGGCTGTTATTGGCGGGTATGACCTTCAGGCGGGGATTTCGATAGAAACCTTTTCGGATAAATCTTATTTGTATGACTGGGCACGGATCCGGTTCACGCGGCAGTTTAATGGGATTTTATCATTAAACCGTGGGGATGAGGCAGAGATTCTGATGGGATATGACGGGCGGCTCCAGACAATTTTTAAAGGATGCGTGGCGCGGCAATATAATGCAGCGACATACAAGGATGAAATCCTGATAAAAGATTATACCTTGAAATTGGAGGAGTCCAGAATATCAGGGACATTTTTAGATGTAACGCCGCAGGATCTTGTGCAGATCGGTCTGGCAAGTGCGGGAATCGGAAGTGCGGTACTGTCAGCGGAAGGATATGCCGCACGTCCGCTGGTTTCAATACGGGAGCAGCCAGTATCGGAATTTCTGATGTATATTGATTCCCTCTGGGGGATCCGGACGACGAAGGCTTTCCAGTTGGGGACGTTTTACTGGAATGAAAAGCCGGAGCAATCGGAAATGTATGTGCTGGAGTACGGGAACAATATCATTTCCCTGACCCGTGAGAGGGGGCTTTGGAAGCTGGAGACAGTGGCGTTGCCGGATCTGCATCATTCGTGCCAGATCAAAGTGGTGCATCCGGAGATTTCCGGTGTGTTTTATGTGGACAAAGTTATCTTTTCCAGCGATGACCGTGGATTTGTCCGGACAAAGATTTTTTTCGGAGGATAAGGCATGATAGACCAGTTTGCACAGACGATCATGGAGCGGATAAAAGACCAATACCCGGGGATCGGGATACCGGGCGCGATGTGCGCCATGATCACCGGTGCGGCAGAAGACGGCACCTATGCGACGGAATGCAAGATTTTTTGCGAAGAAACAAGGAAAGAATATCACTGCCGGGTAGAACAGGCAAAATATCTTTATTCTGTGAAAGTTTTGGATAATCAGGGCAGCGAGCTGCCGGAATACCCGGAGCTGATTGAGATCCCGAGCCGACAGCAGCTTGAACCGGGCAGCCTTGTGCAAGTGGTATTTTTGGGAAATGAACTGAAAGCAGCGCTGGTAGGAGGTTAGTGTGAAAGATATACGGTTGGATGAGGACTGGCAGCTTACAAGGGCGGCAGATGGCGATGCCCCAGTGGCGGAAGGCTTGGAAGAATTTCTGCAGGAGATTAGGCTGGAATCCATGACGCAGGAAGGAGACTTGTTTTATGATTCCGAATACGGATGGTCACTGCTGGATTTTATACAGCGCGATGATAGCGAGTTGACAAGGTTGGAAATCCAAGACAGGATCCGCAGGAAGATGGCGAGGCATCCGGAAGTGGATGTGTCTTCGCTCCGAATCGAAACAGAATTTTTGGAAGATGTTTTGAATATCGGAATTTTATTTAAAAGGATGGATACCCAAAAAACATATCGGATGGGTCTGGCGCTGGAGAGGGTACAGGTGGAGGTGACGGAGCATGATTGATAACAGCATACTGGATAAAATCTTCCCTGAACCGGATAGGGATACGCTGAAAGAGGAGCTGGTAGCGAAACTGCAGGAAAGAGGATTCGTAATCACAAATTTTAGAAGCGGCGGTATTTTTTACACAATGTTGATGATTGTGGTACAGGTACGGGTGGAACTGACAAAGCTTTTGCGGTCGATGCTCAATACCATGTACGTCAGACACGCAGATGCCGAATGGCTGGGGATGCTGGCGGCGGATTTTTCCAAAACGAGGAAGGCTGCAGTAAAAGCGCAGGGGACAGTTACTTTGTACCGGGATTCCGAAGCGGAGATCACGACAGTGGTACCGCGCGGTACTGTATTCTTAACAGAAACGGATATCAATGGGGAAAAGCTCCGCTTTTTCTCGACAGAAAAAGTGACTGGGCAAAAAGGAACGGCAGTGATATATGTTCCGGTCGAAGCAGAAATGGAAGGAAGCAAATATAACATCCCTCCGGGGCAGATCATGAAATCCATGAAACATCTGGAAGGTGTGGAGCGGATCAATAATGATGAGGGATGGATCAGCCGGGAGGGAAGTGACATTGAAGAGTGGGAATCCCTTCGGGAGCGGACACTTGGGGCATGGGATCTACTGGCTACGATGCCAACGGCGGCAAAATATAAGAACATCTGTGAGGCAGTAGATGGTGTGCTGCATGTCACAGTCCATCAGCTCCATCCGCGCGGACAGGGGACGGTAGATATTATCGTGACCGGGACAGCAGGGGAGGCGACACCGGAGCTGCTTGCAAAAGTGCAGGCTGCGGCAGATGGAATCAAAGCCCCTGACGATGATGTACTGGTTAAGAGCGCTATTACAGTAACACAGAGCATTGTGCTGCAGATAATCCTCCCGAAACTGGTATCCGATGACGGGATCAAAGACCGGGTGGTCAGCGTGGTAACAAATTACTTCCGGATTAGCCGCGACCGGGAGCTGAATGAATTTATCCAATACGATCTGCTGTATGCGATCAAAAGCAGCGTGCCGCTCATTAAAAATGTCAAAATCATAGAGCCGGAAGGGGATCTGGTGCTGGAGAAGGATAAGGTCATCATCTGCGGGACGGTTACGGTAAACATAGAGCGGGAGGAATGACGGATGTTTGAGCACTTTGGCGATTATATGTTTTATCTGTTACATGCACCGCTGAGGAAGCTGAAAGCCGGGAAAAACCAGTTGAAGATTTTCTTTTCTGTTGTCGGGGAAGTATTTGACGGCATTCAGGAAGATATTTTCCGACTGCGGGAGCAGAAGATGATTTCCATGGCAGAGCCGATTATGCTGGAAGTGATCGGGCAGGATCGGGATATGTTCAGGCTGCAGGGCGAAAGCATAGAGGCATACCGGAGGCGTCTGCAGATGAAGGCAGTTATCGCTGAAATGGCGGGGACTGCAGAAGGATTGAAGCTGGCGCTGGAAATGATCGGTTATCCGCAGTGTAGTGTGGAACCGCTGTATTTAACCGACCGAAGCCGGTGGGCGGAAATCTACATAGATGTTCCGGTCAGCCATGACATTAACTATGACGCGATCCTGACAGAGACGCTGAAGGTAAAAACGGCGCGGACGCTGCCTCATCTGAGGTTCGCCTATACGATACGGGCAGATGAGAAAGTGATCGCAGTCGGCGGTATCGGAGGGGAACTGAAGGTAAAAGCGTATATCTGTAAGAGCCTTTCGGCGTCGGCAAAAGACAGCGTACTGGCGGCAGGATCCATGCATACAGTGTTGCATGCAAAAGTTCAAGGAGGAACATGATGGAAGGAGCAAGCAAATATTATTCGGTGGTTACGGACACCGGAAATAAGCTGATGGCTGCCGCACGGGCGGCAGGGGAGAAGCTGACGATCACGGAGATCGCGGTGGGGGACGGGGATGGGGCATATTACCAGCCGGATCCGGAAATGACTGCGCTGAAAAATGAGCTATGGCGTGGGAGCATCAATTCCTGCGAGATTAGCAGTTCATCGCCCAATATTCTGATCGTGCGTGGGGTCATTCCGGGGGAGGTCGGAGGATTTACGATCCGGGAGATGGCGATATTTGCAGAAAGCGGCGAGATGATCGCAGTTGCAAATACACCAAGCACACCAAAAGTGAATATCGTGGACGGCATCATCAATGAGATGAGCCTTGCGATAGAGATCGCCCTGCTGAATGGCAGCGTGATCAATCTGCTAGTGGATCCGCATATCGTGACTGCCACAAAGGCGGACATTGAAATGGTCCGGAATGAAATCAAGATCGCACTGGAGGAGCGGATAAATATTGTGGTGGCACATGAGGATGTCCCTATCAATAAGCGCAAGCCGCATACGTTTTATCTGGTCGTGGGCGGACAGGGGATTGGCGGAGGCACAGAAATAAAGGCAAGCCCGAATATGGGGCTGAAAGTAATCGAAAGGGGAAACGAAGATGGCACTGAGTAAAGTAAGGGTTCAGTTACTGAACGAGAAAACAGGAGAAGCTATAGAGGAGGTTGATGTCCTCACATCGCCGGATAGCGTATTATTTGCTGACGGGAAGACACTGACGCAGGTTTTGGAAGAGATTGAGACTACACCTGGGGAGAAAGGCGATCAGGGAACATCCCTCCGGACCAGAGGGGCATGGGCACCGAGTACAGCCTATGTCGCAAATCAGCAGTATATTGATATAGTCAGCAAAGATGGGACTGCATATGCATGTAAGGCATCCCATACATCCACGAGCACATGGGATGCAAGCAAATGGATGGTACTGGTTGAACGTGGACCGGCTGGCGCACCGGGGGCAACAACTGCAGACGGCGTAAGCTATGGGGATAAAAGTGTAAAAGAAGTGCTTGATGATCTGCTGTATACGGCAATCCAGCTGACTGCATTTACGAACAATGTTAATACAGTGGAGATGGGAACTACGGTTAATACTGTAAGGCTGGATTGGAATTACAATAAAATGCCCAAAACATTGACCTTAGATAATGCCCAGGTGGATGTGTCCACTAAAACAAAGACGATTGAAGGAGCAGGAATCAAGACAAATAAAACGTATACCTTGAAAGCGATGGACGACCGGAACGCAAGCTCGCAGAAAACGACTGCAATCACGTTTTTAAATGGCATTTACTGGGGCGTGGCAGCGAAGAAAACATCTTTTGACAGTGCATTTGTTTTGACATTGACAAAAGGACTGCAGGGCAGCAAGGCAAAAACCTTCACTGTAAACGCAGGAGCAGGGCAGCATATTTATTATGCAATTCCGACCCGCTACGGGACACCTGCATTTAAAGTGGGCGGGTTTGATGGCGGCTTTAGCAAAGCAGGGACAATCCAGTTCACAAATGCATCCGGTTATACGGAATCTTATGATATTTGGATTTCCGATAATGCAGGACTGGGAAACACAACGGTAAATGTAGCATAAGAGGAGGAAAACGGTAATGGCAATTGAACTGATTTCAAAGATTAAACCCAAAAACAATGGAGATTTTAAGCTGGTTGATGTAGAGGACATTAATTACAACGGGAAAGGCTTAGATGAAGCCATTAAAGGTGGCGAATTCAGGGGAGAAAAGGGCGATCCGGGTGCTCCTGGTGCGAAAGGCGCTGACGGTGCGCCAGGGGCAAAAGGCGAAACGGGTACATCGGTACGCATGAAAGGAGCATGGGCAGCGAAAACAGCCTATGTGAATGATGGTCATTATATTGACGTAGTAACAAGAGACGGCAGTACATATGCATGTAAGACATCCCATACTTCAGGAGACACTTGGGAAGAAAATAAGTGGATGATGCTTGCTCAGAAGGGAGCTCAGGGAGCAAAAGGCGATCCAGGAGCGAAGGGAGAACCCGGAGAAAAAGGTGATCCTGGTGCAAAAGGAGAGCCTGGAACTCCGGGGGCAGATGGAAAAGATGGGGATAATGTGAAGTTCGGAACGGATTATGTAACTGCATCGCAGGTTAAAATTTTCCTGAAAAAGATGTGACGGAGGGGAAAGCCATGGCTAGATATAATGTTGATCTGCAGGACAATGAAGGGAATGCCTATCAGATAATGGCAAATCCTGATTCCGTGGCGGAATTTAGTCCTGCAGCCAACCGCGAAAATATTCGTTCGGGAGAAACGTACCGGGTTATTTTCGGTAAAATCATGAAATATCTTTCAGAGGTGGGAAATGCTGCCTATGTTGGGCTGGCAAATAACTGCACAACGACAATAGCGGGATTTGCTCTGGATGCCCGACAGGGGAAAGAGCTGATGGATCGGATTAATGAACTAAATAGGGATTTGGGTGGTCTGTCTTTTGCACAGGACTCCGAGGGTAATTGGGGGTATAAGATTGGAGGTGCTGATCCAGTAATCCCTTTTAGACGTGTAGCGTATACTTCTCAAATGGTAACATTAGGCGATAGCGAATCGGCAAAATTTACATTTGGGACTGTCAGCGGGTTTAAATTATTATCATATACGCTTAAAACTGACTTTTCGGACAGACAAGTTTATCTGTATGTAAACAATGTCAAAATCGACGAATGTGCCAGCGGAATCAAAACAGGAACATACGACCTTGATATTGCCCAAAATTATAAAATAGAGTTGAGGTCACGTTGGGGAATATGCTCTGGATTTATTTCGCTCAAATAGCGTCTCAATCCGTATATCCGGTAAAATTTGATATCATATATACCAGCATTGCTCCACGTTTCAAGTATCAGTTTACGCCGATAGCTGCTTTTATCTTCAATATAACAGTCATCAAGTTTGAGTATAAAAATTAAACATAATGTACCCTGACTGTTCGTGATTTTAATCCGGTTCCGTACTGTACCAATACGCATTCTGTGTGCCGAGATGATATGGATAGGATTCCTTTATCGGCATCGTAATTCCAATCATATCCCACACCTGTCCTTAACATAGAGGTATTCCAGTTTGCCATATCAAGATCTGAAAGCATTCGTGGAAACAGAGTTTCCCACAGAATCAAATTCTTGTAATTGGGGATATCCGATATATCTATTGACATTGAGCCAGAGTTTGCGGTGGGTGTTACAGTAAAATCTCTGTAGGTAAGAGACCCTAATTTTACCTTTATTCCATCAACTGTCGTTCCCCAGAAGTTAGTGCCGTCCCACTGAAGTCCCGTCCCGTCTGGAAAACGCTGGTTCAAATCCCTACTTAGTTCAGTAACTGTAAACAAGACCATAAGGTCTTAAAGAAATAAAAAGGAGAAAAAATGGAAAAACTTATTTTTGTAGACAAAACAGAGTTGTCATTTAATGCAATTTATGTATCAGGCAGCGAATTGGTAATCACTGTGAATAATGGAGATTTTGCAGCATTGGAAACGAAATTTTCAGATGCAGCAAATTTGGAAAAGCTGATTCAGACTGATGCTGACGGGCATAAGATGGCAGCATTCAGGAATTATGCTATCTTAAAGTCCATCACAAAGCGCAAAAATGTGATTATTGATGAGATTGAAGAGACAAAAGCGGATATCATTGATGTTGCGCTTGAAAAAGAGCCGGAGTGGATTGTATCACAGCGCTATCAGGATCACAGGATTAAGGCGGCAGAAGACACAGTAGATAAGTTAGTGATGGATGCGCTGATTCAATGATGAAAGGAGGAAAAACGATTATGTTTGATACATTAACCCGTATTTATAAAAAAACAAAGGACAAAACTTATCTGGAGAATGCAGTGAAAAAGGGCTGGCTGACAGAAGAAGAGAAGAACGAGATTTTAAAAGCAGAGGAGTAACCACATGACGGAAACAGTCCTTCCTATAGTATAATTGTGTAAAAATACTATAGGAGGGACTGTTTATGAGAACAAAAGTTATCATCGAAATTGTCAATAATTTAAAGGAAAAGCTTTCGGCGGATCAATGTGAATCATTGAAAATTGTGTTGCGTACAGTATTGGAACGGTATGATATCACGGAATCTGTTCGGAGTGATGCTGATGATGGGGACAAAGATTACGAGGCATTCATGGAATGTTTCTTCGCAGAACGGGAAAATGAAGGATTATCGAAAGAGACTATTAAAAATTATCGGATGCACCTTCACTTTTTATTCCAAGATATAAACAAGAATGTTAGGGAGATTACCGATGAGGATATTAACAGATATTTGAAAAGGTATAAGGAAAAACGCCAAGTTTCAAATGGATATATGAATGATATTCGTCATGTGTTTAACTCATTTTTCTGTTGGATGCAGATTAAAAAGCATATAGCGATGAATCCGATGGTCAGCATTCGACCCTTCAAGGAAGTAAAAAGAATAAAGCGTCCATTTACGGGAGAGCAAATGGAAAGTATGAGAAGCCACTGCGATCGGGAACGTGATCTCGCACTGTTGGAGGTTCTTTATTCTACAGCGATTCGTGTGGGGGAGGTTGTAAAGCTGAATCGTTCAGATATTGATTTTTCGGATACTGGGATTATTGTATTCGGAAAGGGAAATAAAGAACGAGAGACATACTTAAATCCGAAAGCATTTTACCATTTAAAAGAGTATTTAAAAATCAGGACAGATGATAATGAGGCACTTTTTGTAAGCAGCAGAAAGCCATATCAGCGATTAACAAAAGCTGGTATCCAAAATATTTTTAGAAATATTGGAAAAAAAAGTGGGGTTGAAAAGGTACATCCACATAGGTTTAGACGGACGGCTGCTACAGATCTTCTTCGGGCGGGCATGCCGCTGGAGGAGGTAAAAGAATATCTGGGACACGAAAAAATTGACACAACAATGATTTATTGCACAGTAAATCAAGATAATATCAAAAATTCGCATCAAAGATATATGAGTGCGTAAAGAGGAATCCTCATAATTATGCCCAAATAATTTTGAGGAGAATTTGAATGAACAGTTTTATTTCGTGGATTGGTGGCAAAAAACTTTTAAGAAAGCACATTTTAGAGTTATTCCCCGAAGAGTATTCAAGATATATTGAAGTATTCGGTGGTGCCGGATGGGTATTGTTTGGAGATGAGCGGAAAGGTGTGCTTGAAGTATATAATGACATCAATAGTGATCTTGTAAATTTATATAGGTGTATTAAGTATCATCCCGGCGAGATGCAGAAGGAATTGCAAGGAGTATTTACTTCAAGAGAATTATTTTTTGATGCGCGCAGTCAGATGCAGATGAGAGGGCTTACAGATATTCAGCGTGCGGCAAGGTTTTATATTCTGATAAGGGAATCTTATGGAGCAGATGGCAGATCGTTTGGAATGCGCCCGAAGGCATTGCATAGGGCGATAGATGATTTTCAGGAATTTTCTCAGCGGCTGAATAAGGTTGTGATTGAAAATCTTGATTTTGAACATTTGATAAGTACATATGATAATGAATCAGCTTTATTTTATGCAGATCCTCCATATTATAATGCTGAAAAGTATTATCCGGACAGATTCAATGGAGAAGACCATCAACGATTATATGACTGTCTTGATAAAATAAAAGGACGTTTCATATTATCATATAACGATTGTTCTGAAATACGAAAATTGTATCAAAGATTTAATATAGAATACGTTGAGCGGCAAAATAATCTCGTGCGCGATAAGGGCAGGAGGTATGGGGAACTTATTATAAAAAACTTCTAACGGAATCCGTAATAAAATTACAAAATCAGGAATAATACTCCGCATAATGGTAGATTATTACGCGGGGCATAATTATGATTAGGATTCATTTATCAAAACTTTTGGGTGAACGAAGATGGACCCAGGCCTATCTGGCGCAGATGACAGGGATTCGACCAGCTACTATTTCGGACATTTATAATGAAGTGGCGGAGCGGTTGAATATAGAGCATTTAGACCGGATATGCGAAGTACTGGATTGCGATTTATCTGATCTGATCGAATATATTCCGAATAAGCAGAAAAAAACAGGAAGAAATTTGATCCTTGAAGAACATGGCAATCGAAAAAAGAAAGGCGTTTGACATATAGTCAGACGTCTTTTCTTTTTGCCAAAGTTACTTAATAAAATAGGGATTTAGGGCAAGGCAGAATTGCTTTTAAGTGGGAAGAATACTCCCCAGGGCAAGCTGGCATACGCTTTTATGTTGATGGCGAGAATCTAATTGCCACGCTACCACAATGGACTATCGGAAGCACATGCCAAATTACCTATGAAAACGGTGATTTTTACGGTAACTATAATGGTGTAAAAAAAAAATTGGGTAGCCCTACCATCAAAACCAAGGCAGTAACCGGTAACGGCAGTTTTGATGCAGGAGGTAAGGTTTTATTTGCAGGCATCCAAAATGCGGGCTTACATATCATGACTTACGCTCAAAAATACGGACAAGGCTCGTATTATTCGGCTACATGCAGTTACGCGGGAAATATGATCACATATGACCAGCATGCTTATGGCGAAAATACGAGCGGAACGGATCAATATAGCATGACAATTATCTATGCCGTAGAGTAGCCAGTTTAAAATATAAGCCAAACGCTGACTTCAACCTTACTTTTGATAATACAGCCTGTTGATCCATAAGTTTTAAAACGCCCTATACCTTCTAATCTAGACACCGTAACGATCCCTTTTTCGGCATCATAACTCACGGTAGGAGATATGTTTACTCCGGCATTGCCATTATCCTGATCGTTATCTGTAGGAGATTGAGAAGTTGTTACCCTTTCGATTTTGATTATAAAATTGTCTGCTGTGAATTTCTTATGATTTGAGTATAATGATACATCAAACCTTGTTCCTGTCCCTAAGTTCACAGTCTTTTTAAAAGGGGTGAATGTATCAGCACCTCGTTTAGAATCCGTATTGTATCCGCGGACTCCGTCCTGTATATCGGGATAAAATCCGACACCATCAGGAAACTTCAAATCCCTATTTTATTGAGTAAGCGCCAGAAAATATTTCCCGAAAAGTTTTGACAATAATTTTGAGATTTTTTGACAGAAATTTTGAGCGGCTACAGCGGCGATACAGCGTGCGGATATGCGCAGTGTTTACCAGGCAGGATTTGTGACAGAGAAAAAAGCTCTGGTCGAGTTTGGAGAGCGTTTCATTCAAGGAGCCGCTGCACTGGTAGATCGCAGTCGTCGTATGGACGGTGATGCGGTGCGCACCGGTCGCTTCGATATAAAGAATTTCATGGATTGGTATGAATAAATCCTGATCGGGCATCCTGAAATGCAGCCGACCGTTCGGAGAAGCCGGAATTTTACTTTTCTCGAGAACGCTCTGCAAACAGTGAAGAATCTGCAGGGTGTAGTTCGGATCGTCTTTGATTAAAAAACCCAGCGGTTCTACCTGATAGCGGAACGTTGTCATTGCCATTTCGGAATGCGTCGTAGTAAAAATAATGAATGCGCGCGGATCCTTCTGGCGGATTGCTGAGGCAAGTTCGATTCCATCCATGTCAGAGTGCAGATGGATGTCGAGAAAATAAACGGCATTTTCGGGCTGATCCGGAAGCAGATTCAGCAGCTCATGCGGCGTGTGGACGGCCTGTCGAATCTCCATGTCGTAAGCTTGAATGAAAATGTACTTTTCGATCATGGATTTGAGAAGATCAAGCTGAAGCGGGTTATCCTCACATAAATAAATTGGTATCATGTCATCCCCCATTCTGCCGCAGAAGCGGCATGAAATCTTTATGATTTAATGAGCGCAAGAGAGCGGGAACAGGCAAAGCCTGCTCATCGCGAACGGCGAAATTATTGAGTGAGCTATGCTCACGATATATTATGATAATTCTTTTTGAAGTTGGAAACAACAAGAATCTGTTTAAAAAGACCGTTTTCGCAGATCGTGTTGGAGGTCAGCTCCGGCGCATTGGCGATCAGCATATTTGCGGTGGGAAGTCCAAGACCGCTGTGCGCTTCTTTGGAAGAAATACTTGGCTTGAAAAGCTCTTCCAGAGGGAAAAGAAGCGGCTTCGTCGAGTTTTCAATATGAAAAATAACAGAATGCACCTTGCACACGATTGCAATATGAAACCGTTTCTGTTCGGTTTCGGAAGCAGCTTCGATCGCGTTATCCAGAAAAATACCCAGCACTCTGGAAAGAGTGAGCAAATCGGTGGAAAGTTCTGTGATTTCCTGCGTCAGCTCGAAGGAAACATCCAGCTGACGGTTCATCGCCTGTACCATTTTTGTATACAAAAGACCCTTGATCTCCGTCACCTTGATCAGCGACAGACGCGCAAGGGTGTCGTCCTGATTGACCAGAATGCTGCTGCTCGTGACGATACTGGAATCAAAATAATCCCGAAGCTTGTCCATATCGTTTTCCTGGATGTAGCCGGTAATGGTGGAAAGAATGTTCAGGTAATCGTGTTTGAACCGTCGGATGTCCTGATAATGATTTTCGAGCTGTGCCATGTAGTGTGTCAGATTTTCCTGCTCACGGGCCTGAAGCTCCAGCTTTTTGTTGGCCTGCAGTGTGTTGTAAAGCATCAGAAAAATCAGGACGTTTGCTGTTGCGAAGCAGAAAATCAGGATTCCGTTGAAGAACAGAATATCGCTCGGATAATGAAGCAGACTGCCGAAAATGATGTTGATCAGGAAAATACAGGAACAGATTGTGACCTCCAGAAACAAAAGCAGTTGAATCCGCGGAGGGATTACATTCTGATCCGTGACCAGCTTCCGGTGCAGACGGTTGCCGATAAACAGACACGGCAGGATGCAAAGGAGGGCGTGGAGGATGGAGAACAGGAGTGTGAGGGGAAGGGAGGTCAGAATGACATCAAAATAATATCCGGCGATACGCAGCGGAATAGTGACAGCGTAGTCAGTCAGAACACTCCAAGCCCATAGAATCTGAAAAAAGAGAAGGTTGTATAATCGATCCTTTTTATGAAACAGCAAAATAATAATCGCTCCAAGTAAAAAGATCGGGATGCCATATTGCCCGGAAAACGGGGCCAGAAAAATACAGATAAAAATTGTGTATAAGTATAGAGGGTAAGTGATTTTTCGGGGCAGACGTTTTGAAAGGATCAGATGACACATCAGTATAAAAGTGGTAGTTGAAATAAGTTGGCATAAAAAAGTAAGTAAAGTCATAAGCAAACCTCCTAGTGCATATATTATATTATCATGAGGACAAAGAAAGATGAAGCAGAAACGGAATATGAAAAAACGTAAAAATAATAACAATAGGTTTGCGTTTGGGTTAAAAAATGATGCGTTTAGGAAAAAATGATTTATCCATAAAAAGGTGTGATATCTTTAATACAGGAGGAGGGGACAATGATAGACAAGCTGGCAAACCAGATAGCGCAATGGAATAGAAGAGAATTAAAACTGACAGAGACAGAAAGTAAAGTCATAGAGTTTGGGCTTGGTGTATTTCTGGATGTGTGCGTAAAATTTTTGATTCTTTTTATGATCAGCGTTTTGATAGGAAAAGAAGTTGAATTTGCATTATGTTTATTATCCTTTTGTGGATTAAGATGTTGGGCAGGCGGAGTTCATTGCCCAACAAGAGGGACATGCTTATTGGCTATGATTGCTTTATGTTTTATTAGTCTTGTGGCAGGTAGCCTTTTAGAAAACTGGGGAATTGGAGTATTTGTTGTTTTATGGGGACTCTGCATTCTGATTTTATGGTTAAGGGCACCTGGAAGAACGAAAACAGCGTCATTGTTAGAAGCAGAAGAGAATCTTCGAAAAAAGGTATATTCTATATTATTTTGTGGAGGGCTGATTTTGCTGAGTTTATTGCTTACAAAATCGAACTGGCGTGGAATTATTGTAATTTCCGCACTGCTGGAGTCGCTCAGTATTCTTCCTTGTAAAAGGAATAAAATATAATACTGAAAAAGGAGAATATTTATGATGAAAGAAAAAACTGCAAAACTGGTTAGAAAAATTGCATTGAGTTCCGCAAAAAATGCAGTGAACAGAAAGCTGATTTTAATCCTGCATGAGCCCGAAGTACCTGAATTTGTCCGGAAATACATGGAGAAAAAGGGAAAGTAAATTCCGGAAACCGACGTGTGACAGCGTTTAAGACGAATTTCGCTGCGTTTAGGAAATTTTGATCTGTGAATGGACAGGCTATGTTACACTGTGAGACAGATAAGGCAGAAGGCGGTTACATAAAAACTCCGGGAGCCTTATTCATTGCCGAAAACGGCATAAAAAACAAGCAGAGCATGTGGGGAATTTGTGTGGTGATAATTAGATCGTGGGATAAATACATTGCTTTGCCTGTTTTTTAGAAGGAAACGAAGGGCGTGCAAAAATCAAAAAATGGTTTTTGCGCGTCTTTTCGTTTGCGGTGATGAGAGTGAAAATTCACTATCACTGAGTGAAAAAAGTGAATATTCACTCTGATAGGGTGAAAATTCACCTAATACTATTGAAAAAAGTGAAAATACAGGTATGATATAGCTAAGAACTAGATTTATCTAGGTAGGAACCGGGGGTATGGAGATAAAAGCCAGGAGGTGCTGTACGTGCAATATGAAAGCGAACGTATTGAATATAAATCCCAGATGATCGATGATATTTATAAAGAAGTGATCGCTTTTGCAAATACAGAAGGCGGCGTAATTTATATTGGAATTGACGATCAGGGAAATCCTACGGGAATTGAGAACATAGATGAAACTTATACCCGTTTGACAAATGGAGTCCGGGATGCCATTGCACCGGATGTGACCATGTTTGTGCGGTATGTCCTTCGGGAGAATAAATTTATTCAGATTGAAGTTGGAGAAGGCTCTTATAAACCATATTATCTGAAAGCAAAAGGAATCAAGCCGTCAGGCGTATATGTCCGTCAGGGTGCGTCCTGTGCACAAGCGTCTCCGGATCAGATTCGTCAGATGATTAAGGATTCTGACGGAGATGTGTTTGAAGAGATGCGCACCGTTGAGCAAGGATTGACATTTCAGGAAGCAGAAGAGGCATTTGCACGATATCATGTAAATTTCACAGAAGATAAATATATTGCATTGGGCCTGCGAAATATCCATGACGATCAGTATACAAACCTAGCGTTGATCTTATCAGACCAATGTAAGCATACGACCAAAATCGCGGTATTCGGAGACGATGCCAATACGGTATTCAAGGATGCGAAGGAGTTTGGCGGTTCTGTTTTCAAACAGCTGGAGGAAAGCTATGCGTATCTGTCCCTCTGTAACCGGACGACAGCGATTTTTAAAGGGCTGGAGCGGATCGAAAAATCGGATTATCCGGAGGAAGCTTTGAGAGAAGCGTTGCTGAATGCCCTTGTTCATCGGGATTACAGTTACAGTGGAAGCATTATTATCAATGTCAATAATTCCTGTATGGAATTTATTTCGATTGGAGGGCTGTTGCCGGGGTTGTCAGCGGAAGATATCCGGAGTGGAATTTCCCAACCGCGCAACCGGAGACTGGCGGAAATTTTTCACAGATTAAAACTGATAGAATCCTATGGGACTGGCATTCGAAAAATATTTGCACTCTATAAGGGCTGTGCGGTGCAACCTAAAATTGACGTGACGCAAAATACGTTTAAAATGATCTTGCCAAACAGAAATGCAGACATGCCAGAGCAGGAAGCTTTGACAGTTGCAGCAGAGAAACCTTCGACGGAAATTACGTCGCAGATGAAAATTGTGCTGGATTATCTGGCGGAGTATCAGGAAATGACGGAGGAAGAGCTGCAGGAGCTGCTGAATATCAAAAAAACGAGAGCATATTTGCTTGCACGTCAGATGAGTGAAAACGGATTGATCGATATTATCGGACGAGGAGCGGAAAAAAAGTATAAACTGAAATAATCAGGAGCAGCGCGCCCGGCATCATTTCATCCACCGGACGCGCCAATACTTTTCGTTTTCCGGTTGACAAATCCGGAGAATTTTTTTATCATCAATAACAGATAGAAAAGAAGCGCAGAAAAGGAATAGTAGAGATGGGAGCGCACTTCAGAGAGGCTGCAATGGTGGAAGCAGCTGTGCAGAACATTTTGAACCGACCCTTGGAGCTTTGCCCCAATAAGGCAGCGTAGGTCCGGCGTTAACGGATGCAGAGCGAACATGCAGAGTGCATGTTAATTGGGGTGGTACCGCCGGATATCCGGTCCCTTTGGGGATCAGGTATCTTTTTTTTATTCATGGCAATAAAATATACAGCCCTGAATGTGGCAAAGGTTCTGGGATCAGGTATCTTTTTTTTATTCATGGCAATAAAATGCCCACAGAGTGTGCATTCTATTGTTTTTGAAAGAAAAATGTAAAACCGCCAGTTTAGATTTACAGGGAAAAGGAGAAATAACATGGCAGACAAAAAGATGGTAGAACAGATTACGTCCATGGAAGAAGATTTCGCACAGTGGTATACCGATGTGGTTCTGAAGGCAGAGCTGATCGGCTATACCAGCGTAAAGGGCTGTATGGCGATCAAACCAGCCGGCTATGCGATTTGGGAGCTGATCCAGAAGCAGCTCGACGAGAGATTTAAAGCGGCAGGGGTACAGAATGTATATATGCCCATGTTTATTCCGGAGAGCCTTCTGGAAAAAGAAAAGGATCATGTAGAGGGATTCGCGCCCGAGGTTGCATGGGTAACCTATGGTGGTTTGCAGAAGCTCCAGGAGCGTCTGTGCGTTCGCCCGACTTCTGAGACACTGTTCTGCGATTTTTATAAAAATGATATCCAGTCCTACAGAGACCTTCCGAAGGTATACAATCAGTGGTGTAACGTTGTTCGCTGGGAAAAAGAAACCCGTCCGTTTTTGCGTTCCAGAGAGTTTTTGTGGCAGGAAGGCCATACGGCACATGCAACTGCTGAAGAAGCAGAAGAGCGTACGATCCAGATGCTGAATGAATATGCGGATTTTGCTGAGCAGGTACTTGCGATTCCGGTGATCAAGGGACGCAAAACGGAAAAAGAAAAATTTGCGGGTGCAGAAGCAACCTATACAATTGAAGCGCTGATGCATGATGGCAAGGCACTGCAGTCCGGTACGAGCCACAACTTCGGCGACGGCTTTGCAAAAGCCTTCGGTATTCAGTTTACAGATAAGGATAATAAGCTGAAATATGTGCATCAGACCTCCTGGGGTGTGACGACCCGTCTGATCGGTGCGCTGATCATGGTACACGGTGATAACTCCGGTCTGGTTCTGCCTCCTAAGGTTGCTCCGACACAGGTTGTGATCATTCCGATCCAGCAGAGAAAAGAGGGCGTACTGGATAAGGCATATGAATTAAAAGATCGTCTTTCCAACTTCCGCGTAAAAGTGGACGATACCGATAAGAGCCCCGGCTGGAAATTTGCAGAGGCTGAAATGCGTGGTATTCCGGTTCGTGTTGAGATCGGACCGAAGGATATCGAAGCTGGCAAATGCGTTCTGGCACGCAGAGATACCGGTGAAAAGCTCGAATGCGCATTAGACGAGCTGGAAGCAAAGATTGCAGAGCTGATGGAAACGATCCAGAAGGATATGCTGGAAAAAGCAAGAAAGCACAGAGAATCCCATACTTATGTTGCAAAGAATATGGAAGAAATGGGTAATATCTTAAATAACACTCCCGGATTTGTAAAGGCGATGTGGTGCGGATGTCAGGAGTGCGAGGACAAGATCAAAGAGCAGTTTGCAGCAACAAGCCGCTGCATGCCGTTCGAGCAGGAAACATTGTCCGATACCTGTGTATGCTGCGGAAAGCCTGCAAAGAAGATGGTTTACTGGGGCAAGGCATATTAAATTCAATCAAAAGACAGGCGCTGCGTGCAACGAAAAAGGCATGCAGCGCCTTTTTCAGCGGTGTCATCGCATGGAAAATTGTGCTATAATGTGGATGAGAAAAACAAGCGACGCCAAAGGCGGCATTTAGAAATACAAAGTGGGGACAGGGTATGATATACGAATTATCAGATCTGACCAGGACGATTATGAATTTGGGGTTTTCTCTGATAGGGATCTATTTTGCACATACGTTTCAAAAGTCAAAACGAAAGCTATGGCAATGTATTTGCACGTGGCTTTTGGTATATTTATTCTGGATCACAGCCGGTGCATTCCTGGATGCCTGCTTTTTAAACCATTCGGCGTTTCCGAATATGACGCATGAAAGGATCGGCATGTTCATCGCACCGCTTGCGATCTTTGCATACCGGTTTCTATATCCGGAAGCACGACTGCCGGCGTGCATTTTCTACTATTATATGGCGGATAACGTGCTGATTTTGCAGATCCTGTTTTCCAGGACGTTGGCGATGCTGCTGGTACAGTTATTTGGACTGCCGGATCAGGAGACGATCCTGTGTGTTTATGTTCTGTCTCTGGCAGTGGTGGTGGTGCTGTATCGCACTTGGGCCCGGGGAAAAATGCGATGTGTCCTGCGCGACTTTCAGGACAGGATGGGACTGCTGGCGGCCTTTGCCTTTGTCAGCTATTATGGTTCGCTGCTCTTGGTGGATGCCTGGGCACCCTGGCAGCCGCTGACAGGTGTAAATGCAGCACGGAACTTTGCGGCGATCATCATTCCTGCGTGTGGCTACGGTGTCTCTTTCCTGGGCGCGGAGGAGCATGTGCGGGCGGAAGAGATGCGAAAAAAAGCATCCATGGATCCGCTGACTGGTTTGAAAAACCGGCGTGCTATGCTGAATGATATTCAGGAAATGCTGGAAACACTTTCGGATCCTTTATGGCTGGTCTGTCTGGATCTGGACAATTTCAAATCGATCAACGATCAGTATGGACATGATATCGGAGATCAGTATCTGCGGCGCTTTGGGACGATGCTGGAAGAAATGACAGAGCAAAATGGCCAGGCCTACCGAACGGGCGGTGATGAATTTGCGGTGTTGTACAGCGGAGGCCCGGCAGAGAAAATCGAAGCTCTTCGGGAATGCTATCTGCAGAGCTTCCGGGATGGAGAAAAGCCGGAGTTTCTGGGTGTTAGCATTGGCTATGAGCAGGTACAGGATTTCGAGTCCCTGGCAGAAGTTATGAAACGGGCAGATGAAATGATGTATGTAGAGAAACGGGCAAAACAATATGCCCGGGGATACGCAGCAGAGGATACAAAAGAAGTTCTTACGAAATAAGCACAATGGGAGACAGGAAATCGATCTGTATATGAAAAAGAAAAAAATATCGTTAAGGAAAATCATTCTTCTGCTGATGATACTCGGATGTCTGACGAGTGCAGTTGCTATTATACTGACCTCTTATTCCTCCCTGCAGCTGATGAATCAGAATAATATCGAAGATAATATGAAAATGAATCTGTATCAGTTTACAAAAGAATCGGATGAAGCATGTTATAAGCTTCTTCGTGTACTGAATCAGATGAGCGCAGACGGTATGGTTGGAAGCGCTGTGGACAAGTATCTGACACAGGAGGAGCATTACGATCAGTATGTCTCAATAAGAAAAATCTCCGCGCACAGCTTGTGAGTCTGAACAGCAGCTCGCCGAGTCTCTTAATTGCATTTTATTATGATCCGTATCGGAACTGTGAGCTTGTGCCGAACTATGCAAATGTCAAAATTTCCATGGAATATAAAAGAGCACCGGTTTTATTTGAGGCAACGGTAAATACCTTTCAGGGAATCCACGGATCTGTGTTTTATCAGAATCAGATGCCGGTTTATTCTGCATATCGAAGGGAACGCTTCGGCGACGGAACCTTGCTGGACTGTTATGCGGAGGTAAAGTCGGAATATGAGATCAGTCCGGCAATGAACCGACAGGGTTATGATTACAGTATTTTACAGCTGAATGAAAACGGAGTTGTGACCTATAGCACAACCCCCAAAGTGATCAAGGGGCAGAAGCTGCTTGATACAGCAATAGAAAAAGAAACCAGCAAGGTAATTGAAAAAGACGGCTACCGTTTTCTGATTTACAGGAGCAAGCTGGGATATATGAATGCCCTGTCGCTGCCCAAAGGAACTTATACAGATGAAATTTATGCATGGCGTTTTAAAACGATCCTGGTTGTTCTGATCATTTTTAGTCTGTTTATGTCCTTTGTGCTGTATTTATATCATTTAATTGGAAAGCCTATTCAGGAGCTTGGGACCCAGATAGAACGGATCGGTCAGGGCTCTTTGCAGGATGAGGTGATCCCGGAATGCGGAATCGCAGAATTTGATCAGCTGCTGGGAGATGTAGAGGATATGAAGCAGCAGATCCGGGAGCTGATCCAACGGTCAAGAGAGCAGGAAAAGGAAGCACAGCAGATGGAATACGAAAAGCTGGTTTACCAGATCAATCCGCATTTTCTACTGAATGTGTTGAATTCGATCCAGTGGATGGCACAGATGAGTCATCAGAAGGATATCGGAGAATACACAAGTGCACTGAAAAAGCTGTTGTCGTATAATCTCGGAAAGGAAGGAAGGGAAACGACGCTCCGAAAAGAGATCGAGATGGTAAAAAATTATATCTTTTTGCAGCAGAAGCGCTATGATTTTGAGGTAGATATTTCGGTGGAGGAAGGCGAGTACCTGAATGTACCGACCGTGCGGATGATGCTGCAGCCTCTGGTGGAGAATGCGATCCGGTACGGTCTTGGGGAGGAAGGGAAAATTGCGATCCAGACGTTTTTTGACAAAAAACGGAACCTGGTCGCTGTGACGATCGAAGATTTCGGACATGGACTGAGTCAAAAAGAAATTGATGAAATTAACGAACCCTTCGGATATCGGTGGAATACAGGAAAAGAGAACAGGGGAATCGGGATCCGCTATGTCAAGGCGATGCTGAGTACCTTTTATCAGGGAAACGCGGATCTGTTTGTAAACAGCAAAAGGGGAACAGGAACAAAGATCACAATTATTTTACCTGCAGCTAAAGAGGTGGACGAACATGAATGTTTTGATCGTAGATGATGATAAGCTTGCCAGAAAGGGCCTGATTGCAGTGATCGACTGGGAACGGTATGGCCTTTGCGTTGTCGGTGATGTGCAGAATGGAAAGAAGGCGTTGGAGTTTTTGGAAAATCATCCGGTGGATCTGGTCTTTACAGATATTGATATGCCGGAGATGAACGGGCTGGAGCTGATGAAAATCTGTAAGGAGAACTATCCGGAAACAGATTTTGTCATATTTTCTGTATATGAGGATTTTTCCTTTGCCAGACAGGCGCTGCGTCTGGGAGCACTGGATTATATTTCCAAAATCGAATTTGATCCGGAGGAATGCGATGCGATTCTGAAAAAGATCGTGGAGAAATATCAGAATAAAAGGCGGGAAAAGGCAGAACGAAATCTGCGGACAGAGGAAGACTGGGAAGGAGAAAACGTTCGAAAGCTGGAAGAAGAGTTTAAATCGGGGCGATGGATCTTTGATGAAAACGAGCTGGAAAAAATGTCAGAGCAGCTTTCAGAGCTGCCGCTGCGCTATGCGGAACGGATCCTGGTAAGCAGCTTTAACCACCTGCAGCTGTCGGAGCGGGATAAAATTCCGGCATTTGAAACAATGCCGGAGTTGTTAAACTGGATCCACAGCTGGCTGCAGAACCAATATTTAAACAACAGCAGTAAAACAGATGATATCAGTCTTTGTATCCGTGCAGTTCAATACATTCAGGAGCATGTAACGGAAAGTGTACGGGCGGAAGTTGCGGCAGATGCAGTAGGAATGAGCCGCGGATATTTCAGCACCAAATTCCGGGAAGTGACGGGAGAAACGTTTCATAATTGTGTGATAAGATATAAAATGAAAACGGCGGCACAGGAAATCCGAAAAGGAGAGAAGAGTATGACCGAGATCGCGTTGGAGCTTGGGTACGATAATTTTTACTACTTTTCCAAGCTGTTCCGAAAAGAGTACGGATGTACACCGGGAGAGTTTTAAAAAGGAAGATGAAAAAATGTCCGATTTATTTCGGACATTTTTTTTGTGTACTAAAAAAAGAACAATAAAGAGAGAATGATCCGCGCTGTTTGACCAAAGAGCGGAACGGTATAATGCAGTTACAAAGTGAAGGAGGGAATGAAGGTGTATATTAAAAAGTTTTTGAAACACTATTATGTGATGCTGGTTCCGGCATTTCTCTGGCTTATTTTCTTCAGTATCGTTCCGATGTTCGGAATTATTATGGCATTCGAGGACTACAATCCGGGACTTGGAATGCTGAAATCGCCTTTTATCGGACTGGAGAATTTCCGGTATATGCTGCAGATCAGCGATGTAAGACAGGCGATTGTAAATACGGTGATCATCGCTGTGGCGAAGATCATCGGCAATATCATTGTGCCGCTTACCTTTGCGATCCTGCTGAATGAACTGTGCTTAAAAAAGATAAAGCGCCCGATCCAGACCATCGTGTATATGCCCCATTTCCTGTCCTGGGTTATTCTGGCAAAGATCGTGTTAAATATTTTTGGCTATACAGGACCGATCAATCAGATCCTTGGATTTTTTGGCCAGTCACCGGTTCAGTTTTTCGGAGAGCCGTCCCTGTTTCGACCGCTGGTCATCGGCACAGATATCTGGAAGAGCTTCGGCTATAATACAGTAATTTATCTGGCGGCGATTCTTGGAATTGACCCTACCTTATATGAAGCAGCAGCAGTAGACGGAGCGGGACGCTTCCGCAGAATCTGGCACATTACTTTACCGGGTATCCGAATGACGGTGGCACTTCTTGCGATCCTGGCACTTGGTAATATTTTAAATGCGGGCTTTGATCAGATTTATAACCTGTATAATCCGCTCGTATATTCTACCGGTGATATTATTGATACCTGGGTTTACCGATATGGTCTTCAGAACCTGCAGTTTTCACTTGCAACTACGGTTGGTCTGTTTAAATCTGTTATCAGCTTGATTCTGATCACACTTGGATATTGGCTGGCAGATAAATTTACAGGATATAAGCTATTTTAAACAGCAGAAGGCAAGGAGAAACAAAAATGATTGAAAATAGAACGCTCGGTTCAAAAATATTTGATGTGATCAATGTAATCATTATGATTATATGTGCGCTGCTTTGTATTGTTCCGGTATGGTATGTAATATGTGTTTCCCTGAGCAGCAAGGAAGCGGTTAATGCAGGTCTGGTATCCTTCTGGCCGGTTGGATTTAACCTGTTCTCTTACCAGAAGATCCTTGGGGAATCGGATTTCTTTCGTTCCTTCTGGGTATCGATCCAGAGAGTGCTGTTAGGAACCGGAGTCAGCATGTTCTGTATCCTGCTTGCGGCATATCCCCTGTCGAAAACCTCCAAGCAGTTTCCAAAGAGATCCATTTTTATGTGGATCCTGGTATTCTGCATGCTGTTTAACGGAGGAACCGTTCCGTGGTATATTACAATGAAGGGCTATGGTCTGGTAGACAGCATCTGGGGTCTGGTGCTCGGTATGGGATTAAATGTATACAATCTGATCCTGGCTGTGAATTTCTTTAAAAATCTCCCGGCAGAGCTGGAGGAAGCGGCGCTGGTGGATGGTGCCGGACCCTGGAAGTGTCTGACTTCGATTTTTATTCCGCTGGCCAAACCGGTAATAGCGACCATCGCATTGTTTACCATCGTACAGTACTGGAATGAGTTCTTCCAGGGAATGGTGCTGAGTACAAATCAGTCCAATTATCCGCTGCAAACGTATATTCAGCAGCTGGTTGTTAATTATGATTTTTCGACGATGAACGTAGAACAGATCGCGCAGGTTCAGAAACTGAACAACCAGTCTCTGGATGCGGCGAAAATCGTGATCGCCATGATTCCGGTGCTGGCAGTATATCCGTTTTTACAGAAGTATTTTGTAACCGGTATTACACTTGGATCGGTAAAAGGATAAGGTTGTTGTGATTTCCGGCAGGCTTTGCCGGCGCAAATAAAGGAAAAGGAGAAGGGTATGAAAGCGAAAAAGGTATTGGTATGGTTGTGTGCTGCAGCAATGCTGGTTTCAGCGGCAGGCTGTGGATCGCCCGCAGGAAGTACGGGAAGCGATGCGGCCGGTGGACAGGGAGTGCAGGAAGCAGAGGGAACTGCAAAGGAAGATCTTCCTTTAGCAAAGTATCCGGAAGAGGTTACGGTACATCTTGGCGGAGGCATGAATCCGAATGCAAAAATACCGGAAGGAATGACCTATGAGGACAACACCTTTCTGGATATGCTGAAAGAGGATCTGAACATCAATGTAGTATATGACTGGGTTGCATCTTCTTCCGATTATGATGAAAAGATGAACCTGTGTATCGGCAGTAATACGATTCCGGAGCTGATGAATGTAAACGCAGAGCAGTATCGTGCACTGTTAAAATACGATCTGATCCAGCCCATCGGAAGCTACTATGAAGACTATGCATCAGACAAGCTGAAGAGCTATGTGGAATCCGGCGGTGAAGCACTGCAGAAGGTTATCTGCAATGAAGACGGCGAGATGATGGCGATTCCGGCACCCAACATTACAGCGGGCGGTGTAAATGAAATGTGGATCCGCCAGGACTGGCTGGATAATCTTGGTCTGGAAGCACCCAGAACCTGGGATGAGATGGTTGCTGTTGCAGAAGCATTTGTCAAAGAAGATCCGGATGGCAATGGTGAAAATGATACGATCGGTATCCTTGGGCCTGCGAATTCAGATTATGTAAACGGAAACGGCGGTAATCGCTATGGTCTGGATCCTCTGTTCAGCGCTTTTCAGTCTTATCCGAAATACTGGATGAAGGATGATAGCGGAAATGTTGTTTACGGTTCTATTACAGAAGAAACCAAGGTTGCACTGGAAAAGGTTGCAGGTCTGTATGCAGATGGACTGATCGATCCGGAGATCCTGGTAAGAAACGACAGTTCAGAGCCCTTGCTTGCAGGAAAGGTTGGTATCTTCTTTGGCCCCTGGTGGTGCGGATATACCGTTGGCGATGCAACTCTGGCACAGGAAGCTGACTGGCAGGCATATTTCACACCCCTTGCAGAGGACGGAAAATTCTATACCCATATGGCAGAGCCCACAACGAAATATGTTGTAGCAAGCAAGGAATGCAAAAATCCGGAAGCTGCCTTTAAGATCATTAACTATCTGATCGAGTATGAGCAGGGCTGGGTAGATTCGGGTGTAACAAGTGGACTTAGCACCTCAGATTTATATCCTTTATACAACGTATATGACAATGCAAATGAAATCGAAGTATCCTATGATTGCCTGAAGAAATATCTTGCAGGCGAAATCGGAATTGATGATGTGGATTACAGCACCCATAAGCTTCTGAAGAGCGATATGGAAGCGATCACAAAGCTGAAAAAAGAGCCTTATGATGACTTCAGTCTGGAATATTGGAACTTTGAAGATGAAGATCTGGCAAAGACCAATCTGCCTCGTCTGGTTTCCATTATGGTAGGTGATGCACCCCTTGTAAATGAGGAATATGTTCCGATTTATAACAGCTATGACGGCAGAACCAAGACAATGGATTCCAAATGGGCAAACCTGAAAAAGCTGGAGGAAGAAACCTTTGCAAAGATCATCACAGGAAAAGTAGGAATCGATGCATTTGACTCCTTTGTGGACGAATGGAAAGCATCCGGCGGTGATGAGATTACAAAAGAGGTTCAGGAAGAATTAGATGCACAGCAGTAAAATGCGAAATACAGAGCTTTGAAATTTGATTATCTTAAAAATACAGGTGGCGTCTCGATTACGGGACGCCATTTGTTGAATTAGGTTAAACAGGAGGAAAAAAGAGACATGAAGGATTTTGAAAACGATTTAATTTATTATCCCAATCCGGATCCGATCGAGGAGCCGCGGTTTATTTTGAATTCCGTAGAGGAACTGGAAAAATCAACAAAATACAGTGTTATCTGCAATGGAACGGAGCGCGTGGTATATCATACAGACTCCTTTGATTATGTTATTGTAGTAGATGACGAAGCCTATGATCTGGAAATTTCGATTCATACACCCTTTGAGAAGCTGGCAATTCGCCCGACCAGCTTTGGAATCGTCCCTTCGGTAACAGGAGAGACTGTTCAGATTCATCTCGACGAGCCGAAGAAATTTACGGTAGAGACAGACGGCGGTCTGCATGACGCACTGTTTGTGTTCTGTTCCCGTAGAATTGAGAAACCGGAAAATACGACGATCTGTTTTGAAAAAGGAAAAGTATACAATGTCGGGATCCTGACCTTAAAGCCGAACGACACGGTTTATATCGAAGAGGGTGCCGTGGTATCCGGTTGTATTTATGCGGATCATTGTGATAATATATCTATTATAGGAAACGGAATCGTCAATGGAGCCTGCTGGCATCTGCCGGACAGTAATGCCCATCGGTTTTTTATCTATATCAAGTGGTGCAACAATGTCCTCTTAAAAGGCTTTACGGCAGTAGACGGACCCTCCTGGCATGTGGTTCCGGCGGCATGTGATCATGTTGTCATTGATGATATGAATATCATGTCAAGAATTGTAACAGGAGATGGTATTGATATTACGAGCAGTCAGGATGTGGAGGTAAAGAATTGCTTTATCCGTTCGACGGATGACAGTATCTGTATTAAGGCGCATGGGCTGATTGCGGATACTTCGACTGTTCGGGATGTGACGAAAGTATATGTCCACAACAACGTACTCTGGAATGCAGAGCCGGGCAATGCAATTGAATTAGGCTATGGGCTTCAGAGTGAGATCCACGATCTCGTATTTGAGGATTGTGATATCATTCACTGTCAGTACGAAGGAAATATGGGCGGCGCAGCGATTTCTATCCATCAGGCGGATGGCGGTCATGTGCATGACGTTCATTACAGAAATATCCGGGTAGAGCAGGCGGAACAGAAGCTGTTCGATATCAAGGTTCTGCTCTGCAAGTATACGCAGCAGGTTGCCAAAGGGGAGATCAATGATATTCATTTTGACAACATTCAGGTATTAAACGGCGATATTCCGGTTTCGCTGATCCGAGGATACCAGACGCCGACAGAAGAAGTACGTGTCCATGATATTACCTTTGACAATATTACCTTTATGGGGAAAAAGTGTGAAACCTGGCAGGACCTTCGTTTGGTTACAGAGCTGGCAAACGATATTTATGTCAATGGCGTCAGAACGTGCAAACAGATGAAATTCTGAAAATGCAAATAGGCATTCCGTAACGGAAAGACAAAACTATTTCTATCTATAAGGAGGAATTTATGACTGACACAGGTATTTTTTATGGAACAGGAGCAGCGGAGGGTGTGCCGAGCCCCTTCTGTGACTGCCCGATGTGCAATTATGCCCGTGAGCATGGCGGAAAGGATGTCCGCAAGCGTTCCTGCTTTCGACTGGGCAGGAATATTATGATTGATATGGGGCCGGATATTTTCACCCAGGCGCTTCAATATGGTTCTATGTGTGACATTGAGCATGTTCTGATTACGCATACCCATGATGATCATTTTGATTTTACGGCATTGGGACTTATGAGCATGGCAACTCATCTTCGGACAACACCGGTGCATTTCTATTTTTCGGAAGAGGGCTATCGGTTCATTGAGCTCTTGCGTGACAGTGAGATCGCATTTGGAGGAACTCTCCGTGGAATGGAAAAAAAGGGGATTTATGCCTTTCACAAGCTGAAATATTTTGAGACCTATTCCATAGGGGAGTATGAGGTTACACCGATTCGTGGAAATCACGGCGGGAATATGGCAAAAGAGCGCAGCGCAAATTATGTGCTGAAGGCAAAAGACGGAACAAAAATGCTGTATGGAATGGATACCGGACTGTATGAGGAAGAAACCCTTGATTTCATGAAAAATCAGAATCTTGACATTTGGATCTCAGAATGTACATTCGGAAATCTGAAGCTGCAGGAGGAATGGAATACCCATTTATGTGCGGATACTTTTCTGGAGCTGTTGGATACATTTGAAAAAAATAAAACGATCCGGCAGGATACCAAAATATATCTTTCCCATATAAATCAGTGTCATACGGCGCCTCATGAAAAGCTTCAAGGGATAATGACGGATGCAAAGCCGGAATATCAGATCGTTGTGGCATATGACGGATTGGAAATTCCCATAAGCCGGGATGGAAAATAACTTGCACAGATCAATTCCGAAATTTTCAGAAAAAAGAAAAAGTGTTATAATAAAAGGAGAAAATAAAAATGGATAACATGAATATTCGGAAAATTAACGGTTTTACAGTTCAGCTGGTAGCAGATGGAGTATATGCGATTGATGAATTCGGCATTGCGCTGATGTATCTGATCATCGGAAAAACACAGGCACTGCTGCTGGATACAGGCGTTGGTGCAGGAAATGTACATGCAGTTGTAAAGGAACTGACGGATCTGCCCTGTCTGGTAGTAAACTCCCACCATCATTATGACCATGCGGGCGGCAATGTTTGGTTTGATGAGGTTTATGCACATAAAAATGCGGTCAGCGTTTTAAAGGAGCAGAACTGTCAGGAGGTACGCCGCGCCTTTATCGAGAGACAGCTGAGTAGAGAAGAATATAACGGAGAAGCGTCTGTAGCAGATACGATTTCTTATCTTCATGAGTATCGTGTGAATCCCATCGAGGAAGGAAAGGTATTTGATCTGGGGGGACGTAAGCTGGAGGTGATCGAGACCTTCGGACATACGAAGGATGGGATCTGCCTGCTGGATTCTGAAAACCGTCTGCTGTTTTCCGGCGATTCGGTAGTCAGCACACCGACTCTGATCACGGAGCCCTGCAAATCGGATACGATGGAGCATTATGCAAAAGCGTTGAAGCATCTGGAGGGCAGAGAAGCTGAGTTTGATCTGATCTTCCCGGGGCATTATGTGCATCCGATTCCCAAAACCTATTTAAAAGAGCTGATCGTATGTGCAGAGAAAATCCTGGAGAATCCGCTGTATGGCACACCGGAGAAAAATCACATGTCAGATCAAATCGCATATCGTGCATTTTATAAAAAGGCATCCATTCTTTATACAATGGATCGCGTAACCGGAGAAAAGGCACCTCAGGAATAAAGGAAAAATGTAACTGCGAGGGTACTGAACAGTTTACAAAAAAATCTGCGGAGCAAAAAGGGCGGGCAGAAATAAAAAAAGGAGCTGAGATTACGTATGGAACAGAAAAAAGGAACACAATGGGTACCCAAAAAACAGGAGGATCCGGGACTTCTTGCCCGTCTGAGCAGACCGACGGGACCGGTAGATGTTGTCCTGGATACCGATACCTATAATGAAATTGACGATCAGTTCGCTGTTTCGTATCTGATTTGCTCTGCAGAAAAACTCCATTTACAGGCAATCTATGCAGCGCCGTTTTTTAATGAAAAATCCACAGGCCCTGCAGATGGAATGGAGAAAAGCTATCAGGAGATCTTAAATATTCTGACGCTGATGGGAAAGGACGAGCTGAAAAAGAGTGTATACAAAGGCTCGACAGGCTACCTGCCGGATGAAGAGACGGCGGTAGAATCTCCTGCAGCGGCAGATCTGGCGGCCCGTGCAATGAACTATACTCCGGAAAAACCGCTGTATGTGCTTGCAATCGGCGCCATCACAAATGTGGCTTCTGCAATTTTGAAAAATCCGGATATTATCGACCGGATCGTGATCGTATGGCTGGGCGGCAATGCACTGCACTGGCCGGAAAACAAAGAATTTAATCTGTATCAGGACGTTGCCGCGGCAAGGATCATTTTTGAGTGCGGAGCCGCATTGGTGCAGCTCCCCTGCTCTGGCGTTGTATCGGAGGTTACGACGACAGGACCGGAGTTGGATGCCTATCTGAAGGGAAAAAACCGACTCTGTGATTATCTGGTCAGCACGACAAAGACGGAGGGACGCCGGTGCAGTAACGAACTGGCATGGTCTCGTGTGATCTGGGATATCACAACCGTCGCATGGCTGCTGGATGAGCGCTTTATGGAGGATTATCTGATGCCCAGCCCGATCCCGGAATACGACGGTCATTATTCTGTGGATCCGAAGCGACATCTGATGCGTTATGTTTATCATGTAAACAGGGATAAAGTTTTTTCGGATCTGTTTACAAAGCTGGCGAATTTTGGCTGAAGAGGGACAGGTATGAAAAAAGAATATCTGGAGCGTATTTACGCAGGCTGGTTAGCCAAAATCATAGGTATCCGTTATGGAGCGCCGGTAGAAGGCTGGACATATGAAAAAATAAAAAATATCTATGGAGAACTGACAGACTATCCGGTGGACTATCGGGAGTTTGCAGCGGATGACGACAGCAACGGACCGTTATTCTATCTGAGAGGCCTTGAGGATGGCGGACATGGAGCAGAAATGACAGCACAGGATGTTGCAAATGCGCTGTTAAATTACGCACCCTATGAGCATGGATTTTTCTGGTGGGGCGGTTACGGAACGAGTACGGAGCATACGGCATATCTGAACCTGCGCAGCGGCATACCCGCGCCGCGAAGCGGCAGTATTGCGCAGAATGGAAGTACAATAGCGGAGCAGATCGGCGGACAGATATTTATTGATACCTGGGGACTGGTTGCACCGGGCAATCCAGCGCTGGCTGCAAAGCTGGCCAGCAAGGCTGCGAGTGTAACGCATGATGGCAATGCGTTATACGGCGGTATTTTTGTGGCTGTGTGCATCAGTGTCGCATTTGAGGAAAAAGAGATCAAAAAGATTCTGGAAACAGGACTTTCCTATATTCCGTCAGACTGTGAATATGCGAAGATCGTACGGACAGTAATGGAGTTTTATGAAGAGCATCCGCAGAACTGGAGAGACTGCTTTGCCTACATTCATGCAAACTACGGTTATGATAAATATCCGGGAAATTGCCATATTATTCCGAATATTGCAGTTATGATTCTGGCGCTGTTATATGGAAACGGCGATTTTTCAGATACCATCGCTATCGTTACAATGTGTGGATGGGATACCGATTGTAACGGTGGTAATGTGGCAACCATTATCGGTGTCCGAAATGGTCTGGAGGGGATTGATTATGACCGCTGGAGAAAACCTGTGCATGATCTGCTGGTCTGCTCCAGTGTGATAGGCTCCTTAAACATCATGGATATTCCCTATGGAGCATTGTATATCGGGAAAATGGCATATGAGCTTGCAGGGGAAGAGCTTCCGGAGCCGTGGAAGGAGCTTGCAGAGAAAAGAATTCACAGCTGTCATTTTGAATTTCCGGGATCTACGCATTCCATGCAGATTCGGGTGGACAGCGTGACGGATGAGAAGGATCCGATCACGAGAGAATGCTGTGTCTGCAATACAGACGAGTCTGCACATAGCGGCAGCAGAAGCCTGAAAGCGACGGCAGTTCCGGTAAATTCCGGAGAACGTGTTTTTGTATATCAGAAAACTTACTATGAGCCGAAGGATTTTCACGACAGCAGATATGATCCCTGTTTCTCCCCGCTGGTTTACCCTGGGCAGACGGTACATGGAAGCGTAATGCTTCCGGAGTATGCCGGGGAAGCGGACTGCAGCCTGTATGTGCGGGATCTGCGGAGTGGAAAAATTTTTACCGGCAAAAGCGTACGTCTGAAAAAGGGCTGTTGGCAGGAGCTGAGCTTCCAGATTCCGTCCTGGGAGGGCGCGCTGATCGGTGAGATGGGAGTCTGCTTTGATCTTTTGATGGGAACGCAAGCAACTCAGACCTTTGCAGGACTTTTGGATGATCTGTGGGCAGATGGAACACCGGATTATCGGATCGATTTTTGCCAGGAAACGACAGAAGTGTGGACTGGCTTACATAAAGAAGTCAGCCAGTTTACCAGACTGAAGGGACATCTGTATTTGGATCAGGGAGCATTGCATCTGTCCTGCGCAGATTTTGGAGAAGCGTATACCGGCAGATATGACTGGAAAGACTATACGGCGGTATTTGAAATGACTCCCCTGACAGGCGAAAACAATATGGTAAATGTGCGCGTACAGGGGGCGATCCGTTCTTATGCAGTTGCACTCCTTGCGGATTCTAAAATTGCACTCCTGAAAAATGAAAATGGATATCGTGTTCTGACAGAGACAGCCTTTGACTGGAAAGCTGGCAGGGATTATGAGGTTTCTGTTTGCGCACAGGGAGCAAGACTGCATGCAGAGATCAAAGAAGTGCCGGTTGGATGTAGACAAAACCAACAGCTGCAGACAGAGACTGCTGTACTGGAATATGAGGATACGGACCATCCTTATCTGCAGGGCGTGGTTGGCGTGTCTGTTCGAAACGGAAGCCATGCAAAATATTCTTCGATACGGATGAGGTGTAATTCGTCAACTACCCACGACCTAAAGGTCATGGGCTTGTAACTGCCCAGTCGTACTAAC
>ENA-ORRW01000101-ORRW01000101.1-human-gut-metagenome-genome-assembly--contig:-NODE-101-length-106729-cov-7.750136_pt1 | contig 106729 bp, 101 predicted proteins | sample MGYA00242183_ERZ509150 | MGnify/ENA primary metagenome ERZ509150 (study PRJEB26280, sample SAMEA2338639) | human gut metagenome | biome: human gut; feature: human-associated habitat; material... | reverse complement strand
GACCCCCTAATTGGGTCTCCCACGAGGGAACAGTCCACTGGACTGTTCCCTCTCCTGTCCTGATTTTATGGCAGGCAAAAGGATTTCGAGCTCTGCGGAGCTCGACCAAGGGTTTCACCCTTGGATTCCACAGCCTTTTGAAAAAGGCTGGCGAAAACTTTTACGTCGCTTCGCTGTGCTTAACTTTGGCTTAATCCAAACCGTCCGCCCAGCCCATGGATCTTTCCACGGCCTTATGCCAGCGTTTCAGCGCTTTTGCTTCGCTGCCTGCTGCCGTTTGCGGGTCATACGCATTTTTAAGCTTCCACACGGTTCTAAGCTCATCCAGCGATTCCCACACACCGACGGCCAACCCCGCCAGCATGGCAGAGCCGAGCGCGGTGGTTTCCAGACACTTCGGCTGTCTCACGGCGCAGTGCAATAAATCTGCCTGATACTGCATCAAAAAACGGCTTCTCGATGCGCCGCCGTCCACGCGCAGCTCGGAAATTTCCGTGCCGCTGCCCGCTTCCATAGCTTTCACGAGGTCATAGCTTTCATACGCAATGCTTTCCAGCACAGCGCGGCAGATGTGCGCCTTAGACGTACCGCGCGTCACGCCGAGCAGTGCGCCCCGCGCATACATATCCCAGTACGGTGCACCAAGCCCTGTAAACGCCGGCACAAACACCGCGCCGCCTGCGTCCTCCACGGTCTCCGCAAGAAGGTCCGCTTCCTGCGGGTTCGCGATAAGCTTCAACTCATCGCGCAGCCATTTGATGGCCGAGCCCGCGTTAAACGCACTGCCCTCAAGCGCATAGGTCGTCTCGCCATTCACGCACCAACCGATCGTCGTAATAAGCCCCCGGTCGGAGAAAACCGGCTTATCACCCGTGTTCATCAGCACAAAGCAGCCCGTGCCGTATGTATTTTTCGCCATGCCCTTATCAAAGCAGCACTGTCCGAACAGCGCGGCGTGCTGGTCGCCCGCAATGCCCGCAATCGGAATTTTCCTGCCGAGTATCGTTTCGGAGCACATGCCCACAATGCCGGAGGAGTCCACGACTTTCGGCAGCGCGTCACGCGGGATACCGAACACGTTCAGCATTTTCTCGTCCCAATCAAGCTTTTGAATGTCAAACAGCATGGTGCGCGAAGCGTTCGTCACGTCCGTCACATAGCTTTCGCCCTCTGTGAGCGAATAAATGAGCCACGTATCAATGGTACCGAAGCGCAGGCGATGCTCCTTCGCGAGCACTTTGGCCTTCGGCACGTTATCCAAAATCCACTTCATTTTGGTGCCGGAAAAATACGGGTCGATGATGAGTCCCGTCGTTTTATGAATGTACTCCTCAAGTCCCTCGGCTGTTAACCGCTCGCATTCCGGCGCGGTGCGGCGGCACTGCCACACAATGGCGTTGCAGATCGGGATACCCGTCTCGCTGTCCCACGCCACGGTGGTCTCTCTTTGATTCGTGATGCTGATGGCAGCGATGTCCTCCGCGGTGATCTCCGCCTCATGCACCGCCTGCCGCATGGCGTAAAGCTGCGTCTGCAAGATCTCCACGGCATCGTGCTCCACATAGCCGGGCTGCGGGTAAATCTGCGTAAATTCGCGCTGTCCCATGCCCGCAATGCCGCCCAAAGCGTCAAACAACACGGCGCGCGAACTGGTCGTGCCCTGGTCAAGCGATAAAATGTATTGACCGATTTTCAAGTTCAAGCCCTCCTTACCAACGGAAGAAATTGAGCCGGTGCTCCTTGCGGTCCTCCTGCTCTCTTGTGTTTGTGATGACTTTATACCGTACCACCCATTTCGGGTCAATATACTCCAAAATCGCCTGCGGCATTTTGTACTGGAACAGATGCCGCTGGTGCTTAAGGCTCTCCACCACACGGAGATGGTCCGAAGATTTCACATCCAAGCTGCCGACGATGATGGTGGAATAATCGTTCGGGTTCGTGTATTTGAAGTTGTCGAGAAAATCCGCCCAGTCGGTGTACTCGGTCAGCTTCACGTATTCGCGCGGGACATTGAGACGGATGCGCACCGCACCCGAAACGCGTCCGCCGGTATTCTGCTTTCTGCCGCGCACCACGCCGAATATGGGGCACTCGCAGTGCAGGCCGAGCATATCGATGAGCGCGGCGTACTCCTTCTTAAACGAAATACTGGGGCTTGCGCGGTAAATTTTGCCGCTTTGCAAAATACGCATCACGGCGCCGGACTGATATGTGTCAATAATCATGTTCTGATAAACCCTTTCCCTTAAAAATCGCGGCGATTCCTGCGTCGCTCCGCCCGCTTCAAAAAAGCACAGGCGGTTTTTCAATACCGAAATTCAAATATATGCGGAAATGTTACTTTGTAGCCCAATCGTATAAAAAGCGGTCAAACTCGCCGACCTTGCGCTTATCGGGCTTGATAAGGTAGCGTTTTAAAAGATCCTTTTCGTTTTCCACCGTCCGCTTATAATATGCGCCCGCAATGCCGCCCGCAATGCACGCCACGGTGTCGGTGTCGCACTTCACGCTGAACACATTGCGGATACAGCTTTCCCAATCCTCGCTTTCCATAAAGCAACGAAATGCAAGCGGCATGGTCCCCTCCGCCGTAGCATCAAACTTTGCCTTCGGCCGGTACGCCCACAGCGGTTTATTCACGGGGTATTCAAACTCTTTGTTGAAATATTTTTTCAGGTCCTTTTTGCGCTCGCCACGCAGCGCAAGGTAAATGAGCCCCGCGGTCGCAACGGCGGCTTTCAGGCCCTCTATGTGGTTGTGTGTGCACATGGCGCTGTTTTTCGCTTCTTCCTCCACCTTTTCCAGCGTATCAAAGTGGTAAGCGATGTAGCTGACGCGCATGGCCGCGCCGTTGCCAAAGCTGCCATAGCCCGTTTCGGCATGTCCGTCCAGCCAGCGCTGAAACATCGTGCCGTACCCCACGCCTCTGTACATACGCCCGAATTTGCCATAAGCCTTTGCATAGCTGATGTCATTTAAAAGCGCGTATTTCGTCGCGATGGTCAGCACCGTATCGTCCGTGAAAAAGCAGTTGTTCCCAAAAAGCTCCACCTTTTTATAGTTGAACCCGCTCGGTTTGCTGAACTCAAACCGCGAGCCGGCAATGTCTCCTAAAATCGCACCGGTCAATCGGATCCCTCCATTCCCTGCATGATCGGTTTCAGTATACCATGTTTTTTCTTCTGTTTCCACATATTTTTGTGAAAAAGTTCCGACTTTGAACAGCTTTTTGATTCTTTTGACTTTTTTCGCCGAATACGGTATGATATAGTTTAAGATAAGCTCATAAAGAGGTGTTCAAAATGAGAAACGCAAAACGGCTTTTGGCGGCGCTTCTGCTCGCGGCGGCACTCATCCTTTCCTCGGCATCGTGCGGCGGGCAGACCGAAACGGCAAGCGAAGCGCCTGCCGCCGCGTCTTCCGAACCGCAGCGGGATTACACCGTGCAGATTTCCAAGGACACCCTGCGCCGCACAGGGCTCGACATCACCGCCGCGGCGCACCGGCTGGGGCTTACAAACGTCACCACAAATGATGACGGCTCCTGCACGGTAGAAATGACAAAAGACGAGCGCGATGCCGTCTGCGCTGCGCTGAAGGAAAGTCTGCACGAGCAGATCATCGCTTTGCCGGAGGACGGCACGTGGCCGTTTATAAAAAGCGTCACGCTTTCCGAAGACGGCCGCAGCGCCGAAATTCTGAGCACCAAAGACCTGTATAAACCGGAGCGCGACAACGCCGCTGCGCAGGCCGTGTACATTCCCGCGCTGCTCTACGCAGCGTTTACGGGCGAGGACGCAGAAAGCTTCACGGTGCACTTCACCGTAAAAGATGAAACGACCGGCGATGTGCTGGGCGAGTTCGATTACCCCGTCGCAGAGCCGACCGCTTCCGAAAGCGATGCAAGCGGCACAGAAAGCACCGCTCCCTCACCCGACACCGCAGAATAAGCCGCATACAAAAAACGGAGCCGCACAGGTTTATCACCCATGCGCGGCTCCGTTCTTTTTACTTTTTCGCCTGTGCAAGCTCGCCCATTTCTTTGTGTTTTAATTCGCGCCAGACGGTGCACAGCATCGTAATGTAGCACGCGCCACCGCCCACAAAGTTCGAGATAGCCTCCGCCCAGAACACACCGTCCACACCGACAGCGGGGATCTGCGGCAGCAAAAACGTCAACGGAATGACGATGATGACCTTGCGGAGCAGTGAAAAGAAAATCGCCTGCTTTGCGCGACCCATCGCCTGCACAACAGACTGCGCCGACATTTGCAGCGCCATCATAAAGCACCCGAAGAAATAAATGTGCATGGCGTGCGTGCATGTTTCGAGTAACTGCGGGTCGCCGTTAAAAAGCTGAATAAACACGTGTGGGAACAGCCTTAGCACGAGCCATACAAGCACCATATAGCTGAATGAAACGACCGTCGTGAACACAATCACGCCGCGCACGCGCTTATATTTCTGTGCGCCGTAATTGAAGCTGACCACCGGCGCCGCGGCAGATGTCACACCGTTTACCGGCGTATACGTCACTTCGCGAATGGAGTTGATGACCGTCATGACCGCGACGAACAGGTCGCCTCCGTGTTGCGAGAGCATCGCGTTGCACGCCACCTGCACAGCGCTCGACGTAAAGCCCATGATAAAGCCCGAAATGCCAAGCGAGGTGATCTTGCCGATGAGCTTTGCCTGCGGGCGCATGCGCTTTAACTCCAAACGAAACAGCGTACGCTTACCGAGCAGGAAGCGCACCACCCACACGGCGGAAACGAGCTGCGAAAGCACCGTTGCAAGCGCCGCGCCCTGCACACCCATGTCGAATACAAAAATAAACAGCGGGTCAAGCGCAATGTTCACCACTGCGCCGATAACGACCGTCAGCATGCCGCGGTTCGCAAAGCCTTGCGCATTGATGAACCCGTTCATGCCAAGCGAGACCATCATGAATACGCTGCCGAGCATGTAAACCGAAAGATAGCTGTCCGCATAAGGGTACGTCGCGTCGCTCGCGCCGAAGAGATACAGCACCGGCTTTTTGATGAGCAGCACCACCATGCACAAAATTATGCCCATAATGACGAGCATCGAGAACGTGTTGTTCATCACGTCTGCGGCGCGCTCACGCTGCTTTTCGCCCTCTTCGCCGCCCTGCTGTGCCGCACCGCGCGCCATAGAAAACAACGGCGTACCGCCCGTGCCGAATAAATTCGCAAACGCCGTCACCATCAGTAAAATCGGAAACGTCACGCCGACGCCCGTCAGCGCGTCCACCGATGTATCGGAAATATGCCCGATATACATGCGGTCTACGATATTATATAAGACGTTCACAAACTGCGCCAGCACCATCGGCACCGCAAGGCGCAGGATCGTTTTGGAAATCGGTCCCTTTGAAAAATCATCGTTTTTCTTTATATCTGCAGCCATACTTTTGCCTTTCCGAATTAAAAAATAGCAGTATCAGTATACAACTTTCGGTAAATTTTGTAAATGGAAAGCCTTAAAAAATCACAGACAAAACGACCCCTTCGGTGGGCAATTGCCGCGAAAGGGTCGTTTGCATTTACTTTATTACAGCTTGAGTTCTACCGCAACCGGGCGGGTACCAAGCAGCTCCGCGCTGCGGTCATCCGGCTGCGAGGTGCCGACGAAGAACGTGAAACTGTGGCTGTCTACGCGGCGCGTGCCGGTGTCGTCCACAATTTCAAGCGCGGTCTTCGGCACGGTGATCTCGACGTCACACGTCTCATTTGCACCGAGTGAAACCGCCTTAAACGCACAAAGGCTGTGGTTGCGCACCGCGAATTCTGATTCATTGTCACGCACATAGACCTGCAAAATCTCATGCACGGCACAGCCCTCATTTTTGACCGTCGCCGTAATCGTATAGTGCTCGCCGTCATCACGCATTTCGGCTTTCGTCACTTCCGTTTTACCGTAAGTGAGGCCATAGCCGAACGGATACAGCACGCCGCCCGTAAAGTAGCGGTACGTGCGGTTTTCCATCGCGTAATCCGTAAACGCGGGCAGCTCGTCGGAGTCGTTATAAAACGTCACGGGCAGCTTGCCGCTGAAGGAATACTTGCCGAACAAAAGCTCCGCAATCGCCTTGCCGCCGCGTGCACCCGGATACCAGCCCTGCACTACGGCGGAGAAGCTTTCCTCCGCAAAGCGCAAATCCATGGCGCTGCCGGTCATATTGATGAGAATGACGGGCTTGCCGGTCTTCGCGACAATCTCCATCAGCTTTCTCTGCGGCGCGGGCAGCAGCAAATTCGCCTTGTCGCCGGAGCCGACAGAATTGCTCTGGTCCATCTCCTCGCCCTCAAGATTTTCATTGAGGCCCGTCACCAGCACCACAACGTCGCTGTGCTCCGCCACGGTCTCGGCTTCGGAAAGGCGGTCGCCGGGCAGGCCCAGCCCCTCCACGCGGTCTTTGTAGAGGTGGCAACCCTCGGCGTACAGCACGCGCACGTCGTCGCCCACATAGTCCTGGATGCCCTCCAACACCGTGATATATCTTGACGCCGTGCCGTGGTAGTTGCCGATGAGCGCCATGCGGTCGTTCGCATTCGGGCCGATGACGCCGATCGTCTTGATTTTCGCTTTATCAAGCGGCAAAATGCCGTCGTTTTTCAGCAGCACAACGCTTCTGCGCGCGGCTTCCTCGCTGAGCGCCAAATGCTCCGGGCACTCCACGACCTCATAGGGAATGGAGTTGTATTCGCAGTTCTCGTCAAACTCGCCGAGCATAAAACGCGTGGTAAAGAGCCGCTCCGCCGCCGTCGTGATGTCGTCCTCGGTGATGAGCCCGTCCTCGAGCGCGCGCAGCAAATGCAGATATGTGTTGCCGCAGTTTACGTCACAGCCCATCTTAATGGCAAGCGCAGCGGATTCCGGCGCGGTGGTCGTGATGTGGTGGTGCAGGTGAAAATCGGAAATCGCCCAGCAGTCGGAGACAAAGTGTCCCTGAAAGCCCCACTTGCCGCGCAGAATTTTGCGGATGAGCAGGTCACTGCCGCAGCACGGCTCGCCGAGCGTGCGGTTGTATGCGCCCATCACGGCCTCCACTTCGCCCTCTTTCACAGCGGCTTCAAACGCGGGCAGATACGTCTCCCACAAATCCTTCCGGCTCACCTCGGCGTCAAATTCGTGGCGAATGGCCTCCGGGCCGCTGTGCACAGCGTAGTGCTTCGCGCACGCCGCGACCTTCAAATATTTCCCGTCACCCTGCAAACCCTTGATGTACGCCACGCCGAGCTGCGCCGTGAGGTACGGGTCTTCGCTGTACGTTTCCTGCCCTCTGCCCCAGCGCGGGTCGCGGAACAGGTTGATATTCGGCGACCAGAACGTGAGGCCCTTATAAATATCGCGGTCGCCGTGCTTAGAAGCTTCGTTATACTTCGCGCGGGCCTCCGTCGCAACGACATCGCCGATTTTTCGGATCATCTCCGGGTCAAACATGCTCGCCATGGCAACGGGCTGCGGAAACATCGTCGCCGTGCCGGCGCGCGCCACGCCGTGCAGCGCTTCGTTCCACCAGTTGTACGCCGGAACGCCCAGCCGTTCAACGGGCGGCGCATCAAATTTCAGCTGTGAAGCGCGTTCCTCTATCGTCATTTTGGAAACAAGCTCGTGCGCCAAAGCCTGCGCCTTTTTTCTGTCTCTCATGGTAACACCCCTAAAAAGTTGTTAAAAAAAGTATAGCACGGTTTTATTCAAAAAGAAAGATAAAAGTTTTATCTTCCGGATAAATCGACAACAAAAAAAGCGGCAAACCGAAGCCTGCCGCCGAAAATTTATAATTTAGAGATTCAAAAAGCCCGCGTTCAGCATGGACTGTGCCGCCAAAATCGCACCGAGGCGGCCGCTGTTGAAGTTCACACCGCCCTGCATCCATGCCGCAAACGGCTCACGCAGCGGTGCGTCCGCAGAAAGCTCAATGGACGAGCCAAACGTGAACGAGCCGGACGCCATGATGACGTCGCAGTCGTAGCCCGGCATGGGGCTCGGCTCCGGCACAACGAAGGAATCGACCGGCGCGCCCTGCTGAATGCCGCGGATAAATGCGCACAGCGCCTCGCGCTCGCGCAGCTGCACCGCCTGAATAATATCCGCGCGCGGCTCATCGTAGCGCGGAGTCACGTCAAAGCCGAAGCCCTCAAACAGCGCCGCCGTGAACACAGCGGTCTTTAAGGCTTCGCCCGTGACGTTCGGCGCGTGGAACGTGCCCATGAAAAGCTCGCGGTTGTTGCCGAGCGTGCAGCCGATCTCGCGACCCGTACCCGGGGTCGTCAGGCGATACGCGCAGCTTTCAATAAGGTCGCGGCGGCCCGCAATGTAGCCGCCCGTCGGCGCAATGCCGCCGCCCGGATTTTTGATGAGCGAACCCGCCATAAGGTCTGCGCCCACAGCCGTCGGCTCCATTTTCTGCACATACTCGCCGTAGCAGTTATCCACCATGACAATGCAGTCCGGCGCACGGCGCTTTGCGATCTTTACAATGCGCTCGATCTCCTCCACCGTCAGGGACGGGCGCAGGCTGTACCCGCGGGAGCGCTGAATGTACACCATGCGGTGCTTCGGCGTGATGGCCGTCTCCATGCCGTCATAGTCAGGCGTGCCGTCCGGCAGCAGGTCAAGCTGCTCGTAGTTTATGCCAAACTCCTTTAATGAGCCGTTGCCGTCGCCCGTAATGCCGATCACGCCGCGCAGCGTATCATACGGCATGCCGGTAACGCTCAGCATCGTATCGCCCGGGCGCAGAACGCCAAAAAGCGCTACGGTAAGCGTATGCGTGCCGCTGACAAAATTATAGCGGCACAGCGCGTCCTCCGCACCGAGGGCACGCGCGTACACTTCGTCCAGCACGTCGCGGCCGCGGTCGCCATAGCCGTAGCCTGTCGTTGCCACAAAGTGGCTCTCGCTGACACCTGCCTGCATGAACGCAGCCTGCATCTTCTCCTGATTATACCGCTGTGTTTCGGAAATTTTCGCAAGGTACGGCGCAGCCTTCTGCTCCGCTTCCTCCGCCGCCTTCAGCACGCGGTCATCAATTTTAAAAAACTCGTACATAGTAAACCCGCTTTCGCAAACGCAAAAGCCTTCCTTTATCTGAATTATTTTAATTGCATAATTTTCCCTGCGCCCATGCGCCGCACGGTTTATAGCCCAAAGCGTCATAAAACGCCTCGTTTTTGCGTTCTTCGCGCAGGATATACACCGTGCCGCTCGGCAGCATTCGCTCTATTTTTCGGACAACCGCCGTGCCAAGCCCCCTGCGGTGAAATTTCGGCAGCACCGCCACAGCAGAAATGAGGCTCGCGCTTTCGCCGAGCACTGCTGCAGCCACGGCGACGGTCTTCCCATTTGCCGAAACACCCGCGCAGCGCACCGTGCCGTGCCGCATGCGGTGGGATAAATCGAGGTAAAACGGCTCGAACTCCCCCACCATGCCGTTTGCTTTCAGCACAGCATAAATCTCTCTCGGAGAAATTTCCTCCGCAGGCTGCACAGTCCCATTTCGCAGCACTTTTTGCAAAATCGCGCCGCTTTCGGTGATGTTTAGCCCCAGCTTTTCGGCATTCTCCGCGCTGCACACGACTTCATTTGTGCCCACCGCACTCAAAAACGCACGCGCCTCGTCCGCGTCGGTGATCTCCCCCGCAATGCAGACGGAGCCGTCCGTTTTTCCGTAGGCGGCTTCCCCGTCCGTCCAAAACTGCGCGAACGACTGATGGAAGCCATACGCCTGCGCTTTAGACCGGATTTGGCAGCCAAACGGAGAACTTCCGCACGACATAGAGAGCGCTTCTAAATTTTCCGCAAGACGGATCATTACAGCTTGCCGCCGGAAATTTCCGCCATCATCAGCACCATCAGGTCAATGACCGCCTCTATGTCCTTTTCGGTCGTCATCGCGATCGCGCTGTGGATATAGCGGCACGGGTGCGAGATCGTCAGCGTCTTCACGCCGCCGCGGGAAACGTGAATGGTGCCCGCGTCTGTGCCGCCGGCACGCACGGTCTTCGGCTGCACCGGAATATTGTTTTCTTTACCGAGCGCCATCGCGCGGCGGAAATAATCCTTCGGGTAAACGGTACGCATATCCGTAAGGGAAATGACTGCGCCGCCGCCCATTTTGCACGCTGCGTCCGTCGGGCTCACACCGGGAATATCGCCCGCCGTCGTGCCCTCCAGCACAAGCGCCGCATCGGGCTCCAGAATATACGCCGCCGTGCCCGCGCCGCGCAGGCCAATCTCCTCCTGCGTGGAGAAGACGAAATACGTGTCGTATTCGAGCGGGCGCTGCATCAGCGTGATAAGCGCAAAGCAACCCACGCGGTCATCGAGCGCCTTCGCCTTCACCGTACCGTGCACGTGCTCAAAGAACGGCACAAAGCACGCGTTGTCGCCAATCTGCACCAATGTCTCGGCTTGCTCACGTGTATCTGCGCCGATGTCGATGGCGAGTTCGTTCACGGGCACGGGCTTTTCAAATTCGTCGCCCTTGAGCAAATGCACCGGCTTTGCGCAGATGACACCCGGCGTTTTGCCGCCCACCAGCACATCGCGGCCGGAGAGCACCTCCGGGCGGATATTGCCGACCGTCGTGAACTTCAAAAGGCCGTTTTCCGTGATGTTTGTGATGACAAAGCCCACTTCGTCCATGTGAGCGCAGAGCATTAATTTCTTTTCAGGACGCTTTTCGCCCTTTTTAAACGCCAGAATGTTGCCGAGCGGCGAAATGTGAATCTCGTCCGCATACGGCTCAATTTCACTTAAGATCACGCTGCGCACATCGTCTTCCTCGCCGGAAACACCGATGGTGCGGGTAAGCTTTTCCAGAATTTCATAGTTAAGCATTCGGCTGCGCCTCCTTATCCGTGATATACGCCGCGATGAGCTTTGCGATGTTCTCCATATCCTCAAAATCGCAGACCTCCGCCGGGGTGTGCATGTTGCGCTGCGGCACGGAGATGAGCCCCGTGCGCACGCCGCCGCGGGTGGTGCTGATCTCGTCGCAGTTCGTACCCGTTCTGCCGCCCATGGCTTCCAGCTGATACGGGATATTTTCGCGCTTTGCGAGCTCGACAAGCTTTTTGCTGATTTTTCTGTCCAGCGCCGCGGAGAAGCCGATCATCGGCCCTTTGCCGAGCTCTGCGGTAAGCATGCTCTCCGCGTCCGGCTGCTTTGCGAACGAAACGTCCACGGCAATGGCCTCGGTGGGCTCAAGTGCATACGCAGAGACCTGTGCACCCTGCCCGCCGACCTCCTCCTTTGTGGAGCACAGCACCATAACGCAGCAATCAGGATTCTGTTCATTTGCAAGCTGTGCGGCGCGGATGATGCACGCGCAGCCCGCACGGTCGTCGAGCGCCGTGCCCGTGATGCGGTTGCCCATGAGCTTTTTCAGCGGGCGCGTCAGTGCGGCGCGGTCGCCGACAGCGACGAGCTTCTCCACTTCCTCTTTCGGAAGCCCTAAGTCAATGCACTGCTCTGCAACGGGCTTTATCTTATCATCGCCCTTTGCAAGGTGCGGCGGCAGTGTGCAGCCGATGCCCGTGACGGTCTCCGTGCCGAACACGGTAACGGGGCTGCCCGGCAGCGTGCGGCGGTCCACACCGCCCACATTCGTCACATGCAGAAAGCCGTTTTCGTCAATGTCCGTCACGATCATACCGATCTGGTCAATGTGCGCGTCCAGCAGAATGCGGCGCTTAGAACTCAAATCGCCGAAAATGCCCACAACGCCGCCAAGCTCGTTCTCACACACCTCTTTGCAGAAGCCGAGCTCCTTTTTCGCAACCTTGAACACGTCGCCCTCACAGCCGGATGTGCCGTGCTCTGCGCACAGCGCGCGGGTGAGGCGTTCAATCTCTTCAAACATGATATTCCCTCCTAAAGCCTGATTTATAAAAACAAAAGCCCCGCATTCCGAATGGAGACCCATCGAAAAGCGAGGCGCATTTCCGCAAGTATTTACTTACTTTGTGAAATACATAATGATGTTGATCACAAGGACCAGCACAAAGAAGCCGATCGCAATGAACTTTGTCCAACGAGCAAGGAACGCATCCATGGAACGCGCCTTATTCTTGGAAAGGAACGTATCCGCGCCGCCGGTAATCGCGCCGAGGCTCTGCTGATGGCCTTCCTGCAACAGTACGACAATGATGATCGCCAGTGCGAAAAGAAGCAGAACGATACCGAAAGTAATTTCAACAGCACCCATATATTTTACCTCCTCTTCAAGAGACTTAACGCTAATTTTATTCGTAGCTTAATTATGATACCATACAAAGCGGGATTTTGCAACAGGATTTTTTGCTTTTTTCCTGCATATTCCGCCGTCCTACGTCCATACTGATACCAAGGCAGTCACAGTCAGGCGTTTGTGCGCGCCAAAACGGACCGTGCGGCAAAACCGCACTTTCGCGTCACACGAGCGGGGTCTTTCCCGGGCGGGCGGCGCAGTCCATGGTGCGGACTGTATGCTGCCCGCCCTTCAGTAGGACTGAACGCTCCGCCGCGCAGGCCACACGCCTGCACAAACGGAACGCCAAACGGTCTTGCCGGAGGGCTGATTTTTTACAGCGAAATCTGCTCGCCGCCCTCTTCTCCGTTCGGCAGTGCGCCGAGCGCCGGAATCTTCTTTCTGTACCGCGACGGGTTCTGCAGCTCGTCTTCTTGGTAGATATGCGCGTCCGTAATGCGTTGGCCTTTTTTCAGGTTCATCACCGCCACGCCCTGCGTGCTCTTTGTCGTCTTCGGGGCGATAAGCGCCGTGTTCATGAGCAGTCGTCTGCCGCTTGAGGACGTCAGCAGCACATCGCAGTCTTCCGAAATTTGCAGCGCCGCCGCAAGCGGGGCCTTGTCGGAATACGCGTTAATGAGCTTTCTGCGGTTCGTCTTCGTGTAATAGGCGGAAAGCTCCACCTTGGCGACCTTGCCGTTATCGAAAACAAACAGCATATAGCCCTTAAAGTCGGTCGTTACAGCCATGTACGCAGCGCTTTCGCCCTCGTCCATCTGCACGCGCGCAGGCACATATTCGCCCATCACGCTCGCTTTGGTGTCGGCAAAATCCGCCGCTTTCAGTTTATAGACCTGCGCTTTGTCGGAGAAGAACAAAAGCTCCGCCGCGTTTGTCGATTCCATCTGTTGGGCGATCTCGTCTCCATCTTTTAATTTCTGGTCGCCGCCCATGCGCAGGGAAAGCGGGGTGATCTTCTTAAAGTAGCCTTCTTTCGTGAAAAACAGGTTCACCGGGTAATCCGGCACAGTCTCCACGGGCTCTTCTTCGGCAATTTCCTCCGCGTACAAAATATGGCTGCGGCGCGGCTGGCCGTACTTCTGCGCGATTTCATTCAGCTCGCGCACAATAATCGTCTTAATGCGCGTTTTTGAGGCCAAAATTGCCTCAAGGTCACGAATTTCTTCCTCCAAGCTGTTCACTTCTTCGGTGCGCTTTAAGATGAACTCGCGGTTTAAATGGCGCAAACGGATTTCCGCTACATATTCGGCCTGAATTTCGTCAATGCCAAAGCCGATCATGAGGTTCGGCACAACTTCGCTTTCTTCCTCGGTCTCACGCACAATGCGCACGGCTTTATCGATGTCGAGTAAGATTGCCTTGAGGCCGTAGAGCAGATGCAGTTTCTCTTTCTTCTTCGTGAGGTCGTAGTGCGTTCTGCGGCGGACGCATTCAATTCTGAACGCCGTCCACTCCTCAAAGAGCTCACGCACACCCAGCACACGCGGAATGCCCGCGATGAGCACGTTAAAATTGCAGGAGAAGCTGTCCTCCAGCGTCGTCATGCGGAACAACCGCTGCATCAGCTTATCGGGGTCTGCGCCGCGCTTCAAGTCGATCGTGATCTTGAGTCCGTCCAGACCCGTCTCGTCTCGAATGTCGGTGATTTCCTTCACCTTGCCCTGCTTCACAAGGTCGATGACCTTTTCCACAATGGCTTCAATGGTCGTCGTCGGCGGGATCTGGGTAATATCGATGCAGTTTGCGGATTTATCATACGTGTAGCGCGAGCGCACCTTGATGCTGCCGCGGCCTGTTTTGTAGATTTGCTCCATCGCCGCGCGGTCGAAAATGATCTGCCCGCCGCCTGGGAAGTCCGGCGCCTGCATCGTCGTAAAAATGTCGTGCTTCGGGTCACGGATGAGCTCCGCCGCCGTGGTGCACACTTCGGCGAGATTAAACGGGCAAATGGACGACGCCATGCCGACCGCAATGCCCGTGTTTGCGTTGACAAGCACCGAGGGGAACGCCGCCGGCAGCAGCGTTGGCTCTTTCATCGTACTGTCGTAATTATCGACAAAATCCACGGTGTCCTTGTCGATATCGCGGAACAGCTCGCGGCAGATGGGGTCAAGGCGCGCTTCCGTGTAACGGGAAGCCGCCCACGCCATGTCACGGGAATAAAACTTACCGAAGTTGCCCTTAGAGTCTACATAGGGGTGCAAAAGCGCCTCGTAGCCGCGGGAAAGACGCACCATCGTGTCGTAAATCGCACTGTCGCCATGCGGGTTCAGCTTCATCGTCTGACCGACGATGTTCGCGCTTTTCGTGCGCGCCGAGCCGAGCAGGTTCATTTTGTACATCGTATAGAGAAGCTTTCTGTGCGAGGGCTTAAAGCCGTCAATCTCCGGGATGGCACGGGACATAATAACGCTCATCGCATACGGCATGTAGTTCTGCCGCAGCGTGTCGTTGATGTCCTGCGCCTGAATTTCACCCGCGCCCGCAATAAAGCCCTGCATCTTCGGCGTATTTTCTCTTTTCGGCTGTTTTTTTCTTGCCATGCTTTACGCTTCCTTTCGTCAGAGCTTTAAGAAATATCGAGGTCATCGAGGTACTCGCTGCCGTGGGTCGCAATGTAGTCCTTACGGCCCGTAAGATTATCGCCCAGCAAGATATCAAACATCTGCGCCGTCCTTTCGGCATCGCCGGGCTTCACCTGAATCAACCTGCGCGTTTTCGGGTTCATCGTCGTCAGGTTCATCATGTCCGGGTCGTTTTCACCCAGACCTTTCGAGCGCTGAATCGTAAACTTCTGGCCCTCAAGCTGCGTCAAAAACTCGTCCTTTTCGCGCTCGTTATACGCAAAATACGTCTTGTCCTTCGCCGTAATTTCATAAAGCGGCGATTCCGCAATGAACACCTTGTGCTCTTCGATGAGCTGCGGCGTCAAACGGTACAGCATCGTCAACAGCAGCGTGCGGATCTGGAAGCCGTCCACGTCGGCATCGGTGCACAGGATGATCTTGCTCCAGCGCAGCGCGTTGATGTCGAACGACGCAATGGACTTGTTCGCCTTCGACTTTACCTGCACGCCGCAGCCGAGCATCTTAATGAGATCGGTGATGATCTCACTTTTGAAAATCTTGTCGTAATCCGCTTTCAGGCAGTTCAGAATTTTACCGCGGATCGGCATCACGGCCTGATAGTTCGGGTCGCGCGCCTGTTTGACCGCACCGAGAGCGGAATCGCCCTCCACGATAAAAATCTCACGCTCGGAAACATCCTTGCTGCGGCAGTCCACAAACTTCGCCACGCGCCCCGTGATATCCATTTTGGCCGTCAGCTTGCCCTTTAAGTTGAGGCGCGTTTTTTCGGCGTCCTCGCGGGAGCGCTTGTTGATAAGCACCTGTGCGCCGATTTTCTCCGCCTCAATGGGGTTTTCGATGAAATAAATTTCGAGATTATGGCGGAGCATCTCCACCATCGCTTCCTGAATCCCCTTGTTGTTGATGGCCTTCTTTGTCTGGTTCTCATAGGAGGTCATCGTGGAGAACGAGGACATGACGATAACAAGGCAATCCTCCACGTCCTGAAATTTAATTTTACTTTCGGATTTATTATACTTGCCGTTCTGCTTCAAATACGCGTCAATCTGGTACACGAACGCGTTCTGCACGGCCTTGTCCGGCGCGCCGCCGTATTCCAGCCAGCTCGAGTTGTGGTAGTATTCCGTCAAATGCACGCGGTTGGAAAATGCCACCGCGGCGTTGATCTTCACATTGTAAAGCGGCAGGTCTTCGCGGTCGCGCACGCGCTTTTCGGACTGCCAGAACTGCACGGAGGTCAGCGCATCTTCGCCCACCAGCTCGCGCACATGATCTAAAATGCCGTTTTCGTAGCAGAATTCCGTCGTCTCGAATTTGCGCGGCGAAACTTCATTTTTGAAAATAAACTTCACGCCCGCGTTGACGATGGCCTGCCGCTTGATGATGTCCGTGTAATAGTCCGCCGGCACGTCAATGTCCGTAAACACCTTGATATCCGGCTTCCAGCGGATGCGCGAGCCCGTGGCCTTCTTGCCGTAAGGCTCCTTATTGAGTCCGCCTACGTTCTCACCGTGCTCAAAGTGCAGCGTATAGCGGAAGCCGTCGTAGCGAATATCCGCGTCCATGTATTCGGAGGCATACTGCGTAGCGCACAGACCGAGACCATTCAGGCCCAGCGCGTAATCATAGTTGCCGCCGTCATTGTTGTTATACTTGCCGCCCGCATACATCTCGCAGAACACAAGCTCCCAGTTGTAGCGCTCCTCACGCTTGTTGTAATCCACCGGGATGCCGCGGCCGTGGTCTTCCACCTCAACGGAATGGTCGGCATAGCGCGTGACGGTGATCTCCTTGCCGTAGCCCTGGCGCGCCTCATCAATGGAGTTCGAGAGGATCTCGAAAATCGCGTGCTCGCAGCCGTCGAGACCGTCTGAGCCGAATATGACCGCCGGACGCAGACGTACACGGTCCGCGCCCTTCAGACTTTTGATGCTGTCGTTGCCGTAGGTTTGCTTTTTAGCCATTCACCATGTTCCTTTCCTCAAGCGGGCAAAATAATACCCGCACGGGATTGCCCATAAACAAACGTAAAGGGAATGCAAATGAGCACATTCCCTTTCGTCAAAAATTTATTCGTTCGTGTTCGCGGCCGGTTCCGTCTGCGCTTCGGTCGGCAGCTCTGTCGTTTCCGGCGCTGCCGCTTCTGCCGGGATGATGCCCGCAGCGGCAGTCTGTGCGCTCGGCAGCAGCTTGCCGTTCATCACGTCAAGGAACTCGTCGGCGTCCAGCTTTTCGCGCTCAAACAGCACACCCGCCAAACGGTGCAGCAGGTCAATGTGCTCGGAGAGCACCTTCTTCGTCTTATCGTACGCGTCGCAGATGATGGACTTAATCTCCTCATCAATCTCCGCGGCGGTTTCCTCGGAATAGTTCGAGACATGACCCATCTCCTTGCCGAGGAACGGATTGCTGCTGTCCGCACCGTACGTGATCGGACCAAGACGGTCGCTCATGCCGTACTTTGTGACCATCGCGCGGACGATCTTCGTGGCGCGCTCAATGTCGTTCGATGCGCCCGTGGAAATATCGTCAAGCACCAAGGCTTCCGCTACACGGCCGCCCAGCAGCACGATGAGCTCCTCGCGCATCTCGTTGCGGCTCTGGTAGGACTTATCCTCCGTCGGCAGGTGCATCGTGTAGCCGCCTGCCATGCCGCGCGGGATGATGGAAATCTGGTGCACCGGGTCCTGCGAATCGCAGAAGTACGTCGCAATGGCGTGTCCTGCCTCGTGGTACGCGGTCAGCTTCTTCTCTTTGTTTGTCATCACGCGGCTCTTCTTTTCGGTGCCGACAACGACCTTGATCGTCGCTTCCTCGATTTCCTCCATCGTGATGGACTTGTGGTCCTTGCGGGCTGCAAGCAGCGCCGCTTCGTTTAAGAGGTTCTCAAGGTCTGCACCGGTAAAGCCGGCGGTGGATTTTGCAATGGTGGAAAGGTCAACATCCGGTGCAAGCGGCTTGCCCTTTGCGTGTACGCGCAGAATATCCTCTCTGCCGCGCACATCCGGGTAGCCCACCATCACCTGGCGGTCGAAACGGCCGGGACGCATCAAAGCCGGGTCCAGAATATCCGGGCGGTTCGTTGCCGCAATCATGATGACACCCTCGTTCGCGCCGAAGCCGTCCATCTCAACGAGCAGCTGGTTCAGCGTCTGCTCACGTTCGTCGTGGCCGCCGCCGAGACCCGCACCGCGCTGGCGGCCCACGGCATCGATTTCATCAATGAAGATGATGCACGGGTGGTTTTTCTTGGCTTTGTCGAACAGATCACGCACACGCGATGCACCGACGCCGACGAACATCTCCACGAAGTCGGAACCCGAAATGGAGAAGAACGGCACGCCGGCCTCGCCTGCAACGGCGCGCGCCAAAAGCGTTTTACCGGTGCCCGGAGGGCCAACGAGCAGCACGCCCTTCGGGATGCGCGCACCGAGCTCGTTATACTTATTCGGACGTTTTAAGAACTCCACAATTTCGCGCAGCTCTTCCTTTTCTTCGTCCGCGCCCGCCACGTCCGCAAACGTCGTGCGGCGCTTTTCGTCGTTTATTTGCTTGACTTTCGCTTTGCCGAAATTCATCTGGTTTCCGGCTCCGCCGCCGCCCATGCGCTTCATCATGAATACCCAGAACGCCACAAGCAGCGCGATCATCAGTAACGTCGGAATGAGGCTGACAAGCCAGCTCGTCTCCGCCGGGCGGATGACATCCTGCGTCATGCGGTTATTCGGATGTTCCTCGTTATACGACTTGATGTAGTCCGAAACGTCGTTGTAGAACAGGTTCACGTTCGGCACCGTGTAGCGCACAACGGATTCCTTTTTGCTGCTGTCCTCTGTCACGGTCAGCTTCATCTCGCCCGTGCCCAGGTTCAGCGAGTATGCGCTCACCTTGCCGTCTTCAAAGTAAGACAGTACATCGGAGTATTTCAGCCCCGTCTGGTCTGCCCCGCGGTCAAACAGAAGCAAAAGCAGCACGACGAGCAAAATCGGAATGCCGAGGTAGATCAAAAGATTGCGAATGATTTTTTTGTTGTTGCTGTTCAAGTTCCGACCTCCCGGAAATCAAATTGGATACAAAGTGTATCCTTAAATAGAAACAGAAACTTTTTTATCAAAACGGAAGCTTAGACTTCACCGTAGACTTCAGGTTTCAAAACGCCGACAAACGGCAGGTTTCTGTACTTCTCATCAAAATCGAGACCGTAGCCCACGATGAACGCATCGGGAATATCGCAGCCCTTGTATTTTGCGTAGACCTCCACCTCGCGGCGCTCCGGCTTATCGAACAGCGTGCAGATCTCAATGCTGTTCGGCTCGCGGCTTTTCAAAAGGTTTACAAGGTAGTGCAGCGTCTTGCCACTGTCGAGAATATCCTCAACAATCACGATATCATAGCCCTTCAGGTTGATGTCGAGGTCCTTGATGATCTTGACAACGCCGGAGGTCTTCGTGCCGGAGCCGTAGCTCGAAACGCACATGAAATCGATGCGGGCCGGAATCGTAATGGCGCGCATAAGGTCTGCCATAAAGACGACAGAACCCTTCAAAACGCTGACAAGCAGCAGGTTTTTATCGGCGTAATCGTGGGAAATTTCCGCGCCCACGCGCTTGACCATGCTGTCGATGTACGCTTCGCTGTACAAAACTTCCTTGATATCGTTTAACATTGTGTTTTCCATTCGGATGACCCTTTCCTCAAAATTCTTTCCGCTTTATATGCGGGTTATGCCTGCCGTGTCCGTCACCGTAAGCTCCAGTGCCGGGAAATTCGGCTTTGCCGCATAGCCCTCCGCCGCGCCGACCGCTTCGATCCAGATGATCTCACCGTCTTTTTCAAGCAGCAGCAAACGGTCGCGCGCCGCCGCCGGAATGCGCAGTTCATTCAGGATTTTTTTGACCGATTTCGTCACGCCGCGCCCTGCGGGTCTGAAAACATCGCCCGCGCGCCGCGTCCGTACTCTCGGAACATTCGTAATTTTATCACAATCCGAAAAGTTTTGGAATAACAAATTATGAACTTTCCGGTTGATTTCTTCTTTTTCGGGAATTTTTTTCTCCACAAACAGCGTTTTCCCGTTCGGAAGCACGTTTTCGCCCGCTCTCAGCGGAACAGAAAACACATTCCGGTCTTTTATCTCCCGGTTTTTTCGCACCGTGAGCGTGTCCTGCTTCGCCTCCAGCACGATGTCCCCCGGCAAAGAGAGGCTGCCGCCCATGAAAACGCAGCCCGCCGCCCTGCAAATGTGCTCATAAGAGAGCCGCCCGTAAGACGATAACAGCAGTTCCAGCGCCGCGCGCAGCACCGCCTCGTGTGCGGTCCGCAAAGCTTTCAAGTCATACCCGTAAGGCGTTTTCGCTTTACAGAGCAATTCATTCGCGCACGAAAACACAAATTCATTCTGCAACCGCATGCTCTCCGCAAAGCGAGACGTCGCCTGCGTCATCTGCGGGTTTACATTCTTCAGCACCGGCAGCACGCTGTGGCGCAGCTTATTGCGCGTGTAGTCCACCGTCAAATTCGTGGAGTCCGTCACGTAGTCAAGTTGATATACTTTACAGAGATGTTCCACCTCTGCGCGGGAAATGTTCAAAATCGGGCGATAAATTCTGCCGCGCCGCGGCGGAATGCCCCCTGCACCGTGCGGCCCCATGCCGCGCGTCAGGTTCAAAAGCAGCGTTTCGGCATTATCGTCGGCGTTGTGCGCCGTGGCGATACACCCGTTTTCCCCTGCTTCCTCCGCAAAGCACGCGTAGCGCACGCGCCGCGCGCATTCCTCCACGCCCTCGCCGCTTACGGCCGCAAGCGCGGGAATATCCTTATAAATCACCTTGCAGTGAAGTTCAAGTGCTTTACAGTAGTCCTGCACAAATTCCGCATCGCGGTCGGCTTCCGCCCCCCGAATACCATGGTGCACATGCACCGCAAGCAAACGCTCCGCGCCGTACTTCTGTACAAGCAAATACGTCAGCAGCACGGAATCCGCCCCACCGGAAAGCCCCACGACAATTTTTCCCGTCTCCGGCAGATCATACCGCACGCGGGCGAGGATGTCCTCAGCTTTCATGACGCACAACTTCCTGCGATGTAAAGCGCATGAACTCACCCTGCCAGTGCAGCGGCACGCTGCGCAGATCGCCGTGACGGTTTTTCGCCACGATGACCTCGGCGCTGTTTTTGTCCACGTCTTCGGGCGAAGCCGATTCGTTCGCATAGTATGCGTCTCGGTACAGGAACAGCACGATGTCGGCATCCTGCTCGATGGAGCCGGAATCTCGAAGGTCAGAAAGCACAGGGCGGTGCTCCTGTCGCTTTTCACCCGCACGGGCAAGCTGCGCCAATGTCACAACCGGGATATTCAACTCTTTCGCCATAATCTTGAGGCTTCGCGTGATCTCGGAAATTTCCTGCACGCGGTTATCAATGCGCTTTGCACTGTTCATCAGCTGTAAGTAGTCGATGATGACAAGATCAACATTTTTTAAACGACGCACTTTTGCTTTCATCTCCGGCACCGTAATGCCCGGGGAATCATCGAGGTACAAATCAGCCTTAGAGAGAATATCGCCCGCCTCCACAAGGCGCGTCCATTCGCCCTCCGTCAAGTCGCCCGTGCGCAGCTTTGTGCCGCCGACGAGTGCCTCCGTGGAAATGATACGGGAAGCGAGCTGCTCCTTGCTCATTTCCAACGAGAAAAACGCCACGCGCTTGCCCGCCGTGATGGCGGCATGGCGCGCAATGTTCAGCGCAAAGCTCGTTTTACCCATGCCGGGTCGTGCGCCGATGATGACAAGATCGGAGCGGTTCAGGCCCGTGATCGTGTTATCCAGCTCGCGGATACCCGTAGGGATGCCGCGGTACAGGTCTTTGTCCGGCGAATTCAAGCGGTCAAGGCGTTCAAACGTCTCAAACAGCACTTCGTTCAGGCGCTCAAGACCCTTTAACGCCTTGCCCTGGCGGATGTCAAAAATGCGCTGCTCGGCGGAATCCAAGAGGAGCGAGGTTTCGCCGGTGTCCTCCATGGCGTCATCCAAAATGCCGCGCGCCGCCTGAATGAGCATACGCAAATCGTAACGGTCACGCACAATGGTGCAGTAACGCTCCACATTCGAGACGCTCGGCACAAGCTGCGCAAGCTGCATCAGATACACCTTTCCGCTGCCCTCATCGAAGTTTTCCTCTTCGCGCAGGTGCTCCAGCAGCGTGACGAGGTCCACCGGCTGGCCTGCCGTGAACATATCGAGCATCGCGCTGTAAATCGTGCGGTTATTGACCTGATAAAAATAGTCCGCGCGCGGCAGCATTTCCGCCACGGTCGAGAGACAGTCGGGCTCCAGCAACACCGCGCCCAGCACCGCCTGCTCGGCCTCTGCGCTGAACGGCATCACCGTTCCGGGCAGTGCCGGCGTATTCAGTTGAAAATTATCTTCCGGCATTTTTACCACCCTTTTTTGAGTGAAATTACTTCAAAGTGAAAACGATTTTCTAATCGTAAACGACTTTTAGTCATTGCAAAATTTAATGCTGCGCATCAAAGAAATCAGGCTTTTACTGTGCTTCGGTCACCGATACCGCCAGCTTCGCGGTGATGCCGTTATAGAGCTTCACCTCAATGTGATAGCCGCCGAACGCCTTGATGTCGGTGTCGAGGTGGATCTTGCGCTTGTCGATGTCGAAGCCGTACTGCTTTTTAATCTCCTGCGCAATCTCCTTTGCGGTGACGGAGCCGAACAGTCTGCCGCCCTGGCCCGCCTTTGCGGTGATGCGGACGGTCTTGTCCTTCAAAGCTTCCGCAATACGCTGCGCTTCTTCGGTCTCGGTTTTCACTTTATATGCCTTGGAGGCCTCGGCGTTTTTCAGCTCGTTCATCACCTGTGCGTTCGCTTCCTTTGCAAGCTTGCGCGGCAGCAGGAAATTGCGTGCGTAGCCTTCTGCTGCATTGATGAGCTCGCCTTTTTTGCCTACACCTTTTACATCTGCTAAAAGTACAACTTTCATGGTCGTATCTCCTATCGTTTAAATCTATCGCTAAAGCAGTCAAACGGCTTCGCGCCGCTTTGCCGCATTAGTTATTCTTTTTCGTCGCTTCGGAAAGCTTTTCGTCCAGCACGCGGATGAGTGCCTTGCGCACATCGTTCGTGGTGCTGTTTTTAATCTGCGCGCCCGCCATGTTGAGGTGACCGCCGCCGCCGAATTCCTCCAGCAAAATCTGCACGTTCACGTCGCCGAGGCTTCGTGCCGAAATGGCAATCTCATTGCCCACGCGGAAAATGACGAACGACGCGCGCACGCCCTGAATGGACAGCAGCTCGTCCGCCGCCTGCGCCGCCGCAATGCGCACGTTCGGGAATTCCCAGTTGGAGCACGCAATGGCACAACCCTTGTAAACCTCCGCACCTGCCACAAGCTGAGAGCGCTCTTTATAGGTATCAAACGAATTTGCAAACATCTTCTTCACTTCCACCGTGTCGGCGCCGCGGCGCTTTAAGTAGGCGGAAGCTTCAAATGTGCGCACGCCCGTCTTCAAAACGAAGTTTTTTGTGTCCAGCATAATGCCGGAAAGCAGCGCCGTCGCTTCTTTTTTATTGAGCGCGGAGCTGTTGATATACTGCACGAGCTCCGCCACCATTTCGGAAGCCGAGCTGGCGTACGGCTCATGGTAAAAGATGATCGCGTTTTCAATGTGCGTCACCATCATGCGGTGGTGGTCGATGACGACCACGCGCGGAATGGCCTTTAAAACTTCTTGGCTCTCCACAAACGAGGTGGAATGTGTGTCCACCACAATGAGAAGCGAGCGCTGCGTGCAGCGGTCGAGCGCCTCCTGCGGGGTGATGAACATATTTTCATACTCCGGCTGGTGCTCAAACGCGTTGATAAGCGTCGTCGCCATAGAGCGGCCCTTGTCGATCACAATGCTCGCACGGCGGTCAAGGCCTTTCGTCACAGCCGCCCACATGCCGACCGCCGCGCCCACGGCATCAAGGTCGGAGTTCGTGTGCCCCATGATGAAAATATGGTCGCTCGATTTAATGTGGTCGGAAAGCGTCGCGGCAATAACGCGCGTGCGCACCTTGTCGCGCTTTTCAACACCCTTGGAGAGGCCGCCGAAGAACTCGTATGTACCGTCCTGCTGGTAGATGGCCACCTGATCGCCGCCGCGGCCGAGCGCCATTTCCAGTGCCTGACGGGCATGCAGTTCGCTTTCCGTCGCCGTTACGCCCGCGCGGCCGATGCCGATGGAGATCGTGGCAGACATGTTATTCTCACCCTTCACGGCGCGCACGCTGTCCAAAACGACAAAGCGCTTCGTTTTGGCTTCTTCAATGTGCTGGTCGTCCGTGATGAGCATATAACGCCCGTTCGTCATGCGGCGCAGAAAGCCCTCCATGGTGTCGATCGCCCAGCTGCGCAGGACGGATTCCACCTCGGATGTGATGCGGGAATCCTCACTGCCGGAGGCATCGCGCGTCAGCTCCTCGCGGTTATCAAACGAGATGACCGCAATGACCGTGCGCTTTTCGCGGTAGTCGCGCTGAATCTGCTTATAATACGTGTCGTCCACAAAGTAAAGCACACTGCCGCTTTCGGTGCGCAGGCCGTAGGCCGTAAACTCGCGGTCGCCGTAGGAAACGGAGGTTCCGTTTTCGGATAAAATCTGACGCAAAGTCTTCGGGTAAATGTACGCCGCAATGTTATCGCCGCAGCCTTCGCCGTTTTCGGTGAATAAATCCTGAAAACGCTCGTTCGTCCAGACGATGTCGCCCGCCGAGCCCAGCACCGCAAGGGGCAGCGCAAACTGCCCGAGGTTGCGCTGTTCATCGGCGGAAAGCACCTTTCTCGCAGCTCTGAGCGCCGTGTACACATGCACGCGGTAATGCAGGTCGGTCATGATAACCGCTGCCAAACACAGGCCGGAAACCGTGATCTCCACCGCAAACAGAATCTTATTCTGCGTATAGCTGAAGCACGCCATAATGAACATGACCGCTGCCATAACATAATAGACCGGCGAGGTCGCCCAGATGCGTCGCTTGTTCATTTCCCGTCTCTCCTTCTGAGGGGAACCCCCAAGAAACTAATCTAACTTAAACTGAATTTAAACTTCCATGATGATCGGCAGGATCATCGGGCTGCGCTTTGTGCGGTTATATAACAGTCTGGAAAGGTTGTCGCGCACGCGCAGCTTAATGGCGCTCCACTCGCGCACGTTTTCGTCCGCGCACTGCTCGATCGTGCTGTTGACAAGCCGTCTCGCCTCGTCCATCAGCGCCTCGCTCTCGCGCACATACACAAATCCGCGGGATACGATATCCGGACCGGAAACAACTCTGCCGGAGCCTGCCTCAATCGTGCACACCGCAATGATGAGACCGTCCTCCGCAAGGTGCTTTCTGTCACGCAGCACAATGCTGCCGACGTCGCCCACGCCGAGGCCGTCCACCATAACCGCGCCCGCCTGTACATCGGGCAGCTGTTTCATGTAGTCTTCATTAATCTCCACCACGCTGCCGACATCGCCGATGAAAATGTTCTCCGGCGGCATACCCATGCTGACGGCCACGCCCGCATGCTTGCGCAGGTGCTTCTGCTCGCCGTGCACCGGGATGAAGTACTTCGGCTTCGTCAGCGCCTGAATAAGCTTCAGCTCTTCCTGACACGCGTGGCCGGAAACGTGCACTTCGTACATGGATTCGTACACCACATCGCATCCGCGCTTCAAAAGCTCGTCTACAACGGTGCCGACCATCTTTTCGTTGCCCGGAATGGGGCGCGCGGAAATGATGATCATGTCGTCCTCACCGACCGCGACCTGACGGTGGTCGGCAAACGCCATGCGGGTAAGCGCAGACATCGGCTCGCCTTGGCTGCCCGTCGTGATAAGCACAATCTGCTCCTTCGTGTAACGGGAGATCATGTTGAGATCGATGAGCAGACCGTCCGGCACTTTGAGATAACCGAGCTCGCTCGCAATGGACATGACGTTCACCATGCTTCTGCCGGAAAGCGCCACTTTTCTGCCGTACTTTTCCGCGCAGTTGATAATCTGCTGCACACGGCTGATGTTCGACGCAAACGTCGCGATGATGAGCCGCTTTTTATTCGCTTCCGCGCGGGCAAAGAGTGCGTCAAACGTCGCGTTCACCTTCTGCTCCGTCTGTGTGTAGCCGGGGCGCTCTGCGTTCGTAGAGTCCGCCATCAGCAGCAAAACGCCCTCCTGACCGAGCTGCGCAAAGCGCGCAAGGTCGATCATGCCGCCCTGCGTGGGGGTGAAATCGATCTTAAAGTCGCCCGTGTGGACAATGACGCCCGCAGGGGTGTGCAGCGCAAGACCCACAGCGTCGGAAATGGAGTGGTTTACGTGGATAAGCTCCACGTCGAAGCAGCCGAGCTGAATGTGCGAGCCCGCCGTTGTGACGTTCAGCTTCACATAGCCGAGGTTGTGCTCCTTGAGCTTATTCGCAATCAGCGCCACCGTCAGCGCCGTGCCATACACCGGCACATTGATCTTTTTGAGCAAATACGGCAGGGAACCGATGTGGTCCTCATGGCCGTGCGTGATGACAATACCGCGGATGCGGTCCTTGTTCTTCTCAACAAATGTGAAATCCGGAATAACCGCGTCGATGCCGGGCATTTCTTCGTCCGGGAAGGCAAGGCCGCAGTCCACGATAACCATGTCGTTTTCGCACTCAAACAGCGTGAAATTCTTGCCGATCTCATTTAAGCCGCCGAGAAAATACGCGCGCACAGAGGGCTTCTGCTTTGTGCGCCTGCCCCTGCCCTTGTTATTTTTCGTCTGCGTGCTTTTTGTTGTCTTAGCGGGTGCTTTTTCACCGTTTGGGGCCGATTTTACCGTTTTCGTCGTCTTTTTGTGTGCGTCCGTGTTTTGCGCGGTACGCGTGCGCTTCGGCTTCGTCTCTTTTGTTTCGCTCACGGTTTGCTGTGCCGCTTCTTCTTTTACCTGCGCGTTTTCCGCTCTGCGCGTTTTCTGGCGTCTCACCGGCTTTTCGATGGGGCCGGAAATCTTGCCGATGAAGCTTTCCCCTGCACCGCTGAGGGGCTGGTCCTGCTGCTTTGCAGGCGCGTCGCCGAGCGACGTTAATTTCGTCATTTTTCTGATTCTTTTTTCTGCCAAATTGACCTTCCTTTCAAATAACACAGGCGCACTGTCGCAATTCACGCAAGAATAAGGTATACAAAAGCACCAACCGATGCTCTACGCAGTGTCGCCTTTCGGCATGAGCAGAATAAAACGCACGCAAGTCCGCGCCGCCTTCTGCTTTTCTTTCTTCTGTTTTTTTCCGTTCAACACATGTAAATCAAAACACCGCAGCGTTTTTTTCATTATCCGTTACACGTACCGTTTACGTGCAAAGTGTCAGCCGTTCACGCATGCGAAAAATACCCGCACACAAAAAGATAATTCTATTTTACGCTATTCTCCCCGTGCTGTCAAGCCGCGTGCCGTTTCGCTCTGTACGGAGTTTGGGCACACCGCAGAGGTTCTATTCCCATATTCTCCCGATTTTTTGTGTTCTGTACGCCGGTTTTCAAAAAACGGCCGCCGTTTTCTTCCATTTTGTACGGAAAACTCTCGTTCGGGGCCTTTATTTCCTGCTTTTTCAGAAAAATTTTGACTTTCTGGAATTTCCCTATTGAAAAGTATACCAATTTGGTGTATATTTATCTCGCTGAGGAAAGAATATGCGTATCCCGACCGATCGACCCCAAATGCGTTTTCTGTTCCCTCACAAAAAACACTATCCGAAAGGTACTGATAAAGCTATGGAAAACAACGGCAAGAAGATCATCTATGCGGACAACGCCGCTACCACTGCCGTCTCCCCTGCGGTGCTTGAGGCTATGCTGCCGTACTACACCGAATGCTACGGCAACCCGTCAAGCCTGTATGCGCTCGGCACGGCTGCAAAAAAGCCGCTTGAGGAAGCACGTGCAAAAGTAGCAAAATGTCTCGGTGCAGAGCCGAATGAGATCTACTTCACAAGCTGCGGCAGCGAAAGCGACAACTGGGCCATTAAGGGCGCAGCGCACAAGATGCTGAAAAAGGGCAAAAACCACATCATCACAAGCAAGTTTGAGCACCACGCGGTGCTGCACACCTGCGCAGCGCTCGAAAAAGAGGGCTTTGAGGTCACGTACCTCGACGTGCATGAAAACGGCATCGTCGTCCCGGAAGAGCTCGAGGCTGCCATCACCGATAAGACCGGCCTTGTCACCATCATGTATGCCAATAACGAGATCGGCACCATCCAGCCCATCCCGGAGATTGGTGAAATCTGCAAAAAGCATGGCGTTTGGTTCCATACCGACGCCGTACAGGCTGTCGGCAATGTGCCGATCAACGTAAAAGAGCAGAACATTGACATGCTGTCCCTCAGCGGCCACAAGTTCCACGGCCCGAAGGGCGTCGGCGTGCTGTATATCAAGAAGGGCATCATCCTGCCTAACCTCATCGATGGCGGTGCACAGGAGCGCGGCCGCCGCGCCGGCACCGAAAACGTCGCAAGCATTGTCGGCCTCAGCGTTGCGCTCGAGAACGCCATCAATACGATGGACGAAAAGAACGCAAAGCTGCGCCGCATGCAGGATAAGCTCATCACGGAGCTTTCAAAGATTGACCGCAGTCATTTGAACGGCGACCGCTACCATCGTCTGCCGGGCAACGTGAACTTCTCCTTCGAAGGCGTTGAGGGCGAATCCATGCTGCTGATGCTCGACCTTAAGGGTGTCTGTGCTTCTTCCGGCAGCGCCTGCACCAGCGGTTCTCTCGACCCGAGCCATGTGCTGCTTTCTATCGGCCTTAAGCACGAAGTTGCCCACGGTTCCCTGCGTCTCAGCTTCAGCGACGTGAACGACGAGAGCGACGCCGATTACATCATCGAGGTGCTCCCGAAGATCATCGACCGTCTGCGCGCCATGAGTCCGCTGTGGGATGCGATCATCCACGGCCGCACAATCTCTTAATTTTAAAATAATCCGGTACGAATGTACGAAAGGAAATGAAACGATATGGCATACAGTGCAAAAGTAATGGAACACTTCTCCAACCCGCACAACGTTGGCGAAATCAAAGATGCAGACGGTGTCGGTGAAGTCGGCAACCCGAAGTGCGGCGACATCATGCGCATGTACATCAAGGTCGATAACGACGTCATCACGGACGTAAAGTTCATGACCTTCGGCTGCGGCGCGGCCATCGCGACAAGCAGCATGGCGACCGATCTTGTAAAAGGCAAGACGATCCCGGAAGCTCTGAAACTGACGAACAAGGCGGTCATGGAAGCGCTGGACGGTCTTCCGGCCATCAAGATTCACTGCTCCGTTCTGGCCGAGCAGGCCATTAAGGCTGCGGTCTCCGATTACTATCGCCGCCGCGGCATCGACCCCACCCCTATCGTGGGCGAGATCAAGGATGCCGACGAAGCACACGAGCACGGCGTCTCCGAAGAAGACGAATAAGTTAAGATAACGAAATCTCCTGCCTCTTTCGGGAAGCAGGAGATTTTTTATGCTCTGTTCTTTTTATGCTTTGTTTTTCTGTTCCGGCTTTGCGCAAGAGCCGGCGCAGTGGGTGCAGTCCCCGCCGCAGCCGCCGGTCTTTCCTTTTTGAATTGCCCGCACAGCAAAAAACACCGCTATGACGAGCAAAAGGAACACAAGAACCGTGCCTATGTTCAGCTTATCCATCATATAAACAGCGACCCCATGCCGTACACAAGCCCCGCCATCAGCCACGCGATGGCGCACTGACCGATGACGACGCCTGCCGCCCACTTACCGCCAAGCTCGCGCTTTACGGACGCAATGGCCGCCACACATGGCGTGTACAGCAGGCAGAACACAAGCAGGCTTACGGCGGAAAGCGGCGTCAGCAGCGTTGTAAGCGCCGTGGAGGAGCCGAACAGCACCGTCAAGGTAGACACCACGCTTTCCTTTGCCATAAAGCCCGTGATGAGCGCCGTAGAGATGCGCCAGTCGCCAAAGCCGAGCGGCGCAAAAATCGGTGCAATCCACCCGGCGACGACCGCCAAAATGCTGTCTTTGGAATCGGAAACGATGTTAAAGCGCAGGTCAAACGTTTGCAGGAACCAAATGATGATGGTTGCAACAAAAATGACCGTAAAAGCGCGCTGTAAAAAGTCCTTCGCCTTTTCCCACAAAAGCTGCGCCACGTTTTTTGCGCCCGGCATGCGGTAGTTCGGCAGCTCCATCACAAACGGTACGGCCTCACCCTTAAACATCGTGCCGCGCATGAGTAAAGCCATCAAAATACCGACCAAAATGCCGGTGAAATACAAAATGACCATCACAAGTGCACCCTTGCCCGGGAAAAACGCCGCCGCAAAAAAGCTGTAAATCGGCAGCTTTGCGGAGCAACTCATAAACGGCGTGAGCAGAATCGTCATTTTACGGTCGCGCTCGGAAGGCAGCGTGCGGCTCGCCATCACGCCCGGAACGGTGCAGCCGAAGCCGATGAGCATCGGCACCACACTGCGGCCGGAAAGCCCGATTTTGCGCAATAACTTATCCATCACAAACGCCACGCGCGCCATGTATCCGCTGTCCTCCAGCATGGAGAGGAAGAAAAACAGCGTCACAATGACCGGCAGAAAGCTCAAAACGCTGCCGACGCCGGTGAAAATACCATCGATGACAAGCGAGTGCAGCACAGGGTTCACGTTCGCTGCCGTCATGCCGCGGTCGACAATATCCGTCAGCGCGCCGATGCCCATGTCCAGTAAATTCGATAAAAACGCGCCGATGACGTTAAACGTCAGCCAGAATACAAGACCCATAATGCCGATAAACGCCGGTATTGCCGTGTATTTGCCGGTCAAAACACGGTCTATCGCCACGCTTCTTGCGTGCTCGCGGCTTTCCTTCGGCTTTATGACCGCGGCGCCGCACACTTTTTGAATGAAGCTGAAGCGCATGTCGGCAATGGCGGGGGTGGAGCCCGCGTTCCTTTTCCATCTGCGTGATGATGTGCTCCAGTGTCTCCTTTTCGTTCTGGTCGAGGTTCAGCCGGTCCAAAACAAGCTGATCGCCCTCGGCGAGCTTGCTCGCCGCAAAGCGTACCGGGATGCCCGCATCGTGGGCATGGTCTTCAATGAGGCTCATAATGCCGTGCAAACAGCGGTGTACCGCGCCGTTGTGGTCGTTTACATCGCAGAAGTCCTGCCGCCCCGGCGCTTCCCGGTACTTTGCCACGTGCACGGCGTGGTCGATAAGCTCCTCAATACCTTCATTTTTCGCGGCGGAGATCGGCACCACGGGGATGCCAAGCATCTCCTCCATCTCGTTCACGCGCACAGAGCCGCCGTTTTGGCGCACCTCGTCCATCATATTGAGCGCCAGCACCATCGGCACATCCAGCTCCATCAGCTGCATCGTCAGGTACAAATTGCGTTCTATGTTCGTCGCGTCCACAATGTTGATGATGCCGCGCGGATGCTCATCCAAAACGAAGCGCCGCGTGACGAGCTCCTCGCTCGAGTATGGCGACATGGAGTAAATGCCCGGCAGGTCGGTGACGAGCGTGTTTTCCACGCCGCGTATCGCACCGTCTTTGCGGTCCACCGTCACGCCCGGAAAGTTGCCCACGTGCTGGTTAGAGCCCGTCAGCTGATTAAACAGCGTCGTTTTGCCGCAGTTCTGATTGCCCGCAAGTGCAAAGGTCAGCGTTTCTCCGGGCGGCAGCGGCTCGCCGGTCTGCACGTGGTACTTGCCGCCCTCGCCGAGACCCGGGTGAAAAATCGGGCGCGCGTCCTGCGGCCGCATCGGCTCCGTTATCGTGTCGCGAATTTTATCGATTTCTATTTTTTCCGCATCGGCAAGGCGCAGCGTCAGCTCGTAGCCATGTATGCGCACCTCAACGGGGTCGCCCATAGGTGCGAATTTCACCATGGTGACGTCCGCCTTCGGAATGAGCCCCATATCCAGAAAATGTTGGCGCAGCGCGCCCTCGCCGCCAACGCTTGTCACCGTTGCCGTTTTGCCGATCGGCAGGTCTTTCAGTGTCATGTTCTTGCCCCTTTTCTATCCCGATTAGACGTTTTAAGTCTATTATGTTGCTCGGAATTTGTCAAGGGCATTTCTACGCAAAAGCACGCTTATATCTGCGTTTAGCCCCAGATAAAGCGTGCTTTTACACTCTGTTTCGCTGTTATTCGCCCAGTTTTGCGCTATGGATTGTTGCGGTCATTTCTTTGTGCCACAGCTTTTCGCGCCACATGCCCACAAACTGCGGGCCGCAGAAATTACTCGTCATTCTCGACCCGCACATTGAAAAAAGAGTTTTGTCAAAAGACAAAACTCTTTTTTGGTGGGCCACAACATTTGATAGACAAAAAGAAGTCCCTTCTTTTCTATTTTTTCCGCTTTCAATTTTGCTTAACAGCGCATCGGTGATTTCAACTTCATCGTCGCCGGTAGTGAACGTGATCGTGAATTTATCGTCATATAAGAATATCTTATTGACAAATAGTTTTATCAACGTCCGTCGATATGTATTGTCCTTGATATCGCCTTTTGAAAGTGCTGTTAATCTCTGCACAACTTGTTCTTTCGTTAAAACGTAATGACGTGATTTTTCGATTTCAATCTGGCGTTCAAGCTCTTTGATTTCCGCCGCCAGCTTTTCTAAATCTATGATAAACATTTTCCGCACTTCATCACTCGAACACTGGCGGAGAGCCGTCATTTGGTTTTCTTTCTCCCGTTCAGCGGTTTTTAATTCCCCTTCTAACCTTTTCTGCTCGGATACATCGTCATTTTGTGCTGAGATTTTTACGACCTCATTCGCTATCCTATTGATATTCTTCGGGGTAAGTAACTTTTTGCATTCTTCCACAACCACATCCTCTATGTAGTTTTTCATAATCATTTTCTTTTTGCATGGCTTTCTGGCACCCGAATTTTTACACTTGTAGTAGTTGTAAATCACCCCTTTTGTACTGATTTGGTTTGAGCTATGTCCGATCATCATAGACTTACAGTACCCGCAATATAACTTAGTGGTCAGAAGATATTCGGCCTTTGCTCTCGCCCGCGCCGGAGCCTGTTTATTCAGCTTCATTTTATCCTGAACTTTTTCAAATAACGCATCATCGATAATTCTCGGCATCCCGCCTGCCACTTCAATATCTTTGTATTTGTAAATGCCCAAGTATTTCCGGTTTTTCAGCAGCACGTGCAAAGAGGATTTATTGAACTGTGCTCCCTTTGCCGTTTTTATATGCCGTTCGTTCAAATTGTCGCAGATTTGTTTTGCGCTCCATCCTCCCGCATATTTCGTATAAATTTCTTTCACGATGGGAGCCTTCTGCGGATCAAGAACATATTTATGATTTTGAATTCTATATCCTAACGGTGTAGTCCCTCCGTTGGATAAGCACTTCTCCGCATTGACGTCCATTCCTCGTTTTACCTTTTGGGTCAAATCATCGGAATAAAACTGATCTATACAAATTTTTACCAGATTGGCAAAGCTGCCATACGGAGAATCGTCATATTTTTCTGTGGCGGAGCGAACAGAGACACCCAACTCGGTCAATTTGTTTATATTATTCAATACTTGGCGTACCTGTCTTCCGAAACGGTCAGACGAGTAGATAATAACCGTGTCAAACTGCTTCTTCTCCGCATCTTTCAGCATTTTTTGAAACTGGTATCGATCATCACTTCTGCCTGTTTTAGCTCTGTCCGCGTATTCATGAATTACGGAGAATCCGTTTGCCTGCGCATATTCATGGCAAACTTTCAGCTGTCCCTCTATACTTTCTTCTCTCTGCTTGCTATCACTGTACCTCGCATAAATAACCGCTAACATCAAATATTGACCTCCTTGTTTTTTAGTGCGTCCAACAATTTGTTAAAAATCAGTTGGTTCGGATAATATCTGTAATCGGCAAATACGGATATTCCGTTTTTCTCGTAATATTCTATTATTGCCGCCGCACAAGCAGCACTGCGGCTTTGACCGTATTCACATTGGCAGATTATATCGAAGCCGTCATCATGAGCCTTTTGTATAAACGCCGCAAGACTATCCGCTTCCGGGAAATACGTATCAAACGACAAACCAAAATCTTCCAATGTTTCCATATCAATATCATGAACTTCCACTTGAAAAACCCGTTCCGGCAAGCCTTTATAATCGACCGGTTCCGAAATCTCCCCGGTTCGAATATTCGGCGGGTCGTAAAAGCTGATGACCGCTGTTTTCTCCGGGAACCCTTTGCTGATCAACTTTTCAATTTCTTCTCTCGAATAAATACTAACCTTCATGATTTGCCTCCTCGATGATTTTGAGATACTTGTATACGGTTGGATAAGATAATTCGCAAAGCCGCGACAAATCTTTCTTTGTCAACTGCCCTTGTTTATATTTTGGATAATGCCTGTAAAAGGCGCTCGGTATGTCGTCCGCCTTTACACTTGGTCTGCCGACCGTTTTACCTTTCGCTTTGGCATTTTCCATTCCGCTTTTCACGCGCTGGCTGATGATATTTCGTTCTATCTCGCTGAAAACGCCCATCATTTTAAGCATTCCTTCTGTCATTGGGTCAAGCTCTTTGCTGCAGTCTACAACAAAGCTGCCGAGCACCAATTTCAGTTTTTTCTCTTTCGCAAACTCGATGATCTCACAAAGCTGTTTTGTACTGCGTGTAATTCTGCTGACTTCCGTCGCAATGATCGTATCACCAACCGTTACGGTTTTAAGCAGCTTATTCAGTTCCGCGCGATCTGTCTTTGCGCCGCTTTCATATTCCAGATAAATCGTTTCATCCGTTGCGCCTTGTTGTTTAAGCTCTCTGACCTGCCGGTTAATATCCTGAAGCTTTTCATTTGTAGAGCACCGCGCATAACCATAAATCATTGCAAGAACCTCTTTTCTTTCGGTCTGATATTATTATAAGACAGTATTTTGCCAAATTCAAATCCGTTAATAATTCGTTAATATTTAGCAATTTTATAAGCGGAAAGGCCAACCCAATTTACTTTATAAAAAACAACCGTAATCCCTAAGGACTACGGCTGTTTATCAGACTATTTGATTATAAACGAAAAGAGATGTTTGGGGTTATATCCATAGAGTACAAGTAAAACGATTATCGACAATGTGAACAATAAGGTGCCAGAGTACAACCGACACAACCATCCCTTGCGCCTAATCTTGCCCTCTTGCATCCACTACTCAAATAATAATCTTTCTTACCATCATTATTGTTGGAATTGTTGTTGGTGCTTCCACCTTTAGATGCAGCCAAAAGCACACTTGTCGCTAAAAGACCTGCACCGATTTTTAAGCCCTTTTTCACACTTTCACCGCTTTCCTTATCCATGAACGAGAATAACCCTTTTTTCTTTTTGGGTTCTTCCGAAGCGTTCTGACCCTGCGCCATATTGGAGTTTGCCGGTACCATTCCCGGAAAATCACTCTCGGTATAAACGATCTTTGTAAAATCCGGGTAGATGAAATAATCGAATATCTTCTGTACTTCATCTGTTAGGCCAAACTTTTCTTCTATGGTTTTATAAATCGCAGCCGCATTCGGTTTTTTCAAAATACAATCAAACAGAACATCCGCAACTTTTTCCTGCGGAAAATTCGGGTTATGAACACTTTCAAGAACTGCGTTTATGTCATCGATCTTACCACTGTCGGCAAGCCAAATATCCTTGCCGTTTTCTCGTAAAATCCCCACCAAAGTAATGACTGCGTTCCAATAATCCTGAAATACATTGTGGAGCAGAAGGTGTGTGCGAATTCGCTGATAAAGTTCCGCTTTTTGCGGCGCTGTAATTTCCGAACCTTCAAGCGTACTTTCCACCGCGCCTTGTACAAGCCCCCGTGCGAAGCTTCCCCGGTTACTAAACAGCGAACCGATGCCGTTTTTGAGATTCTGCGTAACTTTGGCATTGTTTTGTTCCGTTAATTTAACACTTTCATTTGTTGTACGCAAATCATTCAAGGCCGTGTGAAAGGTTTCAATATTCTTTGCGCTAAAAGTATCGATGGAGAACTGATAAATACCTTCAGACACAAGAATATCAACCGCTTTGCTGCTGACGATTTTCAAATTTTCCAGATAAATGTCTTGGAATAAAGCTCTGAATGTGTCGAGGTCATGGATTTTTTCTTTATACTCCTCGGCCGCTTTATCCGCACATGCTTTGGCAAGTTTCATGAATTTGGTGCGATATGTAATAAAGGCATCAAATCTTGCCGGGATCACCAACTCTTTACCATTTAAAGTAAAGACTTTTTCACTGCCTGTATAAGCGGTGAAAGCTTCTTCCATAATGTTTCCCATTGTTTCAAACCTCCGCTTTTTTACATTTTATTTTTACAACACACCTGTCACAGTGCGGATTATTCTTCGTGCATATTTCTCCATAGTTTTTGGCACAATATGCCCAGAGAATATAATCCACCTCCGCTGCCGGTCTGTTTAACTGCCTTGCAATAGCCGCCACAATGTCTATCGCTTCATAGGCAGGTGCATTTTCGTGCTCGGAACAATCTAAAATATTCCTGCCTAAAATACGACGGATATGCCTATCCGGCTTTGCTATATCATAACCAACATTTTTCAGATACTCCGTTATGAGCGCTTCGCCGAATTGAATGAACTTATGTGGGCTTTTCGGTGACGACAGTTCTTTCACGAGTGTCTTCTGCGTTTCATCTTTAACCAAAATTTTCATATAGAAGCTATCAATGCTGCCATATTGCCGTTCAAGCGAAAGAAGTTTGCTGACATTTTCCGTTATCAGTGCATTCATTTGTTTTTTGGTGTACGGAGAACCGAGTTTATAAGATAGAATTTTATCTGAAATTTCTTCTGGATCACAACTGAGAAGTTTTTCTGTATCATATTGGCAAAATAAATCGTCAATAGCCGATATTTCGCCGGTATTTATATCGATATACGGCTCTAATCTGCTCCACTGTGCGCCGAAGGACAACAACGAATACACCATTGCACGAATATGGTCGCCGACCGAGAATTTATCGCCCGCATCTCTTTTATCCAGTTGATGTTTGATGAATGTGTTCTCCCAAAGCTTTTTCCCTTGAACTTCTCCATTAACTACAAAAAGCTGGTTTTTCAACTGTTTATCCATGAGAAGAACAAATTCCGCTGCTCTTTCAATATTCTTCATATTCCTCTCCCCGTGCACTACTCTTTATCCACTTCAATAAATATTTCAGGACTTACATTCAGGGCGAGACAAATTGCGCGCAGGTCATCGGCGTACATGGTTTTTTCTCCATTCATCATGGCATCAAAGTCCACTTGGGGTATGCCTGCTTTTTGTGCGACCGCGAATTGCCCGCAGCCGCTTCCTTCTATGTAAGCTCGCACTTTTTTGTAAACTTCCATATTTACGCCTCCGCAAATACAGTATTACTGTACTTGTATTTATAATATCACAGTATTTCTGTGAAGTCAGCGTATAAGTACAGAATTTCTTGATTTCATCCTTGCAATTTATTTATTTTCGCGTATAATGTTCATAGAATGAGGTGAATTCCGTGAAATATGAAATTGGCGGCAGGATACGTTTATATCGCAAGCAAAGCGGCTTAACGCAAGAGCAATTAGCCAGTAAAATAAATGTAACCAAAAGTCGTGTATCCAACTGGGAACAAGGCATCAACCGCCCCGACGCGGATATTCTTGCCGACATTTGCCGCGCTTTGAATGTTTCACCAAGCGACCTGCTTGACGTTCATTTATCCACTGATGAATTGACCGACCATGAACGAAAGGTCATTCGGGCATATCGCTCAAAGCCTGAAATACAGCAGGCTGTTAATATCTTACTGGGCGTGGAAGGAGAATAACCCTTTCAGAACAAGGCGCTACACCGCCAAGATCAAATGTGCTCATGTCTCCCCTATCTTTTTACCTACGCATACTCCCTTGCCTTATCCGGTATAAAAGCCGGTTATCTCAATAGCCGCACCTTATATATTATTGAGATAACAAACGGAAGGAGGATATTCGCATGAAGATACGCAAAAGACCGATTACTGCGGCTGATGATCTGTCTGTGAACCGTTGTACGTTTACCCCGGAAGATGTTGCCGCTTTTCTTTCGCAAATCTATGAGCTTCAAGGTCTTGGAATTTCTCTCAATGAGAATGCAGATGGATGCGCCGAATTTACGATTGGCGACTCTGTTTATAACATCGCTAACCTCTAACCTGAAAGCTTACTGTACAGAAAAAGCCATTGAACCCCGATTTTGGATTCAATGGCTTTTGTTATACAATATATTCCTTAATAGAATTTATTTGGAAATAATACCGTCATTATCTCCACATCTCCATTAAAACTCCACTTCCTCATCTTGGTCTTCTTTATCTTCCTGAATATATGGAGGTAATTGAGATATTTTTTCGTTTTCTATCGTAATGAGACTTCCCTTCGCAGTCGATTTGATGGTAAAATTAATCCCGACGTTCTTTAGGTTACTATGTAATTCATTGAGCTTGCGTGACAACGCATTGGCTGCCGGCGGAACCGCCCTTGTTCCTAAGCCGGTTTCATCGGCTGCCGTACGCAAATAGTTCCATAACTCTGAAACTAAGCCCTTCCATTCTCTTTTGTTTTCCATAAAGTCGATCATCAAGGTGGCTACGCTGTCCGAGCTGATCAACTCATAATTGCTCTTTTCGCGATTCGCATTGTACTCTGAAAGGAATTTCTCCCCCTGACCGCCTAAGGCTTCTCCGATTGCATACCCCCAACGGCAAAAGTCGGCCATTCGAGGCAATTTTCTCAAATGAACATCTGGGTAAATGCGCATCGCTTTCGAGAGCACGTCGAACACTCCGCCGAGAATATCCGGCAGGTCTTCTTCAAATTCCTGTTCAAGTTCCGTTAGCTCTCGCCTATCTTCTTCATCGACACGAGACAGCTCTAAAAGAATGGAACGATCTAATAAATCAGAGCTGTTTGCCACATTATTGATTCCGTTAATAGCCAGACATCTCTTGAACAAGAAGAAATGGCTTTCATCGTCCGTATACAATTTTCTGGATTGAACTGCTTCACCCGTTATGGCTCTGCAAAATAAATCGCTCGTATCTTGGTTGATTTTAGAAAGATTATCGAACGGCAAAAACCAGTGTTCCTGCAAGCCTATTAACTTTGACGGCATATCTTTATGTAAAGATAGAGTTTTTACGATCGACGGGTCGATGGCTTTCTTCAAAAAAGTACAAGCCGTCGTCTTCGCAGCGCCCTTTTCGCCAAAAACGATTATTGCGCTATGTACGATGTCTGGTACAAAGCAGCTGACAAACCAACACAAAAACAGGGTTTTCTGGTTCTTGATGTTGATGTATTTCAAGATTTTCTGAATATCTCCGTTTTTGCGCGGCAAACACTGCTCTTTTTGATGGTTATATCGATCGAATAGTATTTTATCTTCCTCTCTGATCTCCCACCCTTCTTCTGTAATTTTTACAAATTTCCAATCTTCCGTTCTCAAATCATACCAAAAGGCATTCTCTGCTTTTCCGACTCGGTTATAGAGCTTCACCTTTTTGCTATTTTCAAAAAGCGTTTTGCCTTTTAAGTATAAAGCCACTTGTTTCGTGTTCTCCGATTTTAGTCCACTTTGTGTCTTTTCACGATACACATAGGATGCATACGTGTTAAATTCTCCGCTCTCGATTTTCATAACCTTCAAATGCTTATTTTGTCTAAGCGCAATGTACGGCTCATTATTTTCGCTGTTGATAAACAGTGTTGCACCTTGCTCTTGGAGAATTTCCAGTAAAGTATTTTCTTGTGTTTTATTTTTACCCGATTTTCTTTTTTGGGGTTCCGATTTCAATTCTGTGCTTTCATCCTGTTCCAAAATATCCAAATAAGGCAAATCATCCACTTCCTCCATAGAGTGTCCCGCTTTCAGCCAGTCGTATACATCGCCTTTAGGCGGCAAGCCGGGCAGACAAACAATTTTTGCATTCGGAATATTCTCCACAATTTTCTTCGCGTATTTCATTCCGGGTTTATCATTATCCGGAAGAATGACGACCTCTTTACCCATGAAGTAATCCTGATATTCCGAAAGCCATTTTGACCCGGAACCGCAGTTAAGCGTGGTTGCAACTCTTCCTGCCTGAATAACCGCGTCCGCACACTTTTCTCCTTCGACGAAGTAGACCTTCTGAGCACGAATGACCTCCGGCAAATTGTACGGAACCGGCTTTTTATCGCCAAGTCCCTTTTCCCCGTTCGGGCGTACAAAAGAAAAACTCTTTTTCCCATCCGCTTTATCGAAACGATTTTTGGTATAAGCGATAGAACCATCCGCATTGTAATAAGTATAGACCGTTTTGCTCATAGTATTTGTTTCATTCCTTTCATCATTGTCATACATATCTTTTAGTTTTAGCCCCACGTTATTCAGAATATCTTCCGCTTTGCACCCGGCAAAGCAGTTGAGTAAAATCTGTTTTCTGTCTTTTGAAAGTCCAATAGACAAGCTGGGGCTATGATCGTCGTGCGCAGGGCAAATTGCCATGTACTGATTTTCAGATACCTGCTTTACACCCTGAAATTTTAATAGTAAATCTTGAATTTTCATTTTTTACTCTTCCTTTCATTTGATTTAGTTTTTGGAGGTGTTTTCACGGCTGCTTGTGTTTTTCACCTCCTTCGTTTCGTCTTTCTGCTTTCTTTTTGCACTTTCGATTTCTCGTGATAGTACATCAAAGCATTCGATTGCAAATTCTCTTGCGAGTTTCGTTGAAATTGTGAAGTCAGTCATCTTGACAACCCTCCAAAAATTTTTTGTTTTGTGCTGCCTATAACTGATATTCACAATTAAATTCACTTGACGGAACTAAACGGGTATAGTATTCTATTAAATAAGAAAGGGATGTTTATGGAACTAAATTTAAGCATGAATACATCTGATTACGAATGCAGAGAATATCTGGCTTCCATACGATGGAAAAACGGGTTTACGTGTCCGCGCTGCGGTTGTGCTGAAGCTTGGGAAACGAAAGAGGTCAAATATAAATGTAAGAAATGCGGATATAAAATGTCTGTTACCGCCGGGACGATTTTTCAAGATTCACACACGCCGTTAGAGAAATGGTTTGCCGCCATAGATTTGATAAACGCATCAAACGGAATAATCACGGCAAGTTTTCTCCAAAACAAATTAAAATTGGGCAGTAACCGCACCGCCCAAAGAATGACACATTTTATTAAAAGAGCTCTTGTAAGAACACAAATCAGAAAATACAGAAGAGCACCCGCAGAGATGTTAAACTTGCCCGTAGAAATCGATGTCATTCCGATCGTCATTACGCGCGAGCACTTTTTCGTAATTACCGCTGTTGAAAAGCTTGGCAATCGTACCGGCCGTATTCAGATCAAACAAACCGATAACAGTCCGCAGGAATTTGCAGATTTTATCCGAAATACGATTAAAGTAAACACTTCTCAAAATGGGCAAAAGAAAATCGGTATTATTTGCCCCAAGATTTTGCCAAGTGAAATACGTGAAGAATATAATCAACTAATAAAGAATTCACGTTATGCCTATAACGCTTCTAAAAACGTGTCTTCAAAATTCAAGAAATATATAAGTGAACGTTATCATGGAAACTTCGACGTCTGCTGCAAAAATTTCTGTATTACGCAAAACGCAAGATTTACTTCTGTTTCTTTTGAAGAAATTCTCGAAATCATGTTAAAATAAAAAAAGACGGCACTGCCATACAGACAGTACCGCCTAAGCGTTCATATTTACATTTCATTGCAAAGATTTGCAAAAGCCAAAGCCCCCAAGAAAGAAGATTTCTTGAGGGCTTTGTTTAATATTGCTCTGGTGGGCCATCAGGGACTCGAACCTTGGACCAACCGGTTATGAGCCGGTAGCTCTAACCAACTGAGCTAATGGCCCGACTATATATCGGAGCTTAGAAATTATAGCACAAGCAGCATATAATTGCAAGACCTAAATTCACCCGTGCAAAAAAAAAAAGGAGAGCCGCAAAACGACTCTCCCATTCTTTACAGGTTTATATGACCCGAAAATTATTCCTTATTGCAGTCGCAGTTTTCGCCGCAATCGCAGGAATCGTCTTCTTCGAGGTCGAACTCCAGCGTTTCGCCGCAGTTCGGGCAATCGATGGAGCCCTCATCGAGCATTTCTTCGTTGAGCTCGATGGTATCGCCGCACTTCGGGCAGGTGACTTCGTAATAGCATTCGTCTTCGTCGTCTTCCCATGCGTCGTCATCGTAATCGTCTTCGTCCTCGTCGATGTCGTAGAACTCTTCTTCCAGCTCGCCGAGGTCTTCGTCGATCTCGTCTACCTGGCCGCTGAGCTCATCGTATGCGTCTTCCATTTCCTCAACGGAAAGGGAGAGGTCATCGAGCAGGTCAACGATCGCGTTGAAGAGCTTCGTCTCCTTCGCATTCGGGTCCAGATCCATGCCTTCCATCAAACCGCGGATGTATGCCGCTTTCTCGGAATTTGTCATGCTTGCACCTATCTTTCCGGCAGGCAAACGCGCTGCCTAACGTAGGGCTTTCGCCCCGGGTGTTTCGGCGTATGGAACAAGGAAAACGCTTATGCGCGCTCCATGTACTCGCCGGTTCTGGTATCGACGCGGATCATTTCGCCTTCGTTGATGAAGATCGGAACCTTGATCTCTGCGCCGGTCTCCAGCGTAGCGGGCTTCGTGACGTTCGTAGCGGTATCGCCCTTCACGCCCGGCTCGGTCTCTGTGACCTGAAGCTCAACAAAGTTCGGCGGCTCAATGCCGAAAACGTTGCCCTTGTAGGAGAGCACCTTGCAAACCATGTTTTCCTTCACAAAGCGGAAGTTGTCGCCGAGGACATTCGGGCTGATCGGCAGCTGCTCATAGGTCTCGCTGTCCATGAAATAGTACAGGTCGCCGTCATTGTAGAGATACTCCATGTCCTTTCTCTCAATGAAAGCGGTCGGATACTTATCGTTCGGGTTGAACGTCTTTTCCGTCACGGCACCGGAAATCACGTTGCGGATCTTGGTGCGGACGAACGCCGCGCCCTTACCGGGCTTGACGTGCTGGAATTCAATGATCGAGTAAACGTTGCCGTCCATTTCAAAGGTGACGCCGTTTCTGAAATCGCCTGCGGTTACCATATAGATAATACCTCCAAATTTTTCTTAGGTCTATTGTATAACAGAAAGTGGCTTTTTTCAAGAAAAAACCGTTCTGTTTCTCCGTTTTTTCGGAAATTTTACAGGATGATGAGCTCCTTCGGGGAATGTGTGAGGCTGCGGCAGCCGTCATCTGTGATGAGCAGCATGTCTTCAATGCGCACGCCGCACTTGCCCGGGATGTAGATGCCCGGCTCGTCGGTGATGACCATGCCCGGTTCACAGATGGTCTCATCGGTCTTATTGAAGCGCGGCCACTCGTGAATCTCGAAGCCAACGCCGTGGCCGAGGCCGTGACCGAACGTGTTCGGGTACGGGGTCTCGATGATGTCGCGCGCGATCTTATCCACATCGCAGCAGCGCATGCCCGGGCGTGCGCCGTCGATAACGGCGAGCTGTGCTTTTAAAACCGTGTTGTAGATGGCTCTCTGCTCATCGTTTACATAGCCGAGCGCGACGGTACGGGTCATATCGGAATGATAGCCCGCGAGCATAGCGCCGGTATCCATGGTGATGAGATCGCCTTTTTTGATCTGTGTGTTGCCCGGAATGCCGTGGCACTGCGAGCCGTTTGCGCCGGTGACAACGATGGGGTTGAACGCATTGCCGTCTGCACCCTCTTTGCGCATGAAGAACTCAATCTCCAGCGCGATTTCGCGCTCCGTTACGCCTTCCTTGATATAGGGGAGGATGTGCTCAAACGTAGCGTCTGTGATGGCCTGTGCGTCACAGATTCTCTTCACTTCCTCATCGCTCTTGACGATGCGCTGCTTGCGGATGGCATCGTCCAAGGTCGTATCCAAAATCGCCTTAGCGCCGCACTCTTCGGAGAGCTGCTCAAAACGCTTCGCATGACCGTAGGGCAGAGTGGCGTATTCCATGTACACCTCGGTGATGCCGTGCTTTTTCAGAAGCGTCTTATAGGTTTCGTTAAGCGAGGTGAACTCCACAACCTCCACATTTTGCGCCTTGGCGCGTGCGGCCTCGGTGTAACGGAAATCGAGGAGATAATAAGCCTGCTCGGAAGTGAGCAGCAGTGCGCCGTCTGTGGACGGGAACGCCGTGAGGTAATAGAGGTTCGTTTCGGAAACGATCAGCGCCGCTTTTTTGCTATCGCCGCCGATGACAGAATTGGTAAGACGTTCGATCGGATTGCTCATTGATAATTCCCCTTTCTAATGTGTACCCAAAGGTGCCCTTTATGCTTTGCTTTTTACCGTTTCTTCCCCGGCCGTGAGCCGCGTATAGTGCGGGCGCAAAAAGCCTTCCAAACGGCGCTTGAAGCGCACCGTGGCGGAAGGATCCGGCGACAGGGGGTCAAGTAAAACCGACCGCATTCCGCAAAGGTTTGCGCCGAGGATATCGGTGAAGATCTGGTCGCCCACGACAAGACATTCCCTGCGGGGCGTGCCGGCCATTTTCTTTGCGCGCAGGTAGCCGACCGGAAACGGCTTGCACGCGAAAGAAACGAACGGCAGATTAAACTGCGCGGCAAAGGGCGCCACACGTTTTTTGTAATTGTTGGAAACAACGATCAGCTTGACGCCGCTTGCCGTTACGCTTTGTGCCCACGCCCGCACGCCGGGAAACGGCGTCTGCGAGCCGTGCGGCGACATGGTATTATCCACATCGAGCACGATCATGTGCACATTGAGCGCTTTTAAAAGCTCGGGCGTAAGCTCCGTCACGCAGTGGAGCGTGCCGGTCGGTTTAAATACCGCCATAGCTTCGGTCTTTGCCTCCTGTGTTGCTCGGGAAAAACCCGTTTACACAAAAAAGCGGGCAAAAAGCCCGCTTCTTCACGTTTGATTATTTGTACTTGCGCTTGCGAGCTGCTTCGGACTTCTTCTTGCGCTTAACGGAAGGCTTTTCGTAAGCCTCTCTCTTGCGAACTTCCTGAATAACGCCCGCTCTTGCGCACTGCTTCTTAAAGCGTCTGAGTGCGCTCTCCAAAGATTCGTTGTCTTTGATTCTGATTTCAGCCATCTATATCCCTCCCATCCGCCATCAGGCAGGGGTTTGTATTTGTTACTTAGCACGAAATAACACAAATAATTATAGTGGCAGGGGGCAAAAAAGTCAAGGCTTTTTTCCCGAAAAATAGAAGAAATCCGTTTCTCTTTGCAAAAAAATCCGTTTAGGGCCGTTTATTTGCCTTTTAAAGCGGTGCTGCACGAGTTTTTGGGGCTTCTCTTCCCCTGCTTTGCGACCTTTATGATTAGGCGAAAAACACAGCGCGGCTTTGCGGCTTTGTCATAGGTTTTTTCTTGTTTTTGCTTTTCGACAATCTGCAAAAGTGCTGATAGGAAAATTTTTCAACTGAATTTTGCCTAAAATATTGACAAGCACGGGCGTTATATTATATAATGCTTCCATAAAACCCTACGCAAATTCCTACTAAAGCGAGGTTATGGATTTATATGAAAAAGACGGCGCTTACAAAAAGCGAAAGCGAAGTCATGTATCTTTTGTGGCACACGGACCGTGCGCTCTCCGCGGCGGAGATGGTCACGCTTTCCCCACAGAAGACCTGGAAGGACAGCTACATTCACCTGATGGTGAACTCTCTTTTAAAAAAAGGGATGATCACCCCGGCCGGCTTTGTGAAAACGTTTCGCAATTATGCGCGCACCTTTGCACCGTGCATGACAGAGGAGGAGTATGCCCAGTTACAGCTGCGCGACAAAACGATTCAGGATCCCGCGCTCGTGGCGCCGTTCCTCTCTGCGATGATTGACACGGCAGATGACCCGGCTTCGATGATTGACGAGCTCATTGCAATGCTGCATAAGAAGCGCGAAAAATTAGCCGCGAAAAAACAAACATGACGGACATAACGAAAGGCAGGCTGCGTAAGTCTGCCTTTTTGTCGTATTGTAAGGATATATTCGCTGTGAAACCGCCCGAGGAGCAATACCACGCGCCGCAAGACGAGTTATAATTGGTCTTTGCCCACGGGGGTGCAGAAAAGCTTTTCAAATTCCTCGCGGGTCTCGGAATAGGCCAGCGCCCACATCATTTTGGCGATGACGGCTTCCGTTGTCATGTTGGAAGCTTCGAGCACGCGGTATTTTTCCTTGATGATATGGCCCACGCGGTAGACGGAAAGGTTGCTGCCCTCGTGCGGAACCTGCGTGGTGATGACGACGCGTACGCCGTTTTCCATTAACGCAGCAATCTTTTCCTCAAACGCGTTGTCGCCGTAGTACGGGATGCCGCCGACGCCAAAGCTTTCGATGACAACGCCGCGGCAGTGCGCGGTGATGTAATCGAACACGGACGGGTCCATGCCCGGGATGACGCGGATGGAGAGGATCTCCGGTACTAATTTATCGTAGAACACCGCGCCGGGGCACTCCGGGCGCTCATCAATATAGCACAGGAGCTTTTTATCGTAGAACACGCCGATGTCCGGGAAATCAATGCTGGAAAAGGCGTCAAAGCTCTTTGTATGCGTTTTTCTGGCGCGGGTGCCTGCAATGACGTGCCCGTTAAAAACGACGTGTGTGCCGCACGCACGGGCATCTGTGGCGTATACAAACGCTTCAAACAAATTGCGCCGCGCGTCGCCGTCCGGCACCTCGATGGATTTCTGCGCACCCGTTAAAACAACGGGCTTTTCGTTTTTCTGGATAAGATACGAGAGCGTGGCCGCCGCGTAGGACAGCGTATCCGTGCCGTGGGCGATGACAAAGCCGTCGTACTTTGCATAGCTATCGCGGATAATCTCCGCCACGTGGATCCACTGCTTCCAACACATATTGGTACTGTCTAAGCTGTACGGCTGCACGGTATCCACTGCGCACAGGTTTTTCACCTGCGGTACGGCATTTAAAAGTTCCTCCGATGTAATCGCCGGCGTGAGGCCGTTTTCCGTTTTCGCCGAAGCGATGGTTCCGCCGGTCGCAATGAACAGAATTTTTTTCATTCTGCATTTTCCCCTATTCTTCGTGAAATTGCGGAAATATCATACCACATTTTCCTGCATAAATGCAAGCCGCAGAACCGACAAAAAGAGACGAGCCGCAGCCCGCCTCTTTGCTTTTGCGAAATTATTTGAGTGAGATGTTGGACGCAAGGGACAAAAGTGCATCGCCCGTCAGGCGGTACGTTGTCCACTCCTCCATGCGCACGGCGCCGAGGGAATCATAGAACTTGCGGCTTGGGGTGTTCCAATCGAGGCACGCCCACTCCAGTCTGCCGCAGCCGCGCTGCAAAGTGAGCCGCGCAAGGCGCTTTAACAGCAGCTTGCCGTAGCCCTTGCCGCGATATTCCGGCAGCACGAAAAGATCCTCAAGATAAATGCCCGCGCGGCCAAGCCACGTGGAGAAATTGTGGAAGAAAAGCGCAAAGCCCACGGGCTTTTCGTCCTCCGAAACAAGAAAAACCTCTGCTTTTTTCTTTTGGAAGACCCACTCTTTTAAAAGCTCCGGCGTTACAATGACCTGATCTTCCATATTTTCATACGCGGCGAGCGCATGAATAAACTCTAAAATGACCGGAATGTCTGCTTCGGTTGCAAAGCGAATGTTGGCTGCCATGGTTTCCCCCTTATTCTTTCGGCTTTCTGTTGCGGACAATGAGCATGAAGCGGTGCTGCACGCTTGGGATATAGCCTTGCTTTTCACACAGCGCGTCGAGCGCATCGAGCTGCGGCAAGCAGCTTTCTACTGTGAAATTGCCGAACTCCCACGGCAGAACCTTAGCGTACCACACGAGTGCGCCGACATCCAAATAGTGGTCGGTTACATAGGCTTGGTCGCAGAAATTCACCGTAAAGCCGGCGTTTTTGAAGCGCAGCAGCTCGTTTTCGAGGTTAAAGCTCGGCATGGCGGTTTTGTTATTGCCGAGCAAAGCGCGCAGGCGCAAGTTGTTGCTGCCGCCTACCTGCTGCGTGATGAAATATCCGCCGGGCTTTAGGACGCGGCGCACTTCGTTTACGTCATAAGAATCGTGACGATTTAAAACGAGGTCAAAGCTGTTATCCGCAAACGGCAGAGGTTTGTCCTCTTCGGTTTTGCGCACGGTGATGCCGAGCGGCGCTAACTTTTTTTCGCACAGCTCAAAATTCGGCTGCCAGCTTTCCGTGACGCTTGTCTGCGAAAACGGGTGGCGCAGGGACAAAAGGAACTCTCCGCCGCCCGTACCCATATCCAAAATGACGGACTGCGGCTTTAAAAAATCGAGCACCTTTTGCTTATAATCCCACGGCAGCGGGGCTTCCTCTACACGCCCGCGGATGTGCGAAAAATCCCAGCCGTGCATTTCGGCGCTTTGCTCTTCCTGCGTCCAAAGTGCGTGTTTTTCAGTTTGTGTCATGTATTGTGGTCCACCTTGTGGAAAGTTTTGAGGTTACCCGTTTTGCCGTGACGACGGTTAAGCTCCGCGCGCACATCGTCAAGCGGGATGTTCTCGTTCACCATCATGACGGTGAGGTGATAGAGAAGGTCGCTGATTTCGCCCACGGTGTCCTCTTTTTTGCCGTTTTTCGCGGCGATGATGACTTCGCTGCACTCTTCGCCGCACTTTTTGAGGATCTTATCAAGCCCCTGCTCGAAGAGATAGCAGGTGTAGGAGCCCTCCTGCTTTTCGTCCTTGCGCTCCAAAACGGTATCATAAAGCTGCTGCAAAATGTCCATAGTGTTCCCTCCGTCAGTTTCTTGCAATCTCTTTGTAGAAGCAGCTGTGGCTGCCGGTGTGGCACGCCGCGCCTGTCTGCACGACCTTTACGAGCAGTGTATCGTCGTCGCAGTCGGCATACATACTGATGACCTTCTGCGTATGGCCGCTCGTTGCGCCCTTGTTCCACAGCGTTTGGCGGCTGCGGCTGTAAAACCACGTGTAGCCCGTCTCCAGCGTTTTCGCCATGGATTCGCGGTTCATGTATGCCAGCATGAGCACTTCGTTTGTGGAGGCCTCCTGCACGATGCACGGGATGAGCTCCGATTTCTTGAAGTAGCGCTCAAGATGGTCTTCCTCTTCTTCGCTGCACTTGAACGATTTGCCGGAAAGGCGCTGGCTGGCGGGGATGGCCGCCGTTAAGTCCAGCGCTTTCGTATAAATGGATTTGCCCGCAATCGCGCCGTACACGCCGAGGGCGTTGAGGTCTACGATGTCCTTTAAGTTACTGACGCCGCCGCTTGCGATGATGTTGCAGCTGACGGCGCGGTTGACCTTATCGAGCATGACGAGGTTCGGGCCGTTCATGGTGCCGTCCTTATAAATATCGGTCACGATGAGGTAGCGCACGCCGATGTCTTCCATGCGCTTTGCCATTTCGAGGTAATCCACTTCGCTTTGAGCCGTCCAGCCCTCTGCCGCCACCTTGCCCTTTAACGCATCAATGCCGACGGCGATCTTTTTGCCGTATTTTTTCACGGCCTCGCGCACGAACTCCGGGCTGTGCAGCGCCGCAGAGCCCAGAATGATGCGATTGATGCCGTGCGAAAGATAATATTCCACGGTGTCCATATCGCGGATACCGCCGCCGACTTCTATATTCATCGAGACATTATCGCGAATGGAGAAAACGGTGCTGTCGTTTACGGGGCGACGCGCCTTTGCGCCATCGAGATCGACAAGGTGCACCCAGCGCGCGCCCTGCTCCTCAAACGATTGCGCGGTTTTGACGGGATCCTCCGCCACCTGCTCCGCCGTGGCGTAATCGCCCTGGAACAGGCGGACGCATTTGCCGTCCTTGAGGTCAATCGCCGGTAAAATGATCATGTTATATCCCTTCCTTATTCATTCCAAATTATCGTGTATGCAAAAAAGTTAAAATTTCAAATTATTCCGAAAGCGTGCCCTTGGTGGAAAGCACCGCGCCGGTGCTGTTTTCTGCTGTGGCATCGCACAGGGCGTGCGCGCAGGCTTTGAACAGCGCTTCGATCATATGGTGAGAATTTTTGCCGTAGGGGCAGCGCAGGTGCAGCGTGAAGCCGGCGTTATCGCTAAGCGCGCGGAAGAACTCCTCCGTCATGCAGGTGTCAAAATCGCCGACGCGCTCCTGCGGGAACGCAGCGTCGAACACAAGGTACGGGCGGCCGCTGACATCTACGGCGCAGAAGCCGAGCGCTTCATCCATAGGGATCATGGCATGGCCGTAGCGCACGATGCCGCTGCGGTCGCCGAGCGCCTGCTTAAACGCACGGCCGAGCACGATGCCGGTATCTTCCACCGTGTGGTGGCAATCGACATTCCAGTCGCCCTCGGCTTTTAACTGAAGGCCGAAGCCGCCGTGCACGGCAAGCGCCGTGAGCATGTGGTCGAAAAAGCCCACGCCGGTATCGACGACAACCTCGCCGCCGTCAAGCCCCAAGGTCAGCTCAATGTTCGTTTCTTTTGTTTGGCGCACAACTGTTGCCGCACGTTCCATATCGTTTCCCCCTAAAAGGGCCTAAAGCCCGATTTACGCTTGCTCTTTTTCTTCAAAGAACCGCTGAATGTGCTCTGTGACCACTGCGTTTTCGCCCGTGGAGCCTGCCGTGATGCGCAGGGCGGACATGTTTTTAAAGTACCGCACCGCGATGGATTCGGCCAAAAGGCGCTCGTAGAGCTCCTTTGCGTACGGTGTGCGCAGAACGACGAAGTTCGTAACGCTCTTTACCGTTTGGAGCTTTTCCGGGAAGCGCTGCGCCATGCGGTCGAATTTCTGCTGCAATTCGTCTCGCGAAAGCAGCAATCTGCGGATGGCGGCATCGGCTTCCGCGCGGTTTTTCAGCACGGCTTCCGCCATTTTCTGCGAGCAGGTGTTGACGTTATACGGCGACTTTACAGCCTTGATGGCGCGGACAAGCTTTTCGTTGCCCACGGCAAAGCCTACGCGCAGCGCGGCGAGACCGAAGGCTTTGGAGCACGTTTTCAAGATGAGTAAATTATCGTAGTTTTCAAATTCGCCGAGCATAGATTCGTTCCAGAAATCCATATAGGCTTCGTCGAGCACGACGAGCGCGGAGACGCCCCTGATGATTTTGCGCACGGTTTCGCGCGTGAGGCCGACGGACGTCGGATTGCACGGGTTGCTGAAAATGAGCAGCTTTACGTTCTCATTGTTGCAGGTTTCGATCACCTTGTCAATATCGATTGTGAAATTTTCGTCTTTTTTGATTTCGATGCCGCGGCATTCCGAAACGTAGCCGTAAAAATCATACATGGAAAAATCCGGCGTGAGCGTCGCGTAGGTCTCGCCCTTCATCAGAAAGCTCTGGAAAATGACGTTGATGAGCTCATCGCTGCCGTTGCCCGCCGCAACGCACGCCGGCTTTACCTTATAGCTTTTGGCAAAGGCGGCGCACAGGTCTTTTGCGGTGGGATCCGGATAGCGGTTGAGCTCCACTCTCATCATGGCATGCAAAGCGGACGCCATAACGGATTCCGGCAGGCACAGGAACGATTCGTTTGCGTCCAAACGAATTTTATACTCGCCCGCAATGGGTTCATACGGCTCTAAATCGCGGATCTTTTCATTCAGCGTATACATAAACTACCTCCGGGGTCACTTTTTCTTGCGGACGGCGATGGAATTCGCGTGCGCGGTCAGCTCTTCGGTCTCGGCAATGCGGATGATGTCGTCGGCAGCTTTCAGGAGCTCCGCTTCCGTATAGTAGATAAAGCTCGATTTTTTGATAAAATCATCGACGGAAAGCGGCGAGAAGAAACGCGCCGTGCCGCTGGTGGGCAGCACGTGGTTTGGACCCGCGAAGTAATCGCCGAGCGGCTCCGGAGAATAGTTTCCGAGGAACACGGAACCGGCGTTATCGAGCTTGCCGATGTATTCGAGCGGATTTTCACAGCAGACTTCAAGGTGCTCCGGGGCGAGCTCGTTTGCGAAATCGACGGCTTCCGCCATGTTTTCGCAGACAATAATTGCACCGAAATTTTCGATGGATTCTTTAATGATGTCTTTTCTTGAAAGCGTCTGCATCTGGCGCTCAATCTCCGCAGCGGTCGCCTTTGCAAGGTCTTCCTCCGGGGTAATGAGAATGGCGGACGCCATGCGGTCGTGCTCCGCCTGGCTCATGAGGTCGGCAGCCAAGAACTCCGGCTTCGCGGTTTTATCCGCAATGACGAGAATTTCGCTTGGACCGGCAATCATGTCGATATCGATGGTGCCGTACAGTAATTTCTTTGCCGTGGCGACGAAAATGTTGCCGGGGCCGACGACTTTATCAACCTTCGGGACGGTCTCGGTGCCGTAGGCGAGCGCCGCGACGGCCTGCGCGCCGCCGATGAGGAACACGCGATCTACGCCGGCAATCCTTGCGGCGGCCAAAATGTTTTTATCCGGCTTGCCGGTACGTCCCGGCGGCGTGACCATGACGATCTCGCCGACTTCGGCAATTTTCGCCGGGATGACGTTCATCAAAACGGAGGACGGGTAGGCTGCCGTACCGCCCGGCACATATACACCGACCCTGTGCAGGCCGCGCACGCGCTGACCCATCAGAACACCCGTGGGCGAGGGGTCGATGCGGCTTTGCTGCTTTTGTCTGGCGTGGAACGCGCGGATATTTTCTGCGGCGCGCTCCATCGAAGCGATGAACGCCGGGTCGCAGTCTGCGGTGAGTGCATCGATCTCCTCTTTTGTAATCTCCGCTTTCTCCGGCGCCCAGCCGTCGAACTTCATCGTATAGCGTCGCACGGCTTCGTCGCCATTATCGCGCACGTCCTTCAAAATTTCGGCCACTTTATCCTCTACGCTGCGGTCGTTTTCGCTGACGCGGGCTTTAAGGCTTTGAATAAACGCTTCACAGTAGGCTCTATCGCCTTTGGCAATACGGATCATACGGATTTCTCCTCCCTGTTCTTTTCGATCTGCGCTTCCATGCGGGCAGCAAGCGCTTCAATCTCCTGCTTTCTCATTTTAAGGCTGGCGGTGTTTGCGATGAGACGCGCCGAGATACCGGCGATGGTCTCCGTGACCTCCAGACCGTTTTCTTTTAAGGTGGTGCCGGTCTCGACGATATCGACGATGCCGTCTGCAAGGCCGAGCAGCGGGGCGAGCTCTACGGAGCCCTCGATTTTGATGATGCGCACGTCCATGGCGCGGCTTTCAAAGAACTGCCGTGCGACGTTCGGGTATTTGGACGCGACGGTCTTCGCTTTGTAGCCGCCGAAGAAATCCGTACCCTTGCGGCAGGCGAGCGCAAAGCGGCAGCGGCCGAAGCCAAGATCTAAGATTTCGTAAAAATGACTGCCGTTTTCCATGATGGTATCTTTGCCGACGACACCGAGGTCGCACACGCCGTTTTCGACGTAAGTGATGACATCGGCAGCTTTGGCTAAAACGACTTCGATCTCGCCGTTTCCAACGGGAAGAATCAGTCTTCTGCCTTTTTCGCGCACTTGCGTGCAATCAAGGCCGATCTGCTCTAAAAGGTTCACGGTGTCTTTTTCGAGGCGCCCTTTTGTGAGGGCAATTCTTAGTGGCTTCATGCGTTTTCCTCCCCTCTAAGGACGATGACTTCTGGGATGCCGCGGCGCTTTGCGTAGCGCTCGGCCTCGTCTGCCGTATCGAACACGGAGCTTTCGCAGGTTTTGCCGTTTGCTGTCAGCTCGCGAATTTTCATCTGTGCTTTGATCTCCGCGCCGCTTTCCGCGTGGACGAGCACGTCCGGCGTGGGCACGCTTTCAATCCGGCCGTCGTCGAGCAAAACAGAAGCCAGCGCATCAACGTTTGCGGCAAAGCCGATAGCGGGCATGGGGGCATCGAATTGCTTTAAAAGCGTATCGTAGCGGCCGCCCATCAAAACGGCGTCACCGTAGTTTTCCACATAGGCGCTGAACACGACGCCGGTGTAGTAATCATTGCGCTGCACAAGGCCGAAATCGACCATCAGGCGGTCATCGAGGCCGAGCGACGACAGCGCAGTATATAGCGTGCGCATATAATCGAGCGTTTCGGAAAGCACGGGGTGGCCTTTGCAGAACTGCTCCGCTTCCGCGAAGACCTCTGCCCCGCCGAACAGGCGCGGCAGCTTTTTGATGGCTTCGGTATACACGGATTTGGGGAGTGCGTCGAGCATATCGCCGAGAGCGGCGTAGTTTTTGGACTCAATCGTCTGGCGGATGTCCTCTTTTTTATCTGCGGAGACGGGCAGCTCATCGGCGAGCGCACCGAAGAACTTTGCGCTGCCGATCTCCAAGCGGAAGTTTTCCGTGCACGCGGAAAGCGCCTCAACAGCGGCGGCGATAACCTCGATATCCGCTTTCAGCCCCGATGCACCCAAAAGCTCGATGCCCGCCTGCGTTGTTTCGTCGCTGCGGCCGGAAAGGTCCTTGCGGTTGCGATAGATCGGCTGGTTATAGTAAAGCCGAATGGGCTTTTCCATCGCCTGCAACCGCGTTGCGGTAAGGCGCGCGATGGGCAGTGTTAAATCGGGGCGGAACACGATGAGCCTGCCTTTGTTATCCGTGGATTTATACATCTCATACTGAGGAATGGCGGCGTTTGGGGCATCGAACACGTCGTAGTATTCCATGCCGGGCGTGATGACCTCATTATAGCCGCGCATTTTGAATATATGCGTGAGCCGTTCGCTCACGGTACGCTGCGAAAGGCACTCTTCAAACAGAATATCCTTGGTGCCCTCCGGCGTGATTTTGTTGAACTTCTTCATAACGACCGTCCTTTTGCTTTAATGTAATGACGTGTTACAATAATATCATGTAACTGTGCGCTTGTCAAGACTTTTCGCGTTTTGTGTATACATGTATATACGCATAGATATGCAGAAAGGCGGAAGCAACTTCTTGCATCCGCCTAATGGCATTAAAACAGTGATGTCTGGCTGCTGTCCGGCAGACCCTGCAATGCGCCGGCGCTTTTTAAAACGTCGATAACAGCGCTGGATACCTTGGCGCGGGACTGCACTTCGTCGATGGAGATGAACTCCTCGCCGCCCGTGCACGCTTCATACAAGCTGTGCGCCGCCGCCTCGCCCACACCGGGCAGGGACGAGAACGGCAGACGGATCTTGCCGTCTTCGACAAGGAACTTTTTCGCATCGGATTTATACAGGTCGACCGGCAAAAGCTCGATGCCGCGGCACAGCATTTCGTTGATGATCTGGAATGTGGAATACGCCGCGTCTTCCTTGACAGTGGACTGGTGCTCCTTTTGCTTCTGCTCCAGCTCGCGCATACGGCGCTGCACGGCGGCACGCCCCTGCACGGCGGTGGCGCCGTCGAAATCTTCACTGCGCACGGTGAAGTACGCCGCGTAGTATTCCACAGGATAATGCACCTTGTACCAGCCGAGGCGCAACGTCGCAATCATGTAGGCGGCAGCGTGCGCTTTCGGGAACATGTACTTAATCTTATAGCAGGACTCGATGTACCAATCCGGCACGTTGTGCTCCTTCATGGCGGCGATGTGCTCCTGCGTGAAGAGCTTTTTCGCGTTGCCCTTACGGGTGATTTCCATAATCTTAAACGCCATTTTCGGCTCAAGGCCCTTTAAGAGCAGGTAGGTCATGATGCTGTCTCGCGTACCGATGACGGTGGCGATGGTGCAGGTGCCGTCTTTGATGAGGTCCTGCGCGTTGCCGATCCAAACATCCGTGCCGTGGGACAGACCCGAGACCTGCAGAAGGTCGGAGAATGTCTTTGGCTGGGCATCGATGAGCATTTGGCGCACGAACGGCGTGCCGCACTCCGGCAGAGAGAACGTGCCCGTCAACGAGCCGATGTCCTCCGGCGTGACGCCGAGCGCTTCCGTAGACGTAAACAGCGACATGACCGCCGGGTCGCTCATGGAGACCTTCATGACGGGGATACCCGTGTAATCTTCGAGATAGCGATAGATGGTCGGCACATCGTGGCCGAGCTCGTCCAGTTTACAGATGGTATCGTGAATGGAATGGAAGTCGAAGTGCGTGGTGATGTTATCGGAATTCTGGTCGTTTGCGGGGTGCTGCACCGGGCAGAAATCGTAGACCTCTTTGCCCTTTGGCACGACGACCATGCCGCCCGGGTGCTGGCCCGTGGTGCGCTTGATGCCCGTGCAGGAAATGGAAAGGCGTTTTTCCTCCGCGCGGGAAAGCACGCGGGAGCGCTCTTCGGCATACTTTTTCACGTAGCCGAACGCGGTTTTATCCGCGACGGTTGCGATGGTGCCGGCCTTGAAGACGTTTTCGCGGCCGAACAGCGTCTCCGTATAGCGGTGTGCACCGCTTTGATATTCGCCGGAGAAGTTGAGGTCGATATCCGGCGTTTTGTCACCGTCAAAGCCGAGAAACGTCTCGAATGGGATGGTGTGGCCGTCGCGGTCGAGATCTTCGCCGCAGCGCGGGCACTTTTTCGGCGGCAGATCAAAGCCGGAAAGGTAGCTGCCGTCCGTGATGAACTCGCTGTATTTGCACTTGGGGCAAATGTAGTGCGGCTCCAAGGGGTTGACCTCCGAGATGCCGGACATGGTCGCGACGAACGACGAGCCGACGGAGCCACGCGAGCCGACGAGATAGCCGTGCGCTTCGCTGTCTGCCACGAGCTTTTGCGCCGTCATGTACAAAACGGAGAAGCCGTGCTTGTTGATGGAGCCGAGCTCGCGCTTTAATCGCTTTTCGACAATCTCCGGCAGCGGGTCACCGTACTTTTCCTTGGTGCGCGCCCACGTAATGGAGTTCACCTGCTCCTCTGCGCCGTCGATGAACGGTGGGAAAACACCCTCCGGGATGGGGCGGATTTCCTCGATCATATCGGCAATCTTGTTCGTATTGGTGACGACAACCTCATACGCTTTTTCTTTGCCGAGGTAGTCGAATTCTTTCAGCATTTCGTCCGTGGTGCGCATGTAGAGCGGCGCCTGCTCATCGGCATCCGTGAAGCCCTGACCCGCCATCAAAATGGCGCGGCCTGCGGCGTCTTTCGGGTCTTTGAAGTGCACGTCTCCCGTTGCGACAACGGGCTTTTTCAGCTTTTCGCCGAGCTTTACGATGGTGCGGTTGTACTCTTTTAACTGCTCGATATCGCATGAGCCGTTGCGCACCATGAACATGTTATTGCCAAGCGGCTGGATTTCGAGGTAATCGTAGTAGGAAGCAATCTCGAGTAATTTTTCCCACGGCTCACCGCGCGTAATGGCGCGGAACAGCTCGCCCGCTTCGCACGCGGAGCCGATGATGAGGCCCTCGCGGTACTGGTTCAAAACGCTTTTCGGCGTGCGGGGACGCTTATAGAAGTAATTTAGGTGGCCAAACGAGATGAGCTTATAGAGATTCTTTAAACCCACCAAGTTCTTAACGAGAATGATCTGGTGGTAGGTCGGCAGCTTTTTCGGGTCGCCGCCCGCGAGTGCGGTGTTGATCTGCTTGACATCTGTCAGCTTGAAATCATCGACGAGGCGCTGGATGAGGTTGATAAAAATCTCGCCGAGCACGGCGGCATCGTCGCACGCGCGATGGTGATTAAAGGGCTTTAGCTTTAAATACTTCGCAACCGTATCGAGCTTGCAATTTTTGATGTCCGTCAGCATGGAGCGACACATGGCGACCGTATCGATGTACACATACGGGAACGTCATGTCGTGGCGGCTGCACACGGCGCGCAGGAACGAGGTATCAAAATTTGCGTTGTGCGCGACAAGAATCACGTCTTCGCCGCAGAACTCGAAGAATTTGCGCACGGCTTCTTCCTCTTTCGGTGCGCCCGCGACCATTTCATCCGTGATACCGGTGAGCTCCGTAATCTTTGCGGGAATGGGCTTTTCGGGGTCGACAAATGTATTGAAAGATTCGGTGATTTCGCCGTTATGCACGCGTACCGCGCCGATCTCCGTGATGCGTTCTTTGCTCGAAGAAAGGCCGGTGGTCTCGAGGTCAAAGCAGATGTAATCCGTATTGAGCGGCTTATCGGTCTCGCCGGTGACGGCGGGCACGAGGTCGTTTACAAAGTAGCTTTCCACGCCGTAGATGACCTTGAATTCGCCGCCGCCCTTCTTGATCTTGAGCCACGCGTTCATGGCATCCGGAAACGCCTGCGCGACGCCGTGGTCGGTGATGGCGAGGGCCTTTTGCCCCCATTTATAGGCGCGGTCGATAAGCTCGCCTGCGGGGGTCATGCCGTCCATGGCGGACATGTTCGTATGCAGGTGCAGCTCTACGCGCTTTTCTTTGGCGGTATCGACGACCTCCACCATTTCCGCGCGGGCAATGGCGTTCGGGCGCATAACGTTTTCGCGGTCGTATTTATCGTACTCCACGGAGCCCGTCACGAGCAGCGCCGTACCCTTTTTGATGGCATCGATCTTTGAGCAGTCGTTCGCCTGCTGAATGAGCTTTAACGTGATGGAATTTGTGTAATCGGTAATGTCGATGGAATAAATCTTGCGGGAGCCGTCACGCGTTTCGCGGGATTCGATGTCGAACACCTCGCCCCAAACGGTGATACGTCCGGCTTCGATGGTCGCTTCGGAAATCGGTACCGGCTCCTTTTTCGGCAGATTGCCGAGAATGGGGCGCGCGGTCTCCAGAATGATCTGCGGCATGAGCGATTTGCCCTCGCGCACACTGACGCGGCACTTCGCAGCTTTCTCTTTCATGGCGGCTTCGTAGCGGTCCATTTCTTCGATGACGGCGGCGCGCGCACGCTTTTCTTCCTCGACGTGCAATCGCTCGATGACGGATTCGTCGCCGTTTTGCAGCTCTGTTTTGCCCGTGAACGTCACCGTAACGGGCACGCTGAACCACTCCTGCACCGTTTCGCTGATGGCGCGGTCGGTATGGCGCTTTTCGAGCAGATTGAGTCCGCCGTGCAGCAGCTCTATTGTAAGGGTATTTTCGTTTATGGTGCAGCCTGCGTCTTTAAATGTGCCGTTTAAGCTTGCGTCGAGCTCGCGCACACGCTCCAAAACGGAGGTAACGCAGCTTTCCTGCCACGCCTGAGCGGGGAATGCGGGGGCAAGCTCCACGCGCATATCAGGCAGAATGCGCTCGTGCAGCATACCGTTTACCTCGCGCAGGTCGCTGTACGGCACGAAGGCTTCAAACTTCGTTTTCAGGCGCACCAAACGGTTTTCCCTGTGTATCTCTATTTTTTCGATCTGACCGGCAGCGACGCCGTCTTTCGGCGTATAGCCGGCGCTTTTCAGCAGATCGCCTAATGTTTTCAAGTGCATCTCTCCTATGTAGAATGGTCTGTGTTTTTATGGTGTGAGATGATGCAAAAAGGCCGTACCGCCCGGCACAGCCTGTTTTATTGCAAATTAAAGCTTGTCGATCTCTTCCATCAGGGCGTCCAGAAGCTCAGCTTCCGGCACCTTGCGGATGATCTGACCTTTTTTGAAAATGAGACCCTCTCCCTTGCCGCCGGTGACGCCGAGGTCGGCCTCGCGCGCTTCGCCGGGGCCGTTGACAACACAGCCCATGACGGCAACGGTGATGTCCTTATCCACGTATTCGAGTGCCTTTTCGACCTTATTGGCAAGGCCGATGAGGTCGATACGCGTTCTGCCGCAGGTGGGGCAGGAAACAAGCTTTACGCCGCCGCGCAGACCGAGCGCGCTTAAAATATCGCGGCCGGTGCGAATCTCCTCTGCGGGGTCGGCCGTCAGGGAAACGCGCAGCGTATCGCCGATGCCGCGCTGCAAAAGGCTGCCGATGCCGATGGCGGACTTGACGATCCCCATGCGCAGCGTGCCGGTTTCCGTCACGCCGAGGTGCAGCGGGTAATCGCAGCGCTCCGCAATCCTTTCATACGCCTTGATATTCGTATCGACCGAGGAGGATTTCAGGGAGATGACGATGTCCGTGAAATCGAACTTTTCGAGTAAAGACGCGTGGTAAAGTGCGCTTTCGCACAGCGCTTCCGCTGTGGGCGCGCCGTACTTTGCGAGGATACTCTTTTCGACCGAACCGGAATTGACGCCGATGCGGATCGGAATTTTCTTTTCGCGGCACACGGTCGCGACGGCTTTTACGCGGTCATCGCCGCCGATGTTGCCGGGATTGATGCGGATTTTATCCACGCCCGCCGCTGCAGCTTCAAGCGCAAGCTTATAATCGAAATGAATATCCGCCACGAGCGGAATGGAAATTTTCTCTTTGATGGCGGGGATCAGCCGCACGGCATCCATATCGGGGATGGCAGCGCGGAGAATCTGGCAGCCGGCTTTTTCCAGTGCGACCGCCTGCCGCACGCTGCCTTCTATATCGGTGGAGGGCACGTTCAGCATGGACTGCACGGTGACGGGCGCGCCGCCGCCGATTTTCACATTGCCCGCCATGACCTGTTTTGAAATGCGTTTCATTGTATCGTCCTTTCCCTTATCCGCCTGTTGCGATGCGCATGATGTCCTGGAACGTGACGGCGAGCACCAGGCAGATAAGCAGTGCAAAGCCGCCTGCGTGCACCCAGCGTTCGTACTTTGCCGGAACCGGCCTGCGGAAGATTGCTTCGATGATGAGGAACACGAGCCGTCCGCCGTCGAGCGCCGGCAGCGGCAGTAAATTCACGATGCCGAGGTTCACGGAGATCACAAGCATGATGTACACGATGTTGTTGACCGCCGCACCGAAGCTCTGCTTGAGCCCCGCGCTTGCGGCCTGCGTGACTGCCTGCGCCGTACCGACCGGACCCGCAAGCCCGCTAAATCCAAATCGGCCTGTCACTATGCCGATGAGGCTGTTGAAGATCATACGCACGGTGGAGTACATATCCGCAAACGCGTTTTTGATGAGCGTCCACGGCGTTCTTTCTTCGCCCAACACGTAAAAATCCAGCACGGCACGGTACTGCTTGCCGTCCGCAGATGTTGTGTTGATGGTCATATCGTTAAAGGTGACGGTCTCTTCGCCGCGCTTTACGGTAAGGTCGAGCGCCGCGGTGCCGTCTGTGGAATCAAGTGCCGCCATACTTAAAGCAAAGGAAAGATCCTGCCCGGTGCGAACGGTATAACCGTCGATGGAGGTGATGACATCGCCCACCTCCACGCCGGCGGCTTCAAACGCGGAATTTTCCGCAAAACCGGCAATCTGCATGGTGGCGTAGCGGTCTTCCTGTCCGCAGATGACCATCATCAGCAAAACGGCAAGCAGGATATTCATGATGCCGCCCGCCGCGACCACGATCATGCGCTGCCAAACGGGACGGTTGCCAAACGCGCGGGGATCGTCGCTTTTTTCGTCCTCACCCTCCATGGCGCAGTAGCCGCCGATGGGCAAAAGCCGCAGGGAATACTGCGTTTCACCGCGGGTGAACGAGAAAAGCTTTGGCCCCATGCCGATGGAGAATTCGTTGACGCACACGTGGCTCAGCTTCGCTGTGAAAAAGTGGCCGAACTCGTGGATGAAAATGATGAGCCCGAAGAGCAATACGCCGATAACGGCGAGCAGGATGCCCTGCACCACCGTGCTCATCTTGCGCTCTCCCCGCAGCGCTCCAGCACATAGGCGCGCGCTTTGCGGTCAGCTTCCAAAACGTCCTCCACGCTTGTAACGGGCGCGGTTTCAAATGTATCGGCTACATGGCACACGAGCTCGCCGATGTCCTGCCAGCCGATTTTTTCTTTTAAAAACAGCGCAACAGCGGCTTCGTTTGCACCGTTGACCGCCGCGGGCAATGTACCGCCGCGGCGAATGGCACGCTTGCACGCGCCGAAGCACGTAAAGGTTTCTTCGTCCGGCGCATAGAACGTCAACTTCTGCCAATCGGCCAAATTCAACTGCTTTACAGGCGACGGGAAGCGGCGCGGGTAGGTAAGCGCATACTGGATGGGAATGCGCATATCCGGCACGCCGAGCTGCGCGATGACGGAGTGGTCTTTATACTCAATGAGCGAGTGCACGATGCTTTCACGGTGCACAACAACATCGATGTCGTCCGGCTCCATATCGAAAAGCCACTTGGCTTCGATGAATTCGAGCCCCTTATTCATGAGCGTGGAGCTGTCTATGGTGACCTTCGCACCCATGTCCCAGTTCGGGTGTTTTAAGGCGTCTGCGGGGCGGATATGCTGAAGCTCCCCGGCTTTTTTGCCGAAGAACGGACCGCCGGACGCCGTTAAGATGATTTTATTTAAGTCGCACTTTTTGTACATACCCTGCAAACACTGGAAAATAGCAGAATGCTCGCTGTCTACGGGCAGAATTTCGATGCCGTTTTCCTTGGCGGTCTTCATGACGAGTGAACCGCCTGCGACGAGCGTTTCCTTATTCGCGAGCGCCATCTGCTTTTTGGCTTCGAGTGCCGTTAAGGTCGGCTTGAGGCCCACCATGCCCACGACGGAGTTTAAGACGATATCAACGCTTTCCAGCTCCGTCAGGGCACAAAGGCCCTCCATGCCGCTGTACACCTTCACATTGAGGTCGCGGACGGCGGCGCGAAGCTTAGAAGCAGCTTCCAAATCAAAAACCGCAACTGCTTGCGGTTTAAATTCCCGGATCTGCTCTTCCAGAAGCCGAATATTGGAATGGGCAGCGAGCGCCTCCACTTTAACGGCGTGCTCCCCTTCCTTTTGTATACAGCGCACAACGTCGAGCGCCTGTGTGCCGATGGACCCGGTAGAGCCGAGCAAAGCTAACTTTTTCATGCAGACCCATCCTTTCTTACGACACGATCGGCAGCAGCATCGTTACCATGTAGACAAACGGTGCGGTGAAAATCACGCTGTCGAAACGGTCCAAAATGCCGCCGTGGCCCGGAATGACACTGCCGAAATCTTTGATGTGGCAGCTTCTTTTAATGAGCGAAAAGCTGAGGTCGCCGAGCACGGACACAAACGCGCCGAAAAAGCCGATGATAAAGAGCGAGAGCCAGTTTGCCTGACGTTCGCCGCCGTAAATACCGTAGGTGAAAATGAGACCCACGAGCTGCAAAATGATGACGCTGGACAACACGCCGCCGATGAGACCCTCCACAGTCTTTTTGGGGCTGATCTCCGGGCACAGCTTGTGCTTACCGAAGAGCTTGCCGGCGAAAAACGCGCCTGCGTCCGGAATCCATGCGGAGAATACGCACACGAGCGCGTAGAACATGCCGTGCTGGTCGCTCAACGTGCGCACCAGAACGATAGTCTGCAGCGCGAGTGGGATCAAAACGACCATGCTGTACACAACGGCCATTTCTTTAAAAGTGATCTCGCGGTGGTGGCGCAGCAGCGCGCAGAAAATGCACGCCGTGAACGCGGAATAAATAAAGATATTTGCCTGCTGAAATTCACAGAACTGCACCAGCACGGCAGCTGTCATGCTGGGAACCGTGATATACCAGCGGTCGGAAAGTTCCAGCGCCTTGATGACTTCAAAAACAGCGAGCGCGGAGATAAACGCAATGGCAATATTGAGTGCCAGCGGAAAAGAGCGGTTGAACACGACAATTGCCATGAAAAATGCGACCAGCGTGACACCGGATAAAACTCTGTCCTTCATATACCTGTGGTTTCCTTTCACCGTTCGGAATGTAATAGAAACGCGGTACAGGGCGGCATGTGCCGCCCGCACTGCAAAAAATCATACACCGCCGAAACGGCGTTGTCTGCTGTTGAACTTTTCAATGGCTTCGTCCAAGTGCTTCGGCTTGAAATCCGGCCAGAGAATATCAAAATATTCAAATTCGGTATAGGCGCTCTGCCACAAAAGGAAGTTTGAGATGCGCTCTTCGCCGCTTGGACGGATGATGAGATCCGGGTCAGGCTGGCCGGCGGTGTACATAGCGCCGGAAAGCGTTTCCTCCGTGATGTCCTCGGGCGAAAGCTCGCCGTTTTTGACGCGCTCTGCCAAAATGCGTGCCGCGCGGGTAATCTCTGCGCGGCCGCCGTAGTTCATGGCGAGGTTCAGCACCATGCCGGTCTTCACGCTGCTCGCTTCCTCCACGCGATGAATGAGCGCCTGTAAGTCGGGCGCAAAAGCGGAAATATCGCCGATAAAGCGCACCCGGATATTCTCATCCATGAAGTCGCGCAGCGCTTCCTCGAGGTACTGGTGGAAAAGCTTCATCAGCGCAGAGACCTCCTCTGCGGGGCGGCTCCAGTTTTCCGTGGAAAACGCGTAGAGCGTGAGATATTTTACACCGATAGACGATGCATACCGCGTGATGGTGCGAAAATTCTGCGCGCCCGCCGTGTGGCCCGCCGTGCGCGGCAGACCACGCTTTTTAGCCCAACGACCGTTGCCGTCCATGATGATGCCGATATGTGCCGGCACCTGCACGGGCGTTTTGTTTTCTTTACTTCCAAATGCCATTTCGGAGCCTTCCTTTTGCTTACAGGGTGAGAACCTCCTTCTGCTTTGCGGCAGAGCGTTCGTCTGCCTGCTTTACGTACTTATCCGTCAGCTCCTGCGTTTTCTTTTCCGCCTGCTTCAGGTCGTCCTCGGTCAGTTCGCCGTCTTTCTTCATCGCCTTCAGCTTTTCCATAGCGTCGCGGCGGATGGAACGCAGGGCGATTTTTGCTTCTTCTGCCATGTGGCTGACGTCCTTCACGATATCCTTACGCTTCTCTTCGGTGAGCGGCGGGAAAATGAGGCGGATGGTCTTGCCGTCGGACTGCGGGTTGATGCCGATGTCCGAGGTCTGGATGGCGCGCTCAATGGCGCGGCAGACGGAACCGTCCCACGGCTGAATGGTCAACACGCGTGCCTCCGCAACGGAAACGGCTGCAAGCTGGTTGACCGGCGTGGGTGCGCCGTAGTAATCGACCATGACCTTATCGAGCACAGCCGGGTTTGCGCGGCCTGCGCGGATGGCAGCGTAGTCGCTTTCGAGTCTCGCGATGGTTTTGCCCATTTTGCTTTCTGCTTTTGCCAATACTTCCTTCATAAGTATATTCTCCTATCTGTTATTTCATTATACGTTTTGTGTGCTCTTTATCAGGGCGCACAAGGCTTCTCCCCTAAAAAGCTTTAGTCCTTCGTGATGACCGTGCCGACGTTTTCGCCGCAGACGGCGCGGACGATGTTCTCCGGGTCCTCAATGCTGAACACAAGGAACGGGATGCCGCGGTCGTTACAGAAGGAAGCGGCCGTCATATCCATGACCTGCAGGTTCTGATTGAGGATTTCCATATACGTGAGATGATCGTACTTCTTTGCGTTCGGGTTCTTCTTCGGGTCACTGTCGTAAACGCCGTCGACCATGGTCGCCTTTAAGATGACTTCGGCGTCGATTTCTGCACCGCGCAGCGCTGCGCCGGTATCGGTGGAGAAGTACGGGTTACCCGTGCCGCAGCCAAACACGACAACGCGGCCTTTTTCAAGGTGACGCACCGCACGGTTGCGGATGTACGGCTCTGCAACCTCCTGCATGGCGATGGCTGTCTGTACGCGCACGTCAAGGCCGACCTGCTCAAGGCCGTCCGCCACGCCGAGCGCATTGATGACCGTAGCCAGCATGCCCATGTGGTCTGCACGGGTACGGTCCATGCTGCCGCTGCTTCTGCCGCGCCAGAAGTTGCCGCCGCCCACAACGATGGCGACCTCGCAGCCCATATCCACGATCTTCTTGATGGGCTCGCAGATCTTGACAACGGTGTCAAAATCGATGCCGTGACCGATCTTGCCGGAAAGCGATTCGCCGCTGAGCTTTAAGAGAACTCTTTTGTACTTCAAATTCATACGTTCATCCTCGATTCTTTAGTATTCCATATCCTGTGACGCACACCCGCAAATTTTTTCAATTTGCAAATGCACAGATTTATACTTATACTTATTTTACATGACAGACCCCGATTTGTAAAGCGTATTTCCGAAATGTTCACGGAAATGAAAAATTTTTGCACAATACACGAAATTCAAACGGCGTTCACAGTTTTGTGCTAAAAGTGTCTTATACTTAAAAAACGGCTGAAAGGAGTGAAAAACCACATGCAGCTTAGAAAAACGATTTTAGCTTCCGTGCTTTCTGCGGCGCTTGCGCTCTCTGCGGCCGCCTGCGGCACAGCGGAAAACACACAAAGTGTGCGCAGCGCGGCGGCTTCAGAGCACGTAGCGGAAACGCCGACACCTTCCCCCGAAGCGACCGCAACGGCATCGCCTACCGCCGAGCCGACGGTAAAATCCACCGCATCTCCCGCACCGGAAAGCAACGAGGTAAGCGAAAACGCAGAGATTACTGCGGAGATTGAAGCGATGGCGCCGCTTTTGGAAGCACACATTCTGGCGCAGATGAACGGCATGGCGTTTGACGCGAATGATCCCGTTTACTTTTGGCAGACCGCGGCCTTTGCGGTGGACAACTGCGGCATGACGTTTTACAGTGCAGAGACGACCGGCAGCGCGCTGGTACTCTCTCGCGGGGTGATGGAAGAAATTGTGAGTGGACTATTCGAAAGCGCCGCAAATGAAGACCTGCCGGATATTCCCGACTCGCTTTCGGGTGAGATTTCGTACGATACAGACAGCGACACCTATGCGCGGCCTATAAGCGGCGGCGGCTTTTCCGTGGACATACAAGACTGTGTGAAAAGCGGAGATGTGTACACCGTGACGGCAGCGCTCATCCGCGACGAGAACGAGGCGGAACCACAGGCGATCTTCACGGCGGAGCTCGTGCCGAATCCGCGCGAGGACAATACCGTGTTTATATATAGTATACGCACCGTGAAGCAGATTTCATAAGCAAATTAAAAATGTCGCGCAGAATGTGTATTTCTTCTGCGTGACATTTTATTATCAAACTCTCTGTGAAACACAACAAAATAGTTTCCTAACACTCCGTTCATTTTTGGTACATGTATATCGATATAGAAATATCAATATGCAAATTTAGCACTTAACAAATCAAAAATTTTGATATACAATACAGTCGTAAAAAGAAGTTAGGTGGTGCAAATCACCGAGCTTTGCAATAAATTGCTTCACATAGAAAGGGCGATAGACTTATGGCAAGATTTACACTTCCCCGCGATTTGTATCATGGCAAGGGTGCTTTGGAAGAACTGAAGCATTTTGAAGGCAAAAAGGCTGTTGTTTGTGTAGGCGGCGGCTCCATGAAGCGTTTCGGCTTTTTGGACCGTGCAGTCGGCTATCTGAAGGAAGCCGGCATGGAGGTCGAGCTGATTGAAGGCATTGAGTCTGACCCGTCTGTTGAGACCGTTATGAAGGGTGCGCAGAAGATGATCGAGTTCCAGCCGGATTGGATCATCGCGATGGGCGGCGGCTCTCCGATCGATGCCGCAAAGGCTATGTGGATCAAATATGAATACCCGGACGTTACGTTTGAGGATATGTGCAAGGTCTTCGGCCTGCCGAAGCTGCGCCAGAAGGCATACTTCTGCGCCATTTCCTCTACTTCCGGCACCGCAACGGAAGTGACCGCGTTCTCCATCATCACCGATTATCAGAAGGGCATCAAGTACCCGATCGCTGACTTCGAGATTACCCCGGATGTCGCCATCGTTGACCCGGACCTTGCCGAAACGATGCCGAAGAAGCTCGTTGCGCACACCGGTATGGATGCTATGACCCATGCGATCGAAGCGTATGTTTCCACCGCAAACTGCGATTTCACCGACCCGCTCGCCATCCACGCAATTGAGATGATCATGAAGGACCTTATCCCGTCCTATAACGGCGATATGACCGCCCGCGACAACATGCACAACGCACAGTGTCTGGCCGGTATGGCGTTCTCCAACGCTCTGCTCGGCATCGTACACTCCATGGCACACAAGACCGGCGCTGCGTTTGCCGATTACGGCGCACACATCATCCACGGCGCTGCAAACGCTATGTACCTGCCGAAGGTCATCGCGTTCAACGCAAAGGACGAGACCGCAAAGAAGCGTTACGGTGTCATCGCCGACTACATGCACCTCGGTGGCAACAACGACGACGAGAAGGTGCAGCTGCTCATCCAATACCTGCGCAACATGAACGACGAGCTGAACATTCCGCACTGCATCAAGCACTACGGCCCGGACAGCTTCCCGACCGAGAACGGCTTTGTGCCGGAGAACGTCTTCCTTGAGAGACTGCCGGAGATTGCAAAGAACGCTATCGCCGATGCCTGCACCGGTTCCAACCCGCGTCAGCCCAGCCAGGAAGAGATGGAAAAGCTGCTTAAGTGCTGCTACTACGACACGGAAGTTGACTTCTAAGTCTATAAAGACAATCTATAACGCATCCCGGGCATCTGTCCGGTAAAAGGACATTCTATCCCTGCCGCCCGGTATTTCTTCGGAAATCGCCGCACGGCAGGGATTTCCTGTCTTTTCCCGTTGTAATTTTGATATTTCTCTGTTATAATAGTATCGTTTGCAGGTTTTAGAGGCAAAAATTGCAAAACCGGCATCCGACACAGACAAAACTTAGGCAGAATCGCACAAACTGCGCACATGCCTGAAGGGAAAGGTTTTGAAGTATGTATAAGATCGTTAAAAAGCAGCCGCTGAACCCCACGGTGACGCGGATGGAGATCGAGGCGCCGCTCATTGCGAAAAAAGCAAAGCCCGGCCAGTTTATCATTCTGCGCGTAGACGAAAACGGCGAGCGCATCCCGCTGACCGTTGCCGGCTATGACCGCGAAAAGGGCACCGTTACAATCATTTTTCAGATTGTCGGCGCAACGACCGAAAAGCTCAACCACTTAAACGAAGGTGAATGTCTGCATGACTTCGTAGGCCCGCTCGGCGTACCAACGCATGTAGACGGCCTTAGGAAGGTCTGCGTTATCGGCGGCGGCGTAGGCTGCGCCATCGCACTGCCCATTGCCGAAGAGCTGCACGCCATGGGCGCGGAAGTCACCTCTATCATCGGCTTCCGCAATCAGGATCTCGTGATTCTGGAAGACGAATTCAAGGCTTGCTCCGACCACTTCACGCTGATGACGGACGACGGCTCCTACGGCGAAAAGGGCAATGTCACCGCCCCGCTGAAGACGCTGCTTGAAAACGGCGAGCGTTTTGACGAGGTCATCGCCATCGGCCCGCTGATCATGATGAAGTTCGTCTGCCTCACCACAAAAGAATACGACCAGAAGACCGTTGTTTCCATGAATCCGATCATGGTAGACGGCACGGGCATGTGCGGCGGCTGCCGCCTGACCGTTGGCGGCAAAACGAAGTTTGCCTGCGTAGACGGCCCGGACTTTGACGGCCACGAGGTCGATTTTGACGAGGCGATGAGCCGCTCCCGCAGCTACACTCCTTTCGAGCGCCACGCTTATGAGGAAGCCTGCAACCTGTTCAAGAAGGAGGTTGAGTGATCATGCCTAACATGAGAATGACAAAGAACCCCATGCCCTCGCAGGACCCGAACGTTCGCAACAAGAACTTTAAAGAGGTCACACTGGGCTATACCGAAGAAATGGCGCTGGATGAAGCACAGCGCTGCCTGAATTGTAAGAACATGCCGTGCGTTTCCGGCTGCCCGGTCAATATTCATATTCCGGAATTCATCAAAAAGGTCGCCGAGCACGACTTTGAGGGCGCGTATCAGGTTATTGCGCAGTCCTCTTCCCTGCCGGCTGTCTGCGGCCGTGTCTGTCCGCAGGAGACGCAGTGCGAAGGCAAGTGCGTGCGCGGCATTAAGGGCGAACCGGTCGGCATCGGCCGTCTGGAGCGTTTTGTTGCCGACTGGCACAACGCACACGCTACCGTTGCCACCATCACCGCGCCGAAGAACGGCCACAAGGTTGCCGTTATCGGTTCCGGCCCTGCGGGTCTTACCTGCGCGGGCGACCTCGCAAAGCTGGGCTACGATGTGACGATTTACGAAGCGCTGCACCTTGCAGGCGGCGTGCTCGTGTACGGCATCCCGGAGTTCCGTCTGCCGAAGTCCATCGTGCAGAAGGAAGTCGATAACCTCAAGGCGCTCGGCGTCAAGGTGGAGACCAATATGGTTATCGGTCGTATCCTGACGATTGAAGAACTGAAGGACGAGTACGGCTACGAGGCCGTGTTTGTCGGCACGGGTGCAGGCCTTCCCCGCTTTATGAACATCCCGGGCGAGAACCTGAAGGGTGTGTACTCCGCAAACGAATTCCTCACCCGCAGCAACCTGATGAAGGCTTACCGCGATGATTCCACTACGCCGATCCAGCACGCGAAAAACGTGGCGGTCGTCGGCGGCGGCAACGTGGCCATGGACGCCGCGAGAACCGCAAAGCGTCTCGGCGCGGAAAACGTGTACATCATCTACCGCCGCGGCATGGCAGAACTGCCGGCACGTAAGGAGGAAGTGGAGCACGCAGAGGAAGAGGGCATCATCTTCCATACGCTGACGAACCCGGTAGAGATTTTGCCGACGGACGTCACCGACCCGCGTGACCCGAACTACGGCTGGGTCGCCGGTATTCGCTGCGTAAAAATGGAGCTTGGCGAGCCGGACGCTTCCGGCAGACGCAGCCCGATCGTCATTGAGGGCAGCGAATTCGATATTCCGATGGATTGCGTTATCATGTCCCTCGGTACTTCCCCGAACCCGCTGCTGAAAGCCACCACCCCGGGTCTTGAGACCCAGAAGCGCGGCCAGATCATCGCAGACGAACACGGCCTCACCTCCATCGAGGGTGTGTACGCAGGCGGCGACGCCGTAACGGGCGCCGCAACGGTTATCCTCGCCATGGGCGCAGGCAAGACCGCCGCAGCTGCGATCGACAAGTACATTCAGGAAAAGAAGTAAGTCAGCTTTTCCCCTAACCTAAAAATGAACGGCACCGGTGACAAATTTCATCGGTGCCGTTTTGCTGTGTTTGGCGGGTTTAATTTTCAAATGCTTTCCGCACCCACTGCGTCGTGTGGGCGTCTGCCGGGCGGTCTTTCCGCACGCCGGAACCGACCTGCACGCCCATCAAAATGCGCGGCTCACGCTCGGCAAATGCCATAAAACGCGCCAAAATTTCATCGTATCTGCCCATTTTTCACAGCTCCTTTTTTCGATCCTTTTAGAAAAATAAGCAGAGTATACCACGTTTTTCAGAGAAACGCAACGCCCTTTTGTATACTGCCGAAAGCATCTTGAATTTTCAAGATTTTGGCAGTATAATTCTATTGGCAAATCTACCCGAAAAGAGGTTTTCTGAATGAAAAAAGTGCTTTTGCTCGGCGATTCCATTCGCATGGGCTATGACGATTATGTAAAAGAAGAGTTAGACGGCAAGTGTGAGGTCGTTTACGATGCCGAGGACAACGGCCGCTTCGCTGCGTACACGCTGTGGCAGGCGAACCAGATGTTCAAGCATAACGGTCATTTTGACGTGGTACACTGGAACAACGGCTACTGGGATATGAACATTGAGGCTCCGATGACGGAGGCCATGCACCCCGTTGAGGAATATGTGCACTTCTTAAAGCGCATCATCAAGCTGTGCAGAGAAAACGGCGCGAAGATCATCTTCGCGACCACCACGCCGATTTTGGAGCCCGGCATGGCGGCAGACAACACCGGCACGCAGGCGGACAGCATCAACTACAATAACGAGTGGGTGGAGCTGTATAACGACGCCGCCAAAAAGCTGATGGCAGAGGAAAACATCCCGGTGAACGACCTTTACGCGCTGTGCAAGGAAGGCGAGCACTATTATAAGTGCCCGGATATGCTGCACCTGACCGAGGAAGGCTACCGCAAGTGCGCAAAGCAGGCGGCCGACATGATCTTGAAGGAGCTCGGTGAAGCATGAGCTCCGGCGTAAAAAAGACGAACGCCATGCGCATGCTGGACGGCGCGAAGATTCCCTATGAGGTGCGCACATATGAATTTGAGGAGACCGATCTCGCGGGCGTACACGCGGCAGACGCCGTGGGCATGCCGTATGAGACGGTGTTCAAAACGCTCGTTGCGCGCGGCGATAAGACCGGGTTTGTCGTGTTTTGCATCCCCGTAGCGGAGGAATTAGACCTCAAAAAAGCTGCCAGAGCCAGCAAAAATAAATCCGTGGAGCTTCTGCACGTGAAAGACTTGCTGCCGACGACCGGCTATATCCGCGGCGGCTGCTCGCCCGTGGGCATGAAGAAGGAGTTCCCGACGTATATCGACGAGACCGCCATGCTGTTTGATGCAATCGCCGTCAGCGGCGGTATGCGCGGCGTGCAGCTCATCGTAAACCCGGATCAGCTTTTGGGCTTCGTCAAAGGCGAGTATGTCGATTTGACGGCGTAACACAGAGCGAACTGTAACGGCGATAAAAACCTTTTGATCCAACTTTTCTCAAAAAAATTCACGCTCCCCTGCTTACTTCTTTAAAGTATCTGCAGCGGGAGCGTGTTTTATATCTGCTATTTTTATAAATAACTTTTTGCGAAAGCGTATAATCAGTGGTTCATGAGCGCTTCGGCATTTTCGTTTTCGTTTACAAGTCCGAGGTCGTGCTTGATCTTCGTGGTGGAGATGCCCGGCGTGCGCGGCAGGAAAACGAGCTCGCAGTAATCCTTGAGGTAGTCAAAGCGATCGCTGTTTTCCCAGTCACTGCCCATAACGACTACGTCCACATGGTAGTCCTTCACGTCGCTGATCTTCTGATCCCAGCTTTCCTCCGGAATGACGAGGTCAACGTAGCGAATGGCTTCGAGCATCATTTTGCGCGTTTCATAATCGTGAAACGCTTTTTTGCCCTTGCCGGCGTTGAACTCATCCGTGGAAAGCGCCACGATAAGATAATCGCCCAGTGCCTTTGCGCGCTTTAAAAGGTTGATGTGGCCGTAATGCAGCAGGTCAAACGTTCCGTAGGTCAATACTCGTTTCATGTTTTAGCCTTTCCTTTCGTTTTTTACAGCTTGCTCAATGCTCCGGTTTCTGTAAGAGTCATCGCCTGCCGTTACACTTTGAATATTCAGATGCGGCAAAATACGGAATACTTCCCGCACGAAAATAGCATCACAATTATACTTATTACGCTCTCTGCTGAAAAACAGCTTGATGTTTTCCGGCAAAGAAAGGAACATCTGCGTATCGATCACGGTGTAATCCAGCCAATCGTTATATTTATCGGTCAGCTCCTTGAGGGTGAGCTCGTTGAAATCCCTGCGCAGGAAAACCGCTACGGGCGCTTCCATGGAACAGAGCTGCTGTTCCAGCTCTTTCGCCCAACCCTTATGGTCGTTCTTTCCGACAAGATAAACATTTCGCGGCCGCTTTTTGTTTTCGGCATAATCGATCACTTCAAACTTCGGCGCTTTTCCGTAGAACAGCATGTCGTTCAGGTTCCGGATATTATCCGGCGCATCGTAATTTGTAAACATCTTATAATACGCGTCATACGCCGCACTGTTCACGTCTGCCTGTTTATCGTTTTCGTGCAGGTATGCGAGCATTTCGTTCATGGTATAAATTTTGCGGAACGGGAGGTCGCGCACATCCATATACATGCCACGCTCTGCCATGTACGCATCATAGTCGTACATAAAGAGCACGATCGGCTTGCGCGTGATGGAAAAATCGAAGAAAACGCTGGAATAGTCCGTAATCAGCACGTCCACAGCATTCAAAAAGCTGTAACTGTCCACGTCATCCGGGAATTTTACAATGTGCTTATAGCCTTCGATCGGCACTTTGTCTTTTACAAGCGGATGCAGGTTCACGTACATGATCTGCTTATCCGTCAGCGCGCTGTCGAACTTTGTCAGCAGGTCGCGGACTTCCGCTTCGTACCCGCCTTTGTTTGCGCCGGAGCTCATCGCGCCGCGCCAAGTCGGCATGTAGGCAAAGGTTTCCTTGCCGTCCATTCCGTATTGCTTACGCACCGCCGCTGCCGCGTCTTTATCCCAGAATATCGCGTTGCGCGGGTACCCGCTCAGGATTACCTTTCCCGTATAGAGGTGGTTCAGGTTGTAATCTTTCATCATGTGATCCATCGTATAGCGGTTCGGGTGCAGAAGATAGCTGCTGTGCAGGAAATTGCGCTGCATGTTGCTCATATCCTGAATGCCCATCGCCATTTTTTTGCCGAGGGTCTTCAGCGGCGTTCCGTGCCATGTATTCAAATAGATCTGCCCTTCGCGGCGGATAAAATACGTTGGGAAGCTCACGTTATTTACAAGGTATCGGCTCGTTGCCAAAATCTTCTGGTATTTTCTCGAGCCGAGCGGAATGAGCTGCACACGGTTCAGCCCATACGCATCTAATATCTTCCGGTGCTCGCCCATCAGTTCTTTTTTCGACGTGTAATAGATGGTAAACGTCGGGTCCTTTGCCAGCTCGCGCATCATTGCGAACGGCGAATCATTTAGGTTCGTACCGTGGAAGGATTCAAAAAGCACCTGCTTGTCGCAAAGCGGCTTCTTTTTACACGTGCGCACGTAGTAGTATTTATTCAAATAACTGCGCTTTGAGAAAACCGTCAAAGCCTTGCGCATCGTTTTTGCCGCTTTGCCCAAAAGGCGCAGCACGGAATTCGGCATCATGCTGTAAAGATACCACGTGAACTCGTGCTTGGCCAAAGCGCCCATCAGCCGTTTTTTGGAGAAGAAAAAGTCAAAAAACACCTTGTTTCTGCGCCAGTCATCAAAATAGTGATCCAGATGCTGAAAGCCCTTATGGACGACTTTAAACTGCAGGTCTTTATCTTTATATGCCGTAAAATCGCGGAAGCGCAGGATCGTGTGCTTCAAATTGATGAAGCCGAGCACCTCTTTAAACTCCTCGAATGCGCCTTCCCGAATATAGTACTCGTTCATGATTGCGAGCGAATCATACATCTGCAGGATGTTCTCGGAGAATGTCGCCGTGATTGCGCCTTCGCGCTTTAGAATATAGTAGTACAGCGGCTCGTTTACTTTGGAGATTCGGTTGGCATGCAGCATCAGCGGGTAGATGGTCGCAATGTCCTCATAAATTTTCCCTTTTGGGAAGCGTATCCCCGTGCGCTCAAATAAGGCGCGGCGGTAAATCTTATTCCAGGCATACGGTGCATTCGTGTACAGAAGCTTCGGGTTTTCGTGCAGGCTCACACCGAACTCCAGAGTGCTGCCGCGCTGGAAAAAGCGCCGCGTTTCGGTATTTTCGTCTATGCCGTAATAGCCGCAAACCACAATGTCCGAATCCGTTTCAGCGGCGCGGTCGTACAGCTTTTGGTACATAGTCACGTTTAAATAGTCATCGCTGTCCACAAAGCCGATGTATTCACCGTGCGCATACGGAATACCGTAGTTGCGCGCATCGGATAATCCGCCGTTTTCTTTGATAAGGCTTATCACCTTCTGCGGATATGCTGCGGCATAACGGTCTATGATCGCCTGCGAATTATCCTTTGTGCCGTCGTTGACAACAATGATCTCCATTTCTTCCAGCGTTTGCTTCACTAAGGAATCAAGGCAACGCTCCAAATACGCTTCAACGTTGTATACAGGAACGATAACGCTGACTTTTATCGAATCAAAATTACGTTCTGACTTCATTTTATCTATCATTTATCCCTTCTGTAAGGAAAGTCATTATAAGATCCACACAGCGCTGCGTGTTGTTCGTGTCATTCGTCTCCACGAATTCTTTTCTGAAGGCGGTGAGCTTTTCGTAATCGTAGGGCGTGTGGAGAATACAGTCGACCAGAGGCTCGGCTTTTGTGAATGCGCAGTGCGGCATCTCTGCAAGCGGGTCAAAGTTGAGGCCGCGCGTTTCCTTGTAGCGCTCTAAATCGTAAACGTAGAAATACACCGGCTTTTTGATGAGGCTCGCCTCAATGGAAATAGCGGAATAGTCCGTGATGACGGCGTCTGCTACTGCCATTAGCGTGAAGGTGCCGAACTCTGGGCACTCGCGGAATTTCGGCAGCACACGGCGGCGCTCCAAGCGCTCGCGGTCGAGTGGGTGCAGCCGCACGATGAGCAGCATACCCATTTTTTCCGCCGCCGTGATAAGCGGCTCAATCTCAGGCATTTGCTCGCCGTCGCGGAACGTGGGAGCGTATAGGACGATCTTCTGCCCGCGCAGCTCCGGGTAGGCCGCGAAAAAGCGGCGGCGGCAACGCGCGCGATTCATTTTCAAAATGGCGTCTACGCGCGGCACGCCGGTCACGCGCATTTTATCGGCAGAAACGCCGAACGCCTCCTCATAGGCTTTTGCTGTACGGTGACTCGCACAGAGCACGGCATCGTAGTGCTTATGCATCCCCATGCGCTCCGCAAGCTCTTTATCGCGCCCGCCGGGCACGGAAAGCGCCTGCCTGCCAAACTTCTTAATGGCGCCAAGCGCGTGCCAGACCTGCACCACACGCAGCTCTTTACGGTGATGCAGCACGCTGACCGGGATGCAGTAGCCGTCTATGATGCACACATGCGCGGTGGAAAGCTCCGCAGCGCAGTGCAGCAAATGGAAACAATAGCGCAGGAGCTCTAACGGCGTATCGCCCATTTCGCGGCAGAGATACACAAGGCGCACCCCTGGATCACGCGCTTCAATCTCTGCGCCGAGCTGTTCAAAATCCGGCCGCTGGCTGTTCGACTGGCGGCTGATCATGACGACTTTTTTCTGCATGGGGCGCAGCTTCATGACGGCGTACACGGCGTTATACAGTGCTTTGAAAACGGAGATCAGCCCGAGCAGTATTCTTTTTTTCACAGAGGCTTCGCCCCTTTCTGTGCAGCGCCGTTCCATTTTTGCGCATAGCGTGCGGCCTTTGCCCGCACCCCAAACACACGCTGCCAAATTTTGCCGTTGCGGAAAGCCGCACTTTTCCGCATTAAACAGAGTTAGTATACCACACTGTGCAGAAAATCGCCAGTGTTTTAACCACAAAGTTCGCCGTTTCATTAAATCTTTGTAACAGTACGGAAAAATTTACGCCCGAACCCCCGTGAATTTGTCGCATTCGCAGGAAAATTCAGGGTATTTTGCCTCCTAATCCTGCGTCAAAATCGTCTAAGAAGTCACAAATTCGCCGTAAGCCATAGGAAAAACGGGCAAGCACCGAAAAAGTGCCGCCCGTTTTTGTTTAGTCGAACGAGGGGTTAAACGCGTAGAAGTTTTTGGAATCGAGTCGGTCAGTCGCGATGCGCAAGCCCTCGCCAAAGCGCTGGTAATGCACAATCTCGCGCTCGCGCAGGAACTTGATGGGGTCGCGCACATCGGGATCATCCGCAAAGCGCAGGATGTTGTCATACGTTACGCGGGCCTTCTGCTCGGCGGCGAGGTCTTCGTTGATGTCTGCCAGCGTGTCGCCCGTTACGGCGATGCACGCTGCACTGAACGGCGCGCCGGAGGCCGCTGCCGGGTAAACGCCCGTCGTGTGGTCGATGAAATACGCATCAAAGCCTTGCTTTTGAATTTCCTCCTGCGTCAAATTCCGCGTCAGCTGGTACACGATTGTCCCCACCATCTCGAGATGAGCGAGTTCTTCGGTGCCTACATACGTGACAGAAATGCTCCGGTGTCCTTTCTTGGAGGACAAGCAGTTGCGTTTTGGACTTAAAATACATAGTCTTACCGAACTTAAGTCTGCAAAAAAGCGCTGCAATCCCGATAACGCAAAACACTCAAAAAGCCCTGATTTCATCGAAGAAATGAAGCCAAAACGAATTGTAAATCTGTATGCGGTTGCTTCTGTATGAGTATTAACTGTGTAAGAATCGCCGTTAAATATGTTTCTGCTGTTTGCGGACAAGCAAATCTGCACTTTTCAACTGGTTGCTTCAAGAAAAGTCGAAAATCACTCGATTTACCGCAGTTGATTTTAAACTGAAAATTGGATATTTGCTCGATTACATAGCCGCCTGCTTCGCCGCAGGCGGCTAAATTTATGTGAAGGAGGAAAACCCATATGGCAAATTGCAAAGTGATCGCGGTGACGAACCAAAAGGGTGGCGTGGGCAAGAGCATCTTTGCCCACGACAAGAACGGCAAGGTCGCCGCCGCATACCGCTCGCTGACGAAGGAGGTGTCGGAGCTTGAGCTCAAAACCGAGAGATTTAGGGATGACGCCGCTCGATGACCTGTTCTCCACCGGCGAGAGTCGTGCGGAAGCGCAGCTTGAAAAGGTCGTTATGCTGAACCCCGCCGACATCTCCGACTTTCCCAACCATCCGTTCAAGGTCAAGCAGGACGAGGCTATGGCGGAGATGGCGGACAGCGTAAAGCAGTACGGCGTGCTGGTGCCTGCCCTTGTCCGCCCCAAGGCGGACGGCGGCTATGAGATGGTTGCCGGTCATAGGCGAAAATGTGCGGCAACGCTGGCAAGAATCACCGAAATGCCCTGCATCGTCCGCAAACTCACCGATGACGAAGCGACGATCATCATGGTGGACAGCAATTTGCAGCGAGAAACGATCTTACCGTCCGAAAAAGCGTTTGCCTACAAGATGAAGTTGGAAGCCATAAAACGGCAAGGTGAAAGAACAGACTTAACTTCTTCTCCACTGGATAAGAAGTTGAAAGGACTAACCTCTGCACAGCAGGTCAGTCAAAAGAGTGGCGACAGTCAGCCACAGATTTATCGCTATATCCGCCTGACCGAGCTGATCCCACCGATGCTGGACATGGTGGACAGCGGCAAGATCGCTTTCCGCCCCGCCGTAGAGCTTTCCTACCTCTCCAAAGAACAGCAGCAGAGCCTATATGACACGATGGAGTGCGAGGACTGCACGCCGTCGCTTGCACAGGCCATCAAAATGAAAGAGTTCAGCCGGGACGGAAAACTGACGGAGGAAGTCATCCTTTCCATGATGCAGGAGGAAAAACCGAACCAGCGCGAAAAGCCCGCTTTTCGCGACGAGCGAATAACGAGGCTCATTCCGAAATCGATCCCGCGAGGGCAGGAAACTGATTTTGTGATTCGAGCACTTGAATTTTACAATCGGCATTTGCAGCGCCGACGCGATCAGGAAAGATAGCGGGACGCCTTGGGGAAAGTCTGCCCTTTTGCGGAAGTGAAACGGCTGCGCAAATTTTCTCCCCCCTCTCCACACCTCACCCCCTGTTACTCCCTGTACTACCCGAAAAAGAAAGATCACAGCTATAGGTGGTCTGTATGGAAATTTTCCGAAAAGCGGCTGAAAAGCTGCTTTTTGTTTTTCAGAACGAACGGAGGAAAAAATATGGTTCATTTCTTTGATGCGGACATAGCGAAAAAATACGGAGTTAATGCGGCGGTGCTGGCCTGCTTCCTTTGGGATTGTACCGAGCAGAAAAGTGCCGAATCGCCGCAGCTCCATGAAGGCAAGGTCTGGGTGCGCTGTTCGGTGCAGATGATGACCGGCTTTTTTCCGTTCCTGTCCTACGACGAGATCCGCTACGCCCTGAAACAACTGGTCAAGGGGCGGGTACTCACAAAAGGGCAATTCAACGAGAACCGCTTTGACCGCACGAACTGGTACGCCTTTACCGAGTTCGGACAATTTCTTATGGCAGAAAGCGAGGGACGGACGCAATGATGCACGTAGCAGATACAAGGGACTGCGCTTTTGAAGCCTTTATTACCAACCTCGGCAAATACAACGAGGGCTTTTTGGTGGGCGAATGGGTGGAGTTCCCCGTGACCAATGAAGAAATGCAGGCAGTTTTTCGGCGCATCGGCATCGGGCGGCGCTATGAGGAATGGTTCATCACCGACTATGACTGCCCGGACGAGGTTATCGGCAAGGTGCTCGGAGAATACGAGAGTCTGAGCGAGCTGAACTATCTCGCCGGGCAGATCATGGAACTGCGGGAGAGTGACGATTTCTGGCAGGCGGTTTTGGACTTGGGTGAGAACACCGGCAGCGTGCAGGAGCTGATCAACCTGACCGAGAATTTGGACTGCTTTGATTACCTGCCCGGTGTGCGGAGTGACTACGACCTCGGCTATTACTGAATTGAGGAAAGCGGATGCTACGACACAAGCAACCTTGGCGCACTGGCAAATTATATCGACTATGAAAGTTTTGGGCGCGATATTCGGTATGAAGAAGGCGGCGTGTTCGGGGATAACGGCTATGTGCGGTCAAACGGCGGCCGCTTTGTGGACATCTACGACGGCGACATCGAGAGCATCCCCGAAGAATACCGGATCAGCTCGCCTGTTGTGATGGAGCGTACCGAAGTCAAACGGCAAACGGAGCAGCCGGAACGATAGAATATGTGCCGTTTTCTGCATATACAATTCCATTATATGCACATATTTCAAGGAAAATATATGCATATAACTCATATAGTTGCTTGCTTTTCTGCATATAATATGCTATAATTATGTGCAGAAAGGCTGGTGCTGTATGAGAAAATTCGATTACTCCTTTTTGAATAACGGTTTGCTGCCTGCAAACCTTGTGAACCTCACTTTCAATATTGCGGCACTCAAAACAATGGCGGGTGTGCGCAAGGACGAATACACGCAGATCTTCACGGAGCTGGAAGCTGTTGCAAAGGTGCAGTCCATCAAAAGCTCCAACGCCATCGAGGGCATTGTGACCAGTGACGAGCGTATCGCCGCCATTGTCAATCAGAACAGCGCCCCGCTGAACCACAACGAGGCGGAGATCGCCGGGTATAGAGATGCGCTGAATGAGATCCACTTGGGCTATGAACATATTGACTTCCGGCAGAGCGACATTCTGCGGCTGCACGAAACGATGATGAGCTTTGCGGGCTATGAGTACGGCGGGCAGTACAAGACGGACGACAATGTGATTCTGGAGATCGACGCTGACGGAAACCGTCGTGTCCGCTTCCGTCCTACCCCTGCGAGCGAAGCGCCGAAATCAATGGAGCAGTTGGAGCTTGCTTATCTGGATGCACGAAACGATGCAAATATCAATCAGCTCCTTTTGATCCCCTGTGTGATTCTGGACTTCCTCTGCATCCACCCGTTCCGGGACGGCAACGGCAGAATGTCCCGCCTGCTCTCGCTGCTGCTGTTATACAAAAACGGCTTTGACGCAGGAAAATATGTGTCCTTCGAGGAACAGATCAACAATTACAAGGCATATTATTACGAAGCCCTGCGGCAGTCCTCGGCAGGATGGGAAACGAATGAGAACTCCTATTTCCCCTTTATCGAGAATTTCCTGTCCACCCTTTATATGTGCTATAAGGAACTGGACAAGCGGTTTGCGGTGGTACACGGCAAGAAAATCACGAAGAAAGCCCGTGTGGAAGCGACCGTCCTGAACAGCCTGACGCCGCTTTCCAAAGCAGAGATTTGCAAAATTCTTCCCGATGTCAGCCCCACGACCGTCGAAGCCGTCCTCGGCGCCATGGTCAAAACCGGCTCGGTAAAACGAATCGGCTCAGGACGGGCGACGAGATATATTAAGGCGTAAGGAGAATAACAATGTTTTTCTACGGAAAGACCATAGATGTTAATATGCGTTGCTTGCGGCAACGGCCCTTTTGCGATTAAAATAAGCGCATCAAGTCCTAAGGAGGCGTGGATATGTTGAATGAAAACATCAAAAGGGCAAGAAAAGCGAAAGGCCTTTCTCAAGAAGAACTTGCCGTAAAGCTAAATGTAGTAAGACAGACGGTATCAAAATGGGAAAACGGAGTTTCCCATAGTTAAAGATACCGCATCAGACATAACAACGCCACGCTTATATAATATTAAAAGCACGCCCAAATTACTGATTAGTAAAATTGGGGCGTGCTTTCATATTTAACGAGGTGTAACCTTTACCAATGTTGACAAATGATCCTTGTTTTCCTGACGGGTTCTTTTTTTATAGCCCAATTTATCGCATATATATTCGATTTTTTGAGCAAAAATGTCTACGCTCAATTTTGACATATAAAGATTACCGTCATCATCTCTAGAACTTGAATGCCATTGCTGTTCATCGTCTAAAGGATGTTCGGGGCGAAAATCGTAAATGTTAAATATTTTATGCTCAACTTGAGTTATCCATGCTGCGCCAACTTCCATCAATGCACCCCATGAACTTTTCGTATTATGACTTGTAACGAAAATAACATAAATCTTTTGCGTAGAATAACTATCAACAAAGAAATCTCGCAAATAGTCGTATATCCCACTTTTTCCTACGTCGCCTTCTGGGATGCGTGATACTTCATCATCACAGTTTGTATAAATTATATCTTCGGGCGGTACGTTGTTAAATACCAACATATTGTAAATAATATCCGCCAAATCCTTGTCTCGATATGTCTGACTAATTAGCAATTTCTTCTTTTGAGAATCAATAATGCTTTTAATCCCCATATCCGGACTGTTGGTGTTTATTTCATCAGAAAGTATTGCCTCTACTTCATCAGCTTGCTCTGTACTAATACCTAAACGAGAAGAAATTTTTTGAGCTGCTTTCTTAGCGGTGTTTTTTCTGAAAGTATCTACCGACTTTTTAAATGAAGCTTCGTTTTGACGTTGCTGTTCTAGCTTTTTTTCTTCTTTTTTCTTTTTGCCCAAAGACACAAACAAATCTCGCATTTTCAAGATATCAGGCAATAAAGTTTTTCTAACATAATCTAGTACCGCCTGATAGCGAGGATCATCCGTTTTATATCCTTGACGATTGCTTAGAGCCATATCGGGTAACTCCGTCAGTTCAAAAATATCAACATGAAGTTGACCTACGACATAGACTTCATTCAATTTATTTTGTCCAACAACAGGAAGTATATTAAATTCGCCCATTTTTTGGTTGGCATACAGAGAAATAAAATTATCAGGAAAATCCGTTAACTCTACTTTTCTGCCGCGAGTTGATGTATAAGTTCCTATCCATCCTTTGATTTCTACGTTATATGTATGTTCAACACCAGATTTGTCATCCATACTAATGGGCATTGTTGCTAAAGGTTTATTTTTGCGGAGTTCTGCTATTTCATTTCCATATGGCGTCTGGAAAAAATCATTAAGATATGTAAATTCATCCCCTAAAGTAATTAGAGTAGAGAGTTCTGAAATCATTTCCTTATCAAAGTTCTCAATGGTTTCCGCTTCCGTTCCCCGAATTAGGTGAATTTTAAACTTCTCATTTACTAACGGGAATATCTTAAGTAAATTGCGTTTAATTGCCTTTAATGTACTATGAAGTTTGTACTGCGGATTCTGCATAACGACAGAAGTACCGTTGCCAGATACTCTTTCGAAAGAAATTTGCTCGTCAGTGAGCGGCACAAGTAAATTATTGTCGTTTATATGGCGAGATAATACAAACCCTGATTTTTCTCCATTTGAAATCGTCTTTATAAGAACGTTCTCAGAAACCGATAGGGCAGCTAGTTTTCCTACGCCTTTACGCCCCATTTTCTTCCGTTTCATAGGGGTTAGAGATTCGGCATCGGTATTTCTAGAAACCGCGGCAACATTAAGGTATTTCTGGATATCGCCGTCAGCATATGACATTCCTTTGCCGTCATCTTCAACGGTAATATCATCCTTGTTAGCAATGATATATACATTGTGGGCATCTGCATCGTAAGCATTAGCAATTAATTCAGCTAGCACATAATAAATGTTTGTATACAGGCTTGGACCTAATAATTCCAAAATACGGGGATCAATATTAAGTTTGTATTCTTTCTCTTTCATTTGCAATCGTCGCTTTCTTTTGTCTCTTTTTAGGTAAACTTCTAATTATACTTTCTCCAATCACTTCGCCCAAACGAGGCGGAACAGCATTTCCTATATGGCGTGCTATTTTCCTTATCGGAACTTCAACATTGCTAGGCGAAAATTGATAATCAGGAGGAAAAGACTGTAAAATAGCGCCTTCCCGTAAAGTAATCGCCCTGTCCTGTTCTGGATGTCCAAAACGTCCGGTTCCATAACCGATAAATTGTGTGGTGATAGTAGGAGACAAATCATCCCACTTCATTCTACCATATACTGATGCATAAGTTTTTCCGCCTTCTTTTTTATGGCAGTTTAATACTAAACGTTCAGGCCAATCACGCCATGTACCGCCGGGAACGGAATGTTGTATTCGTTCCAAATTGATAGGAGAGAGTGCTGGCGAAATATGAAGCCTATCGTTTTCATTTGCCTCTCCAGCGGAAATTCTCGGTAAGCTACCAATAGCGTCTCTAACTGTCAGATGTTTTTGATGTGTTGCATCAATAAGTTTTATTTCTTTGCGACGCGACGCAAGCAAAATCAACCTTTTTCTCCGTTGCGGTACGCCATAATTTGCGACATTTACAACTTGATAATTTACAATATAATTCAAGCCTTCTAACGTGGAAACAAAATCTTTAAAAACTTTTTCTTTTTCTAATTCTGGCACATTCTCCATTGATACTATGTGGGGACGAGTTTCTTCCACCAACCGCCCAAATTGGTATAGTAATTTCCAGTCTTTATGTTTAGAACGGTTTTGCTTATCTTTTTGATGGCTTGAAAAAGGTTGACATGGCGCACATCCGACGAGTATTTTAACGTCAGCGCCTCGCAAAAGGGCGCGTATTTCTTTTCCTGTGACATCTTCAACGCTTTTATGAATAAATGTGCAGTTGTTGTTGTGAGTATAAGCGTATTCGCAAGAATCATCAATATCAATTCCTGCTACAACTGGAATTCCCGCTTTTTGCAAACCATAGGTAAGCCCGCCTACGCCGCAAAATAAATCAACAGCTTTAATTGTCATCGTTGTGTCCTTTCAGAAGAACGACTCAATATTGACTGAATTTTTTCGACTAATATAGTTTCGTTTCTCTTTTTTAATTCGCATTCCCAAATACGCAGAACTTTCCATCCGCGTGCCTCAAACATGGCAGTCACATCTTTATCGTGCTTCATATTACGTTCGCATTTCTTTTGCCAGTATTCCTTATTTTCTGCCGGGCGTGTATTTCGGCAATCATGACCATGCCAAAAGCAACCGTCTACGAATACTGCAACTTTTTCTTTTAGAAACACAAAATCGGGATGTCCTTTGACCGGATAATTGCGCTTCCATCCAGTAATACCATTCTGTTTAAATATGTCTATCAATCGCAGTTCTGTTGATTTGTTCTTTTTTGATTTAACTTTTCGCATGATTTCAGAGCGTTTTTCATTATTAAAAATATCCGCCATGATAAATCATCTCGCCTCAAACTCAATGCGAAGGCTCGGATCAGTTTCAGCCTCAAGAACAATTTCGTTATAACGACCAATAATATCTGAAAGCGTAGAATTTCTCTTGCTTTCATCAAAAAGGCTATGTTCATATACATTGGACGAAAGGAATTGCTGAATATCCCAAACCTCAACGCGCCCGGCAAGGCCCGCATCTTCCGCAAGATTTAATGCTGTATGTACACGCTCAAAAATTGTAATGATGACAGGATGGCATCCGCCGCGCAAGTTCGCCTTGCATTTTTCAATCAGCAAAGCGCCGGGCATTGTTGTACAATGGATAATCGTGTTGTTTATAACAAAATCGCCGCTTCGTTCAGTTGGCGCGTCCGCAACAGAAGCGCCATGAATCTCAAATGCATTTTCAGGCATAATAAGACATAATTTCGCGGCTACTAAGTGCTGCAAAACCGTTCCCAAATACTGCGTTCCCGGATTTTGTTTCTGACGTTTCTTAGCCTGTTCAAATAGTTCGTCTAAGTTTGCTCCAATAGTTTTGGAAGTATCGGCGGTCAAAACAAACGGCTGATTTCTGAAATATTCTCTAACTTGTTCCGCCCAAAATTCTTCCACGATTGAAAAATCAACAGTTTCTTCTTCGTTCCATGCGTTGAGAAAATCAACGTACTTTATCATTAACCCCATACTTCCGCGACTGGTGCGCCCGCCTTCTGCGGATAATTGTTGTGTAATGCCATGCTCTTTTAATATTTTTTTGAGATTACCGCCGCCAAGTCCAGCAACCTGTCCTTTACTGCTTGTTTGAAAATCGTCTGGATTTAAGGGAAAATCCTTGTTCTGAACAAGTCGAGTAAATTGAACTACTAGCGACAGCGGCCCTTTCGTATAGATATTATTTTCCTCTTGAAATGCTTTTAATCTTTCTTCTGTACTAATCATCGTATACGGCCTCCGCAAGTTTTGTTAGGAAATTTTCTCCTATGAATTGAGCTACCGGCATTGCGACAGCATCTCCCATCGCTTTATAACCATCGTTGTAGCTACCGGGGAGAATAAAACTATCCGGCGCTCCCATCAATCGAGCGGCTTCACGAACAGTCAATAGGCGAGCATGAATCTCATCATTTTTTTTCACAACTAAATACTGTTTGCTACTTCCGCCTTCTGGCGTTCGTAAACAACCGGCAATACCATCGAAGCGCAATTCTAGCTGCTGCTCTCCATGACGTGTTCGGCGATAGCCCGTAGCATAAACCGTGTCATGCTCATTTAGCTTGATCTGGTGCCGTTCTGGAACAAGCGGCAGGACAGTATCTTTATCAAATTTTGTTTCTTCTTCAATAATATCTTTTAATGTGCTGTGGCGGCGCGGAGGTTTCTCCGCTTGCCACCAAATCCATCCGGGTAAAGACCGACCCAAATCAGAGGCAGCTTTATTATGCAGCCAGCAAGGGGCATCTCCGGTCAGATACGCCGGGATTGCATATCCATGTTGCACAGCAATAACAAAAACCCTCGGTCTTGACTGCGGAACAAAATGGGAAGCGTTTAAAACGATAGCTCCACAGTCGTAACCACGCTCCACAAGTGCCATATGGAGAACCCGATAATTATCGCCGCCATTTGTGGAAAGCAAGCCGGTTACATTCTCTAAAGTCAATATTCGTGGCTTTTCTTCCATCTCATCCAACACACGTAGCCATTCCCACACCAATCCGCTTCTGGATGCGTGAATACCGCCTAAAGAACCAGCCAAAGACAAATCCTGGCATGGAAAACTGGCCCAAGATAAATGAGCAAAAGGCAAATCCCTACCATTCACATCTTTTATGTCGCCAAGTTCAAAATGTTCGCAACCAAAATTAGCTTCATATACAGCCGCTTTCTGTTCGCTAATATCGTTAGCCCAAATTGGTGCAAACATACCTTTTAAGCCGTAGGCGACTAAACCGCTTCCGGCAAAGAATTCATGCATTGTCCAAGGCGCGGAGGACAAGTCGATATTTTGTTTTTTATACAGAGTGCGTTGCAGCAAACTTTTTTCCTCCCGTCTTATTTGAAGTTCGTTTGGTATTGGTCGGTTTTTGAGCATTCTCAGGAATAATCCAAATGCGGCTCATACGCATAGCGCCAACAATTCTGTTCTCTTTACAAAGAATTTGAACTTGACGCGGCGTTACGCCCCATTTTTCAGCAGCTTCCTGAACTGTTATATACCCATTCACTTGCGGCACCTCGAACCTGTATTTTGGATTTTGAAAACTGATATAATTATATTCGTTTGAGCGAAATAAAGCAAGGGATTTCAAGAGGATTTCTCGGCCAATTCTACAATAATACTACTCTGCTGATACAACCAGTCCGTAAATTCTTTCGGGCTGGCTGTTCTTTCTTTTACAGCCCGTTTTCTCTGCAACGCTTCTTTCTTGAACGCTTCAAAAGCGGTCAGCATTTCTTCCAGCCGGTCAGCCGGGAAGCCCGCTGTCCTTTTTGCCTTGTTGATCTTGTTGCGCCAGTTCTGGCACTCGTTTTTGTAGAGCAAATCGTAGTTGTTTTCTCTTGCCCTCTCGTCAAACTCCCTCTTGTTTTGAAGTGCCTGCTTCTTTCTGCATTTGTCGTTGCACAGTTCGTACCGCTGGCTTTTTGCGAGGAAGATATGTCCACAGACTTTGCATTTTCGGAAGCACAACCCCCAATCATTCAGCCGGTTCAGATAGTAGGTTATCAGCGGATAGAACGTGGTATAGGCCGCGACACATTCTGTCGTACGCCGGTTGTCCGGATACCAAAGGTCAAGCCGTGTTTCCGCTGCCGGTACGGAGCCGAATATCCGGCTGGAAATATGGAACGGCTGCGGCCTACCGGTATCGCTGTCAAATTGAAGCGGGCTTCTCTGCTGAAAGGTCATGGTAAAGTGACTAATTTTATCCATGAAGCGGTCACAGGCTTCCGCACGTTTCGCCGGTTCCCTTGCCAGCAGATAGCCATTCCAGATACGGAACGCAGCATACATCCGCAGCGGATCGCCGGTATCAAACTTTGTTTTCAGAAATTCCCCTGCGGCCTGCTCTAAGGCTGGCTGCTTCCAGCGGTTTGAGTGCAGGGCATCCCTCAGCGGAGCCAGGCCAAAGCGGTTCCATTCCCCGTCAGGGTCATGTTCAAACTCTGCAAGGAACGTTCCAAGCGGGCGTGTTGTATCGCACAGCACATCCGCATCCATATCCCCCTGTAATCGAAAGCGCACCTGTAATTCTTCCCCAATTAAAATCCGCTCTTTCATTTTCTTCCTGTCCAGCGTCAGGACGAACAAAATCCGGTCATAACACGGCTCATGCCGCACAAATTCCATTTCCATTCTATTTTCCTACCTTTGCTTATGGTAATTTTATAATTCTGTTATATCAGTTACACTCATAGTATCGTAAAAGTATTGTTTCGTCAAGGAGAAGTCGCTATGATAATTGCACATGGTAATTTCGTTCCATGTAGTACCTTGGCAAGTAAATGACCGTCCAAAAGGGATATGACCGGCAGGAGAAGTGACGCATCCGGCGCACCAATGCAAGGAAACGCCGCAGGAATGGGGCAGGATAACGGCTTTTGGGTAGAACGGCAACAGGAAGCAAGAGAATTGATTTTAATATGGGAGGAACTAAATGAGCGATAACAAGAGATTAAAAAATTATGATGATCTTCCGCTGGTGCTGGACGTGGCGGACATCCGGCGCATTATGGGAATTTCCAGAGTGAGCGCCTATGAGCTGGTTCACACCCCCGGTTTTCCGGCGTTCAGAAGCGGCAGGCTGATTAAGGTCAGTAAAAAGGCGTTCTTTGACTGGATGGAAAAGGGTACGGAAACCGTACCGAAAGGCAACAAATGAGCGCATGGTATCTTTCCCTATCTGGAATACTGCCGCCATTTTCAAAGGCGCATACAGAGGGGAAAAACCTTGAAAATGACACCGAAACGCTACACCAAAACCGTCTATCTGCGTATGTCGGATAGAAACGGGGAAAGGAGCCAATTACGCCGAGAATGAGCAAGAAGCGCCGGTTGGAGTGGTCTTTCTTCTTAAATGACCGCAGCCGTGTCACTTATAACGAGCTATGCCGCAGATGCCGCCGTGACTGCAAGCAGAGCTTCCGGGCAGTCGTGATCGAATGTCCGAAGTATCTTTCCAAGCGTTCCCGCAAAGGAGCGGAAAAAAAGAGGGAAAACGGAGCAGAGCCGGAAACGGCAGAAATCCCTTTGGAACAAAGGGCGCACTTCTATACATAGTCTGACGACCATGTATCGTGCGTCCTGCGGAGCCGCCCCCTGACCGCTGACAGCATCAGCAATCCGGGGGCCTGCGTCACTTCGTTCCGTACAAGGGGCTGCACCCCTTGCGCCGCTAAAGCGGCTATCCCTGCGCACCCGATGAAAAGATACACCCGCTTTGCGTCTGCGTCTTTTCATCGGGTTTGATAGACGAATACCGACACCCTGACCGTTATCCATACGGTCATTTTTATTTCAGAGCAAAGGAGTGAGAACATGAGCAAATCTTTGGAAGAATTGCAGAGAGAGTACGAGAAAAACACCGTCAAACTGGAACAGGAAAAACGAAAGTTGCGCCGACTGGAAAACCGAAAATCCTATCTGGACAGCGGTTCCCGCAAACAGCGCAGCCATCGGCTGATTACCCGTGGGGCGGCGATTGAGAGCGTCATGCCGGAAGTGAAGATACTGACCGAGCAGGAATTTTATTCCCTGATGGAGCGCATTGCCGAATGGCAGCCGGTTCAGAACATGGTACGGCTTGCGGTTGAAAATCACAGCCAGCCGCAGGATGGTAACTGACGATGGCGCTTTATCATTTAACGGTCAGCCAGATCAGACGCAGCGCCGGACAGAGCGCCATTGCCGCCGCAGCTTACCGGGCCGGGGAGTGTCTTTACAGTGATTACTACGGCGAGTACAGTGACTACACCCGCAAGGGCGGCGTGATCTGTTCCGAAATTTTGTTGCCGCCCCATGCCCCGCTGGAATACCAGGACCGGGCGACCTTGTGGAATACGGTGGAACAAGTAGAGAAACACAAGAAAGCGCAGCTTGCTTACAGCTTTGATATTGCTTTGCAGAATGAACTTTCGATGGAAGAAAACATTGCGCTGGCGAGGGAGTTTGTGCAGCGCTGTCTGGTGGACAAAGGAATGGTTGCCGATTTTGCCGTCCATGCCCCGGACAAGGAGGACGGAGGCATCCCCAACCCGCACTTCCATGTGATGACGACCATGCGCCCCATCAATCCAGACGGCACATGGGGACAGAAGCAGCGCCGGGAATATGTGCTGGATGATGAGGGAAACCGGGTGCTGGATAGGAACGGCAAGCCCATGTTCAACGCCGTACCCACTACCGACTGGGGCAGCCCGGAAACGCTGGAAGAATGGCGGGAAGCATGGTGCCGGATGGTCAATGAAAAGTTTGCGAAAAAGGGGCTGGATGTTCGTATTGACCACCGCTCCTATGTGCGGCAGGGGATTGACTTGATCCCCACCGTCCATGAGGGGCCGACTGTCCGGCAGATGGAAGCAAAGGGCATCCGTACCGACAAGGGCGAACTGAACCGCTGGATTAAGGCGACTAACCGGCTGATGCTGGACATAAAAAAGAAAATTAAATCCCTGTTCGGCTGGATTTCAGAAGTCAAAGAGGAACTTTCCAAGCCTAAGACACCGAGCCTTGCCGACCTGCTGATCTCCTATTATCAGGACAGAAACGCCGGGGCATGGAGCCAGAAAGCTAAGGGCAAGAACCTGAAAGAATTTGCGGAAGCGGTCAACTACCTGATGGAAAACAAGCTGCTGACGCTGGAAGCGTTGGAATCCCGCCTGTCTGCTGTCAGCACAGAGTTTGACACATTGAGCGACACCATGAAAGCGAAGTCAGCCCGGATGAAAGAATTGCAGGAGTTGATACGGCAGGCCGAGAACTACAAGCGGCTGAAGCCGGTGTATGACGAGCTGAACGGTATCAAGTGGAAAAAACAGCGGGAGAAATTTGAAACCGCCCATGACGCTGATCTGCGGCTGTTTTATACGGCCCGCCGGATTTTGAAAGAGAAGCTGGACAGGAAGCCCATCACCCTGGCCGCATGGAAACAGGAATATGACCGGCTGCAAGCGGAGTATGCCAAGCTGTCCCCGCAGTATAAGCCGCTTCGGGAGGATTTAATGAAAATGCGCCGAGTACAGTACTGCGTTGACCGGGTATTGCAGCGGCGGCAGCCAGAACAGGAAGCGCCGAAAAAGAAACAGGATATAGAACTATGACATTTACGGGAGGAAGCATTTGAATGTGTTTGAAGCGGTGAAGCAGTCCGTCACTACCCGGCAGGCTGCTTCTTACTATGGAATACGGGTAGGGAGAAATGGCATGGCCTGCTGTCCATTTCACAATGACAGAACGCCCAGCATGAAAGTGGACAGCCGCTACTATTGCTTCGGCTGCGGCGCTTCCGGGGATGTGATCGACTTTGCCGCTTCCCTGCATGGTTTGGGAAAACGGGATGCGGCGGTCAGACTGGCAGAGGATTTTTCAATCCCCTATGACGGAGCCATCCGCACACCGGCAGCAAAGAGAACGCCGCCCAAGCCTACGCCGGAGCAGAGGTTACGGCAGGCGGAACAGCATTGCTTCAAAGTGCTATGTGACTATCTGCATCTATTGGAACGCTGGAAAATCGAATATGCTCCACAGCCACAGGATGCCGCCTGGCATCCTCTTTTCGTGGAAGCATTGCAAAAAAACAGCTATGTAGAATATCTGCTGGATATTTTGTTGTTTGGAGAAATGGAAGAAAAAGCGGCGCTGATTGCCGAACAGGGAAAGGAGGTGGTGCGGCTTGAGCAGCGAATTTCAGAACTTACCGCCAGCAGCGCAGGAAGCAGTTATGCGGACGATGGACGCAATGGAACCGGCGCAGACGCAGGAAGAAATCCGGGAAATGCTGGAGGGGACGCAGAAAGGCGGCGTGAAGAACAGCATCAAGAACTGTCTGACAGTGTTCCAGCGTGACCCGCTGCTGCGTGGAGCAGTCAGCTACAACATTCTTTCCGAAAGGGTGGATATTGTGAAGCCGCTGGGATGGGAACGGACCAGCGCCACTCTGACCGATATGGATATGAAATATTTGCTTTTGTATCTGGAAGAACACTACGGACTGACCAGCGAAAAGAAAGTAGAAAATGCAATCCAGATCGTAGCCAATGAAAACCGCTACCATCCTGTCAGGGATTATCTGAACAGTCTGCAATGGGACGGAACCGAGCGCATCCGCTATGCTCTGCATCACTTTCTGGGAGCAGACACGGACGAGTACACCTTTGAAGCCCTGAAACTGTTTATGATGGGAGCCATCCGGCGGGTATTTCAGCCGGGGAGCAAGTTTGAAGTCATGCTCTGTCTGGTAGGCGGTCAGGGAGCCGGAAAATCCACCTTTTTCCGACTGCTTGCAGTTAAGGACGAGTGGTTTTCAGACGATTTGAAAAAGCTGGACGATGAAAACGTGTATCGGAAGCTGCAAGGGCATTGGATTATGGAGATGTCGGAGATGATCGCCACCGCCAACGCCAGAAGTATTGAGGAAATCAAGTCGTTTCTAAGCCGCCAGAAAGAAACCTATAAAGTGCCGTATGAAACCCATCCGGCAGACCGGCTCCGTCAATGCGTGTTTGGAGGAACCACCAACCGGCAGGACTTTCTTCCCCGTGACCGCACCGGCAACCGGCGCTTTATTCCCGTGACCGTGTACCCGGAACGGGCGGAGGTTCACATACTGGACGATGAAGCGGCGGCGAGGACATATATCAGCCAAATGTGGGCGGAAGCCATGACAATCTACCGCAGCGGGAAGTATAAGCTGTCATTCAGCGCGGAAATGAACGCTTACCTGAAAGCCCACCAGCAGGGTTTTATGCAGGAGGACACGCAGGCCGGTATGATTTACGCCTATTTGGAGGACTACACCGGCGACAGGGTATGTTCCAAGCAGCTTTATGAGGAAGCGCTGGGAAACTGCAATCCCCCGGCAGAGTGGGAAACACGGGCAATCTGCGAGATTATGAATACCGGCATTGCAAACGGCAGCATACAGGGCTGGACAGCCTACAAAAGCCCTAAGAGATATAAGAAGTACGGTTCACAAAAAGGCTGGGAGCGTGTCAACCAGCCCCCAGCAGACAAGGATGGTTTTCGGGAAATCACAGAGGAAGAAGCCCGGCAGATGGAGCTTCCATTCTGAAAAAGCCCCCGGTTGACAGTTTGGTTGACGTTTCAGTTGACAGGAAAAAGTCTGATATTTCAGGCACTTCTCCTCTTTGTCAACCATGTCAACCAAGAAATCAAAGAAAAAGTAAAATAGAATAATAGAGCGCCTGAGGATTGTTTTCAAAGTCTTTTGTGCCGGTTGACACGGTTTGGTTGACATTGGAGCAGTCTACGCCACACATAGCCTGACATTGCCTTGTCGGGCATATTTCATTTATGGAGGTAAATGCCTATGGTAAAAGCCAAGAGCGAAAATAACACCAACAACAGCGGCACTATGCTTACCGCTGCGGACGGCACCCAGTATTTTGTCATGGGGAAAATTCGTATCAAGGTATCGGAGCATTTTGCAGAGAACGGGAAGCCGCTGAACAGCCTGCTGGAAGATGTAATCCAGCACGCCGCCGCTGCTTCCTGAAAAAAGATAGATTTGTGACTGTCAATCATCCCACGCTTATGATATACTTGTACCAGCGAGTATTGTATAAGCGTGGGTTGTTTCTTTTTAAGGAGGATTTTTGATGAAACAACCATACAATACAACGGTTTATAACACCGCACTTTATTTGAGATTGAGCCGTGACGATGAGCTGCAAGGCGAAAGCGGCAGCATCCAGACACAGCGCATGATGCTTCGGCAGTACGCCGCCGAGCATGGATTGACCGTAGTAGACGAGTATATTGACGATGGATGGAGCGGCACGAACTTCGACAGGCCGAGCTTCCAGAGGATGATCGACGACATCGAGGACGGGAAAATCAACTGCGTTGTGACAAAGGACTTATCCCGCTTAGGCAGAAACTACATTCTGACCGGCCAATACACAGAAATCTACTTCCCAAGCAAAGGCGTCCGCTACATTGCGATCAACGACAATGTGGACACCCTCAACGGAGAAAGCGAGCTTGCCCCATTCCTGAATATCCTGAACGAGATGCACGCCCGCCAGACCAGCAAAAAGGTCAAGGCCGCCATGCGGACACGGTTTGCAAACGGCGCACACTACGGAGCCTACGCCCCGCTGGGTTATATCAAAGACCCGGATAAGACCGGGCATCTTCTGGTTGACACGGAAACAAGGTGGATTATCGAAAAGATCTTTGACCTTGCCGTTCATGGCAGAGGGGCGGCCAGCATCACACGGATTTTGGTGGAAGCAAAAGTACCCACCCCCGGATGGCTGAACTTCCAGAGGTACGGCACTTTCGCCAATATCTATGCCGGAGCGCCGGAGGAAAAAGCCTATGCGTGGACGATAGCGCAGGTCAAAAGCATCTTGAAAGAGGAAACCTACATCGGTCACAGCGTACACAATAAGCAGAGCAACATTTCATTCAAGAACAAGAAAAAGGTACGCAAGCCGAAAGAGGAATGGTATCGTGTGGAGAATACCCACGAAGCGATTATCTCCGAAGATGTGTTCCGACAGGTGCAGGAGCAGATTGCCAGCAGACGCAGACGGCAAAAGGACGGCACAACGCAGATTTTTTCAGGGCTGGTAAAGTGTGCGGACTGCGGCTGGTCGCTGGCATACGGCGAGAATAAGCAGAACAAAACCCCGTATGGCTACTATCATTGCAGCAAGAACGGACAGGGACTGCGCCAATGCTCCATGCACTACATCCGCTATGATGTGCTTTACGCCTATGTCCTCTCCCGCCTGCAATACTGGTCACAGCAGGCCCAGCAGGACGAGGACAAACTTCTGAAAAGGCTGCTCAACGCCAGCGATAAGGAACGCAGCTCTGCGAGGGAGAAACAGGCATCCGAACTGAAAAAAGCCGAGAAGCGAAAAGCAGAGGTTGACGGGCTGTTTGCCAAGATGTACGAGGACTGGGCTGCCGGACGCATTACAGAGTACAACTTCAATATGTTGTCCGAGAAGTATCAGGGCGAACAAAAGGAGCTGGACGAGAAAATCCAGCAGCTTCACGAAGCGATGGAAGCCGTTGCGCAGACCGCCGTTGACGCTGAAAAGTGGGTAGGGCTGATGAGGCAGTATGTCAACCCTACGGAGCTGACCGCCGAACTGCTGAATACGCTGATTGAAAAAATCTTTGTGCATGAAGCGGTTAAGGGCGAGGACGGCAGCCGGGAGCAGGAAGTAGAGATTTTCTATCGCTTTATAGGCAAAATCGACTGACACATCTTTTTTTACCCAACAATATCTTTAACTAAGGGAAAATGGTTTGTCGGTTCCGGATTCTGATTTACTGATTTTTCTGGCAGAGGAATTAGACACATCCGTAAGTGCGTTGCTTGGTGAAACCATACAGGAGCAGGAGCCTGACGATCTCAAGACTATTTCCGAAAAGCTTGAGATAATCAACCTCCAGCTTGCCAAAAGAACCATGGCACGGACAAAGGTCATTCGGTGGGGACTCCTTTCTCTGTGCGCGCTGATCGTTATCGTATATGTCGTTCTTGCAGCAATGAAGAGTTCTTATTTGGGCTGGGATTACAGTAATCCTGAACTGGCGGTTGCGGGAACGATTCTACATGGTTTCGAGTTTATCTTTGCAAGGCTTGCCCCCATTGTGCTGCTTGTTTGCGTGGTTGGAGTCATGTTGACATGGAGGAAGCGGTAATGAAAAAAATCGTAATCACAGTCCTTGCCGTTGTCGCTGTGCTGGCCATTGCCGTGATCTTTGCGTTTCACAGGACAGACCAACCGTCAGAAATCAACGAGAACGAAATCGCCCTTCAGATACAACTTGATTTGAAGGAAGATGTGGGACTTCTTATTATTGATAGCGACATCGACGGGCAGAAAGAGAGTGGAGGCATCTCCAACGCGGATAAAACCATGCTTAAAAAAGACGATTTGATATATTGGTCGATTGATAAGCAACACTACGAAACCGTTTCTGATATGGTTGAGCTTTTATTGAATTTCACGGTTATCACAGAATACTGCGACCCAAACTATGAGAACATTTATCCTGAAGAATATACGATGCCGATGAAGCCAATTACTTTTACAGCAAAATTCGGTGATGCCTATTCGATTAGAATCACTGGCGATAAAGTAAATGGATACCAGGCAATTATGGAACAGGCATAATAAAAACGCAGGGACGGGCAGATTCACTTCGATAAATTGAATAGCACATACATAGCCGAGAGGTTTTCATTTTGAAAACCCCTCGGCTATTTTCATGTCAGAACGGAGGTGAAACATATGCCATATATCCCGCCGGAGGTGGTAGCGCGAGCCCGTGAGATGGACTTGCTGACCTATCTTCGGACTTATGAACCGCAAGAGCTGGTGCATTTCGGGGGCAGCACCTACTGCACCCGTGAGCACGACAGCTTAAAAATCTCCAACGGCAAATGGTGCTGGTTTTCCCGTGGAATCGGCGGCTATTCTGCGCTGGACTATCTCATCAAGGTCAAAGAGATGCCCTTTACGCAGGCGGTCGAAACCATCATGGGAAATCTGTCAGCGGCGCCGCCCGCCTTTGTCCCGGCTCCGAAAATGCCGAAAGAAAAGGTGCTTCTTTTGCCGCAGGCCAACCGCAGCGCCACCCACGCCGTCGAATATCTGCACCACAGAGGGATCGACTACGAGTTGATCGACTTCTGCATCCAAACCGGTCGCCTTTATGAAAGCTATCCCTATCACAATGTGGTGTTCGTCGGCATGGATGCAGACGGAAAACCCCGCTATGCAAACCAGCGAGGAATCGGCTCGGACTTCATCGGGGATGCCAACGGCAGCGACAAGCACTATTCCTTTGGAATTCCTGCGACGGCCGCAAGCGATACGCTCCACCTGTTTGAGTCGGCGGTGGATCTGCTGTCCTACGGGACGCTGCAAAAGCTGGACGGCAAGGACTGGCGCAGTGAAAACCTGCTCTCCCTCGCCGGGGTCTACAAGCCAAGGGCAAAAATCGAGGAAAGCAGCCTGCCCGCCGCATTGGTGCGGTATCTTGCCGAGCATCCCCATATCCGTCATGTGGTGTTGCGCCTTGATAACGACGCCACGGGGCGGATCGCCGCAGAAACCATCAAGGCGCTGCTGCCGAGAAAATATGCGGTCACGGTGGACATCCAGCCGCCCCCGCAGGGTAAGGATTATAATGACTGCCTTTGTATGCGGCTTGGATTGCCCATCACTAAGCGCGGAGAAAGGAGCAAAGAACGATAAACGATTTAATTTTTCAACGATGAAAGGAGTTTTCAATTATGAGCGAGAAAATCAAGGTGGTACTGCTGGAACCGGGCAAGCTCGCCCGCACTGCCGAGATCGACGCATCCCTTGCCGGGATGCAGAAAGTAGTGGGCGGTCTGATCGAGCCGTTCTACCCCTTTGAGGAGCAGGTCTGCATCGTCTGCAATGAGGAAAGCAAGATCAACGGAATGCGCCCGAACCGCAGCGTGAAGAACGACGACGGCGTGATGGTGGATTTCATCTTCGGCCCCGCCTTTATCTGCGACTGCCGGGGTGAAAATCTGGCCAGTCTTTCCGACGAGCAGATCGACCGCTATGGCAAGATGTTCCGCTATCCCGAACACCTTGCGAGGGTGAACGGTACGCTGTTCGGTATCCCGTACCGTCCGCAGCCGGAGCAGGAGCGGTGATGTTATTTCGATCGGTGGCAAAATGTTCGGCCTATGGGACGAACGCTATGCACTGTACCAGCAAGCATCGCCGTTGTGATACCACAACGGCACTTGCCAGGGAAATCCCTGAAACCCTTTTCGTCCCCGCCCATGCGGAGGGCGATATTTTTATACCCGGAAGGAGGAAAGCCGGTGAACGAACCCATGACCTTTTTGGACTTTTTCAGCGGTGTCGGCGGTTTCCGTAAGGGCTTTGAACTTTGCGGCATGGTCTGTAAAGGCCATTGCGAGATTGACAAATTCGCAGACCGCAGTTACCGCGCCATACACGATATACAGGAGGACGAATGGTATGGAGAAGATATTACCAAAACCGAACCCAACCACCTGCCGAGGGTCAACCTATGGGCAGGCGGATTCCCGTGTCAGGATATTTCTGTATCTGGCCGGCAAAGAGGGCTTGCCGGAAAACGAAGCTCTCTCTTTTTTGAAATCATTAGACTGCTCAAAGGCACGCCTGCCGAGGATCGACCCGAATGGCTTGTCCTTGAAAATGTTAAAAATCTGCTCTCCGTTAATCGAGGATGGGACTTTGCGACCGTTCTCCATTCGCTGGCCGAAATCGGCTATCATATCCCACCGCCATCACGCAGAATGTGGAATACCTGCTGGATTCCGTGCAGGCGAGCACGATGCTCTCCAATTCGGAGTTCATTATCATGCTCAATCAGGCGTTTTCCGACCGTGCCAAGCTCTCGAAGCTCCTGAACATTTCCGACGAGCAGATGAGCTATGTCACCAATGCCGACGCAGGCTGCGGGCTGATCAAGTACGGCTCGGCGCTGGTGCCGTTTATCAACCGCTTTCCGAAAGATAACGAGCTTTACCGCTTGATGACGACGCGCCCCGGCGAGGGTGTGTTCGGCAATGCGCAGAGGTAAAGCCATGCCCGACATCAAAACGAGAGATGCGGTCAAGAAAACGGTAAAGGTGATTGACAAATCGGTGGTAGCCGCCGAGCGGATGAAGAATGCCTATATCCGCACCAAAGACAAAGCGGAGCACGGCATTTTTGCGGCGGAATCCTCTCCCGAAGAATACGCCGCTGACCGCACTTTGACCGGGACGGAAACGGCGGCGCACGAAGCTGTTCACGGGCTGGATAAGGTTGGCCGCAAGGGTGTAAAAAACGCCAAGGAGAATATCTCCAAGGCAAAGGACTATTTTCAGCGAAGAAGAACCGACTTGCCGAAAAAGCAGGCGCAAGACGCCATGCGGCGAGTACGCCGCTCTGCCGATGCCACGCAAAAGACGATCAAAACGGTGGATCGCAGCGGCAAGACCATCAAGCAGACGGCAAAATCCACGGGCAAGGCGGCCGTCAAGACCACGCAGAAAACCATCAAGACCGCCGAGCAGACTGCCCGGACGACCATAAAAACGACGCAGGCTGCGGCTAAAACAGCACAGAAAACCGCACAGGCTACGGCAAAAGCCGCCAAAACTGCGGCGCAGACTGCCTGTGCGACCGCAAAAGCAACTGCGGCAGGCATTAAGGCGGCGGTCAAGGCTACCACTGCCGCCGTCAAAGCCATCATTGCCGGAACAAAGGCGCTGATCGCCGCTATTGCTGCAGGCGGGTGGGTTGCGGTAGTTATCATCCTTGTGATTTGCGTGATTGGGCTGATCGTCGGTTCTTGCTTCGGCATCTTTTTCTCCGGCGAGGACAGCGGCACGGGACAGACCATGCGGCAGGCGGTGCAGGAGATCAACGCCGATTATCAATCGCAGATCGACACCACAAGGGCAAATCTCACCTATGACGAGCTGGAAATGTCCGGCTCCCGTGCGGTGTGGCCGGAGGTGCTGGCGGTATATGCGGTAAAAGCCACCACCGACCCCGATGATCCGCAGGAGGTCGCTACGGTGGACGACAGCAAGAAAGCCATCCTCAAAGATATTTTCTGGCGGATGAACGAAATATCCTCCCGCACCGAAAGCAAGACTGAAGAAGTCATCACCGAAACTGACGATGGCCACGGGAACATCGTGGAAACTGCCACGACGGTCACGCGCACCTACCTTTATATCACGGTCAGCCACAAAACAGCCGAGGAAATGGCAGACAATTTCAACTTCACCGCCGACCAGCGGAAGCAACTCTCGGAACTGCTTGACGAGGAAAACCGCAGGTTGTGGTCTGCTGTTCTCTATGGTATTTATTCCGGGGATGATGCCATCGTCAAGGCGGCGCTGTCGCAGGTCGGCAATGCGGGCGGTGAGCCCTATTGGTCGTGGTACGGATTTAACTCCCGTGTGGAATGGTGCGCCTGCTTTGTTTCGTGGTGCTTTAACGAGTGCGGTTATCTTGATACGGGAACCGCCCCGAAATTTGCCGGGTGCGTCGGCGGCGTTGAATGGTTCCGCAGCCGCGAGCAATGGGCGGATAATACGATTGAGCCCGCTCCCGGCATGATCGTTTTCTTTGACTGGAATGACCCAAACGGCGCATCCGGCCCGCAGGACGGCGAAGCCGATCACGTCGGCATTGTGGAAAAATGCGAAAACGGCATCGTCTACACCATCGAGGGCAACTCCGGCGATAGCTGCCGCCAGAACCAATATCCCGTGGGGTATTATGAAATTCTCGGCTACGGGATCTTGAACCCATAGGAAACCAGCCGCCTGATTTGAGCGGCTGGTACATAATTTAGCAGTGATCCTTTGCAATATAAGTAAGTATACAGTGCAACGAAATATTCAGACATAATTTTTGCTCAATTCAGACAATATTTTGGCATAAACATCAACTATATGTTATTGTATAGACAGAAAATTCAGGCTTCAGCTATATATAGCTTGAAACTTGATTTTGCAAGCAGTGGTGGCCACCACAGACAAAAATATTTTTTAGCGAAAGGGTGACAAACTCAATGAAACCAAAAAGACTGTTAGCGTTGTTGATGGCTGTTGTAACGGTGGTATCCGTATTTACGATTTCCGCCAGTGCGGCTAATACCGAGGATACTTATTACACATATTCTTGGAAAAGCAATTCCCGGTATGACTACACGCCCACCCGAAAAAAGATGAACGCGACTCCGGTTTATCTCAAAACTCAGGAGTACACACTGCCTTATAACGGATATTATGCCAAAACATTATATGGCACAAGCTCACAGAGCGCGAATCTCTCCGCTTCGGCTTCGGAGTATTGGATTAACAACTATACCGCTTATGTAATTCGAGCAAACGGTACTTCGGTTTCTCAAATAGGAAAATACGTACGTATCCGGGGTCATTATTCTGACACAACCTATTCGTGGGGTGACTGCAAGATTGCTTGGAGTCCAGATACAACCAATGCTTCCAATTACACCTATCTCAACTAAATAGTCAGATGTTGCTGTGTGCTGAAAAGCACACAGCAACATGCTATTTATACGTTACATAAACTTAGAATTCTGAATCTATTTGAATGTAGATTTTTATATAATCTTGTAAATCAACTCAATTTAGGAGTTAATATCATGAACAAAAAAGCTATAATTTTCACTGTTGCAATTCTTATTCTGCTGGTCGGTGCATCGGTTATTTATTTTACCATGGATCGATCAAGTGAAGCGGAAACGGAAAATTCATCGTCTATGTCAGCTGCTGAACCCGAAAGCTCGAATTCTCCATTAGAAACGTCAAGCGAAGCACCGACAGAAAGTGAACCAAAAGAAAGTGCTTCTGAAACAACTTCGTCGGAAGTGAATTCACCGGAAGCCGATGCCCTTATACGGACTTTTGCGGAAATAGGTGAACCCTATACGCTGCACAGTCGGTACTATAATCAAGGCGAAGCAAAAACAGAAGATGCACCGTGGCTCGGCTGGGATGGCGACTTAGAGCTTTGTATAACTGATGCTATCGTTAAAGAATATGAGGAAAGTGATATTAAATATAACTCGGATAGTTCTATCTGGGCAAGATACGCATCCGACTTTGAAGACCCGTGCATACTGCATGTAGAATTATCCCTTAAGAATGTTGATGCAGAAAACAAAAACGGCGTAAAATATAAATTCAACGCCAATATGTTTGTACTTAGCGCGTATGAAGATCTCCTTCCCGAGAATCAGAACAACCCGGAGGGGTATACAACCGTCGGAAATTATTATTCTGCATACGAGACCTATTTTGATCCACACGGTCCCGGAGACGATTACTGGAGCTTTGAATTACAGCCAGGCGAAACACAAAATTTCACAATAGAGTTTTTGATCGACCGCGTATATTTATCGCAAAAAGATCCGTTCTTAGCCATCACCCCCGGCAGAGAAATCTTTTACGGCGTTATGCTGCGTGATTTAGCAAAATGAAAGGATAGCCCACATGAAAAGTCTTAGGCACTTTCTGCAAAATGAGCTCTACAATTTATTTCACAGCAAATCATTTCTATTTGTGCTGCTGATTTTACTTTTAATCGTAACAGCAGATGATATTTTGGCTTATAAATCATATAAAGATAATTTACAGCTTACTCTTACAACTGTAGACTTGCAGGCAGACGGCACTTTTGCCGAATACCCTTTCCTGCAAATCTACACTCTTTATAATTCGTGGATCGGCGGTCGAGCCAATGAAACGCTGCCGATGGTTTTCTTTTATACGATGCCGGTTTTTGTCGTTATCCCGTACAGCTGGTCTTATCTTGCGGAAGAAAAGAACGGATACGACCGCATTATGGCATCGCAGCTTGGAAAAGCTTCTTACTTTTTAGGAAAATATGTCTCCACGTTCCTTTCAGGGGCTTTAACGGTTTTGCTGCCGATGCTTTTTAGCTTTTTGCTTGCGTCATGCCTTGTGCCGGCTTATCGCCCGGATATAAACTTTGCCTTATATTATCAAGTAAGCGCAACTAAGCTGCTCGGAAACCTCTACTACGCTCACCCGTTATGCACAGCTTTCCTGAATATGCTGATGATCGGTATATTTGCCGGTGCATGGGCAACGATTCCGCTTGCACTTTCATTCTTTGAAAAAAATAAATTTGTGGTTCTTTTTGCACCATACCTTGTACTGCTGTATATCATCGCATCTTTGCAAAAAGCATCCGTATACCGCTCATTTACCGAAACCTCTGTTCTAAACTACATTTGGATGACCAGTTCATCGTCCAATCAATCTATCGTGGTCTATACGATTATGACGGTTTCACTCATTCTTCTGCCGCTCGCTATTGTTTTGGAAAGGGGGAAAAACGCAGATGTTTATTAAATTTTTGGATCACGATTTGCGCTACGGCATAGGGCGTGCTAAAAAGCGCTTAATCGTTACATTTATTATGTTTTTCTTCCTTTCGATCTATCATTTCTGGACGCTGCGCATTTTCGAGCTCACAGATCCGCAATATCTGGAATCTCCTGTTACAACGGCAGACTATTTCTTGGCATTGATTGGCGGCTGCGGTAAAGTAAATTTGATCTCCGGCGCAGAAAACGATTTCGTAATGCCGACGATGTGGTTCGTATTCGTTTTGTGGATGCAGTTTACTTCTCTGTATTATCCGTTTGCAGAATTAAACGGCATAGGCAAACAGCTAATGGTGCTCTCCGGCAGCAGAGGAAACTGGTGGCTTTCAAAATGTGTTTGGACAATCATCAATACCATTACAAACTATTTGATCGTTTTTGCAGCCAGCACGATTGCCGGATTATGCTTTGGTGCAAAGCCGAGTATGCAGGCAAATTGGTATGTTTCGAGAGAGCTCTACATGAAAGTAGACGACCTAACGAGCAGCACCACTTGGAATATTTGGTCGGTATTTTTAATGACCGGCTTCACCATGATCGTACTCGCATTGGTGCAGTTGATCTTATCTCTTATTTTGAAACCGGTGCAAAGCTACTTCGTACTTGCCGGCTATTTATTCGCAGGCGCCTATATTCAAAACCCGGTGTTTTTTGGTAACTATGCCATGGGCGCAAGAAATGCACTGCTTGTGTCAACCGGTCTGACCATGCCGTTCGGTATATTATTGGGAATATGGCTCGCTGTGCTTAGTATCGGTATAGGGTATTTTGTGTTCCAATATCGAGACATTCTCGGCTCAGACCTATCGTAGTCATGAAAAGGAGTAAGCCTATATGGAAATCGTAGTAAATCATGTTACAAAAACGATCAAGAATATTACCGTCATTGAAGACGTCTCGCTCACCCTTACAAGCGGTACGATCTACGGTCTGCGCGGTGTGAACGGCTCCGGTAAAACTATGCTTATGCGGTTAATCGCCGGGCTGATCCGCCCGACGGAAGGCACGATCACGATTGATGGTAAGGTACTTGGAAAGGATATTTCTTTTCCGCCGGACATTGGTATGCTGATTGAAAACCCGGCATTTATCGATCATTATACGGCGGCACAGAACTTAAAGCTGATTGCAAATATTCACCGAAAAGTCGGGGAGGAACGTATCCGCGAAGTGTTGGAGCAGGTCGGACTCGGCGCGGATGATCCGCGAAAATACAAGCAGTTTTCACTCGGTATGAAGCAGAGATTAGGCATTGCCGGAGCAATTTTGGAATATCCTGCGCTGCTTCTGATTGATGAGCCGACAAACGCACTGGATACAGACGGCATAGAAATGGTGAGAGATCTGCTTCTTGAGCAAAAGCAGCGCGGCGCACTGATTATTCTGGCATGCCATGATTTTTCTGTTTTGCGCGAGCTGTCCGATGAAATCTACCTTGTACGGGAAGGACGTGTAACGCCGTATGAAACGCAAGATAAGAGTGAGTAAAACGCTTTCGGTCATTCTTTTGTCCGTTGCACTGGTGCTTTGTGCATGGCGCATCTGGTACGTTAATGCAACTGCCTATTCATTTGAAACGCAGGAATACGGCATCGGCGAATGGATTCCCCTAAACGGTGATTTTTTCTACTCAAAAGAAGAAAATACCAATGGATATTCTGTTCGTGTTCGTGAAGCGGAAGTAGTGCGTTATGAAGATTTTATGCAGCGATTCGGCAAGCCTGTCGATTATCTTGCAGAAAACACGCAGCATGACGTGGTTCTGCTGACCGTTGATTTCAAAAATGAAAACAATACGGACGGCGGCGTTTTTATCCGCGATTTTAACCTTTTGAATGAAGCGCAGTCCGCTTACTTCAATAAGAGTGAAATCTATATGAAAATCGCAAACCCGGATCTTAACTCAAAAGCAGATGGCATCTCTGTGATGCCCGGAACGGAAGCTTCTCTTTATATGGTCTACCCAACATCCAGCCGTGCAGATGGCGTGACTTACCTTGAGGAACAAGCCGGAAAAGAACAAATCGTTATGTACCTAAATGTCAGCTTGTACCCAGTGAAAAAATGCGTGCGTATGGTTCTTCCGATGCCGTAAAAATTAAAACCGCCTGCTCATGTATCAAAATTAGATACATAGCGGGCGGTTTTATATGGAATATGAAATAAGAAGTTATCTTACGGGTTGTTGTATTTCATTAGGTGTTTTATATAGTAATACGCTTCTAATGGCAGTAAAGTTTGAGTGACTGATCGGTAGGCTCTCTTGATTATCCAACTTAACTTCTGCATCAGCAAAGCAAGTCACATGATCTATATTTACAAAGCAGCTTCTGTCTATAAATAAAAATCTACTGTCATTTATTTCTTTATAAATCTCTTTTAACGGTAATTGAAGATGAAAATTGCCGTTCTTTGCTTTGATCATGGTTATACGATTAACTCGCTTTACGTATAAGACATCATCTAATGGAATTCGGATAATTTCCGAATAATGAGAAAACGTGTAGTATCTTTTTTGCTTTTTAGCGGAAATTTCCAGTGCAGTGCAAATTGCTTCCGACAGATCCGAAAACAAATTGTGTGTGGATAGATACCGAAATGCGCCTACCTGATACCCCAGCCGAGTAAAATCGTAGTCGAGAAACTTTGAAAAGAGAATGACGATAGTGTCCGTAGCGGTTTTTCGTATTTCCGAAAGTAAACGAAAATCTTCATGTGGATGAGCATCAATTTCGACCATAAGAATATCGAAGTGAATTCCATCTACCATATCATCACGAAGCGATGCTAATTGCTTATACTGTTCAATCGAAATACACTTAGTTTCATTTTTATATGTTTCTACAAAGCTTTGAATATGAGATTCTATTTTTTCCAATAGTTCGTAGTTTTTTCCGCAAAGTGCTAAACGAAACATGATTATACCTCCCGTCCGCAATTTAGTATGTTCTAATTTCAGTAGAATTTCTTAAGATACTAAAGGTTCGCTTATCTTTAGAAAATTACTGAATAAGAATCTTAAAGTAGCTTCATATTATCATTCTTCTTTAATTTTGTACGTATTTTTGCATGAATTGATTATTTTGTTGATTTAATCCATAATTAGTAAGTCCAAATCAAGTTTTTTGTATGACAGGCGTTTTTAATACTTTTAGAGAAAAATAAAAACAAAAAAACAACGCTATGATGATTCATAAAAATCGCCATAGCGTTATTTTACTCTTATTAAAATTAAACTTTATAACACCTTTAATTAGCACATTTCTCAAAACAGTACATAAAATTCTGCGATTCAAGCAAAAATGCAGAGTTTTAAATTATGTTATTCTATACTGATTTGGGGTGTTTTAATTTGTTTAAGCCCCGAATAACCTGCAGCACGTACTTCTGTTCCTCTAAATCCAGTTTTTGAGTTTCCTTTAATACCTGCGACAAAATATAGTCTTGCGTCACAGGCGTATCTAAATTAATATAGAAGTCATCGATTCTCATACCGAAAATTTCTGCAAGCCTTTCCTGATGTTTCATATTCGGATGCAGAGACCCCGTTTCCCTTAATTAAAGATATTGTTGGGTAAAAAAGAAAGGTCAGTCGATTTTGCCAATGAAGCGGTAGTAGATTTCTACTTCCTGCTCACGGCTTCCGTCCTCGCCCTTGA
>ENA-ORRW01000095-ORRW01000095.1-human-gut-metagenome-genome-assembly--contig:-NODE-95-length-107945-cov-18.129873_pt1 | contig 107945 bp, 83 predicted proteins | sample MGYA00242183_ERZ509150 | MGnify/ENA primary metagenome ERZ509150 (study PRJEB26280, sample SAMEA2338639) | human gut metagenome | biome: human gut; feature: human-associated habitat; material: faeces... | reverse complement strand
GAAATATCCCGTATCTCCTTGCCGATCTGCTCGCAGTAGGCATAAGGCAAATTATGGGTAGCACCTCTGAATATCTCCGAGGATTTCTTATCCTTTTTAATTTTGCCTGCCTTGATAAGCTCCTGTTTTTCGGCTTTGATACGCTGGAGCAGTACGCTTGCAGGCTTATCGTTGGGATTTTGCGGAACGAGCTTGCCTTGCACCGCCATTTGAAGTATGGAGTTTTTTAGCTGCTGTGCTGTCATGAACGATTATTCCTTTCATTTAACTTAACATCGATTATTCTGCTTATTCTCTTTACTACAATCAATAAATCAAGGATCAATACTGAAAACAAAAAAACAGTTACTCCAGTTAACACTCTATTAACGATTGCATTTATAGTCACTACATCCTGTACTACAACAACCACCATTCCATACAATAATAATAAAACGCATATTATCGTTTCAAACATTATAGCATTTGTTGTTTCTTTTACTACATTTAATATGTTTGAACGTGTGTTTTCATTTGTATAATTTGAATAATCAAAGCTTGTAATGATCGCCAGAACAGCTAAAAGCATTGAAAGAATAATACTTATAATGACAGAAATACTATCATAAAATTTTGCTGTTGGATTATAGATTAATGCCAAGCCAACGGAGAGTAACAGCGGTGCTACATAAAACACAATATACTGACTTCTACATCTATCAAAAAGAGCAAAATGCGCCCTGATGATCTCTCTAATATTAAAAAAGTTCTGCCTCCGACTACATATAGAAACAATAATTATTAAAAAAGCAATTATTATAAGGGCAAAGCCTATTATTTTTATCATAGATTTCACCTCACTCTGCTATACGAAAAACCATTTTCTCCTTATATGACTCAGCAGTGCCTATCATATGGCGAATAATATCATCATAATTAGTATTTCCATTATTGTATATGCTATCAGGAATATCTTCTACAAGGCTAAACCTGTCAATATCTTTAAGTTTAGCTGTTCTTGTTCTTCCAGAAAGATTGAATGATATGCTTATATCTTCATAAAGATTATCATTTATTTCAAAAATCGTATCATCTTTCTTTCCGTCTACGAAATCAATAATTCTTTGAATAAATGATTCTTTAAACTTTGGAGAATAATATACCTTTTCTTCTCTCCCTGTTGAAATCAGCATATTGTCACTTGAATCAATTGAGGTACAGTTTTTTAGCAATGTAACCTTTTTAATTCTGTTTTCTTCTAAAATTCGCTTCAAAAATACTGAGATGGAAACTGATCGTGTTTCAAAAGTCAAGCCTTTTTGGGCAAAATAATCCTTAATCTGTTTTGTAGTGATTGTTTTCACACCGAATGTTCCTATTGATTGAAAAAGCAGAATGCCTTTTTGAACTTTTATACCATCTGCATCCTTTGGAATATATATCAAAGCATGAAACTGTTTTACATCAGCATCTTCTCTTGTTCGATTATACTTAACTTCTTTTGTAGTCCTATTAGTTAGTTTTCCTTCAATCCCATATGAACCAGAGTTAATGATAAAAGAAGCACAGTGATAGGAATCAGTGTCAAATTCCTTTATTGAATCACGAGCTATTGAAAACAATTTCATACTACTTTCATCATCACTCAAATCAAGATGATTATTAAAAAAATCCGAAAACAATTTCCAAATACTATTGTACGTCTCTTCATTTCCAACTTGTTCTATGTGTATTTCATTGTTAAGATTGATTACCTTAGAATCATCTCTACCATACCGTTCCTTAACAAAGAAACTACATATAAGTAGTCCACTATGTATCATATGTTTATGCCTCTATTCCAAGTATACAACTTATCTGCTCCAGAATACGGTCAATATCCGCATTCAGGCTTGCACGCTTCTCCTGATACTGCTGGATCAGCTCTCTCGGAGGGAGTATTTCTTCTTCCTCATGAGGGAAACCGCAGAGGTCAATATTATAGCTTCTCTCCGCAAGCTCCTCAACTGTGTACTTCTTCGCCTTGTCAAAGCCGTCAATGGTGATCTCCTGTCGGTCGCTCCACCACTCAACAGCAGGAGCAAAGTGTTCGAGCTTCATAGGCTTGGTCTTGGAGAAGTTCTTGTATCCGTCGGGCATATCCAGACGATAGAACCATGTTTCCTTCGTCGAGCCTGTCCTGTCAAAGAACAGGATATTTGTAGTAATAGAGGTGTACGGAGCAAAAACGCTGTGCGGCATACGAATGACAGTGTGCAGATTGAACTCGCTCATCAGCTTTTTCTTGATAGCGACCTTTGCGTTATCCGTACCAAACAGGAAACCGTCAGGGAGAATGACCGCAGCTCTACCGTTCTGCTTCAGGCGGTACATAATGACCGACATGAACAGGTCAGCAGTCTCACTGCTTGCGAGATCAGACGGAAAATGATTCTTGACTTCCGTTTTCTCGCTGCCGCCGTATGGTGGATTCATCAGAACCACATCAAACTGATCGTCCTCCGTATAGTCAAGAACATCCTTTAACAGCGAATTATCATGATATACTCTCGGTGTGTCAATATCATGGAGCAGAAGGTTTGTGACACAAAGCATATACGGGAACTGCTTCTTTTCAATACCGTAAACCGAGGTATCAAACGCCGCTCTGTCCTCAACAGTCTTTTTCTGTGATTCAAGGGCTTTGAGCCAACTGATGATAAATCCGCCCGTACCGCAGGCAAAATCAGCCATCTTTTCACCGATTACAGGCTTTATCATCTGTGCCATGAAGTCAGTCACAGCACGGGGCGTGTAAAACTCACCGGCAGAGCCTGCACTTTGCAACTCTTTCAGGATAGACTCATAAATATCGCCAAATGCGTGGCTTTCCTCATAATTGGTGAGGTCAAGCTCATCAATGACATTGACCACCTGTCGGAGCAAAACACCGTCCTTCATGTAGTTGTTGGTGTCCTCAAATGTTGTCTTGACGATAGCCTTATTGATAGGTGTAGTCTTGGAAACTTGTATGCCTTTCAGCGTGGGAAACAGCGTATTATTGACGAAATCAAGCAGATCATCACCTGTCAAAGCTGTACCCTTGCCGTCATCTACCGCCCAATTACGCCAACGGCAATCTTCGGGGATAATAGACTCATAGGCATCATCATCAAATTCCCAATCTTCTTCCTTTGTGTCGTAAACCTTGAGAAACAGCAGCCAAGCGATCTGCTCAATACGCTGTGCATCACCGTTGATACCTGCATCGTTTCTCATAATATCCCGTAATCTCTTTACGAAATTACCTAAACTGCTCATGTTTTATACCACCTTGTAAATTTCTTCTTCAAGCTCTTTTACAGCCTTTTTATATCCTTCCTTACCACCAAACAACTTAACGATTGCCGCAGGCTTGCCCATACGGATAAAAGGATCAAGCTTTAATACCTGTGTGTCCTCTATCTGATAAATGCCCTCGTTTGAGTACATATCAAGCAGGGCTTCCAGAACTTCTTTCGCAAGACCATTATATTTGCTGATAAAATCACGTTTCTTTACATCGTTTGCACGTTCTTTTCGGGTCAATGGTTTCTTATCAAACGCTATGTGTATTATAAAATCAAAATCGTCTATATCGCCCATACCCTGTGATTCTTTTAAGGCCTGAATATCTATCCCGTGTTCTTTAAACAGCTCTGAAATAGTGCGTTTCTTTTCTTCACTATTCCAGCTTCTGATAAAATGTTCTAGATCGGCAAATTCTCCTAAAATGTTTGTCTTTGTATAATCTATGATATTCTCGTGACGAAGAAGCTTACCATCCGCATCATAAACCGATACCACTTTGTTTATAATTCGTACAGTACAGCCATCTACACCGACATACGGTTTAGGCTGTGGCTCAGGATGTGGTAATGGAGAATCAACAGGGCCGTCAGTATCGATCTTAGGTTCTGGAGAATGATAATTTGAATCAATTTCGACCGGCCCATCCCAGCCTTCATCATAGAACAGCCTTGTCACACCTCTGAAATCCATAACTACAAAGTGCGTCTTGCCCTCTTTTTCACGCAGTCTGGTACCTCTGCCGATGATCTGCTTGAACTCGGTCATAGAGCCGATATTCTCATCAAGCACTATCAGCTTTGTCATTTTGCAGTCAGCACCCGTAGACAGGAGCTTGGAAGTCGTAGCGATAACAGGATAAGGAGAGCCGACAGAGATGAAGTAATCAAGCTTGCTCTTGCCGTACTCGTCCGAGCCTGTGATACGCACCACATAATCAGGATTCTGAGCAACCATATCCTTATTGAAGTTGACAAGAGCCACTCTCATACGCTCCGCAGCATCCTCAGTCGCACAGAATACTATCGTTTTCTGCATACGGTCTGTGCTGATAAGGTAGTTCGTAATTTCAAGGGCAACCTGGTTGATTCTGTCTTGAATGATGATATTGTAGTCATAGTCGGTATTGTTGTATATCCTGTCCTCAATTTCGTTGCCGTAATAATCTCGTTGTCCTTTCAGCGGTCTCCAGCCGTCACTAATGTCTGTTGTGATGCTGATGACCTTAAACGGGGCGAGAAATCCGTCCTCAATGCCGTTTTTGAGGGAGTATGTGTAGATCGGTTCGCCAAAATACGAAATGTTAGAAGTATATGTTGTCTCCTTCGGAGTAGCGGTCATACCGATCTGTGTAGCCGAGGAGAAGTAATCCAGTATCCTGCGCCACTTGCTATCCTCTTTGGCGCTGCCTCTGTGACACTCATCTACGATAATAAGGTCAAAGAAATCCTTGTCAAACAGCTCGGAGAAATGCTCCTTATCATCATCACCGATCAACTGCTGATACAGCGAGAAATAGACCTGATGTGAGGTGATAGTGGTTTTGTTATCCTTAGCAACATTGATCTTGTGGATGACCTTTTCAAGCGGAGAGAAATCCTGCTGTATAGACTGATCCACAAGAATATTCCTGTCGGCAAGATACAGTATCTTACGCTTCATACCGCTTTTAAGCAGACGGTACACGATCTGGAACGCAGTATAGGTCTTGCCCGTGCCTGTTGCCATGACGAGCAGGAGTCTCATTACACCACGAGCAATAGCATCAACAGTACGGTTTACTGCCACTCGCTGATAATATCTTGGCTCGTAGGTATTCTGGCTTGAATAGTAAGGCTGGCTGATGACTGCAAGCTCATTCTCTGACAGCCCTTGCCCGCCGTTCGCATTTGCCTTGTATCGTTCCATAAGCTCATTAGGGGTAGGGAAATCATCAAGTGCAATTTCACACTCCATACCTGTCAGCATATCGTGTTCATAGAAAGCATCACCATTGGAGCTGTAAACGAAAGGTACATCCATCATCTGAGCATAAGCTATAGCCTGTTGTAAGCCGAATGATACGCTATGGTTATTGTCCTTAGCCTCAACTATCGCTATGGGGAAACTGCTGCTCCAATACAGAACATAATCGGCAAACTTGGCGCTTTTCTTATCACGATGGACAAAGTTACCGTTCAGACAGATCTTACCGTCGGTGATCCTTGTTTCCATTGTAATTCTGTTTTTATCCCACTTATCAAGAATAGCAGGAGTAATGAATTGAAGCTTTATATCCTCTTCTGACATTTCTTTTTTTGCAAGTATGGTCATTGTCACACCTCCACTTCAAATAAGATAAAATTATAAGAAGTTATATATTTACATCATACCACATTTCCCACAAATAGTCAATCACTTAGCTGCGTTTTTTATCATTTTGTAACAACAAATGAAGAAAAGTAACTAAAATCAAGATAAAAAAGCAGCCTTCCGACTCCTTAAAAAGCCAAAAAGCTGCCATAACAAAATTCAAAAATATCAGCTCAGCGAACTAATATAATACCCTAGTGTACTCTTAGGATTAAGCTCCGAAAGATCAACAGCTACGCCTACCGTCATGCCTAGCCGCTCGCGGTCTGCCTGCGATACGTCGAACTCTATGCCCCACGCGTTGCCGTCTATGTTTATCCACGCCGTCGGGCCGAACGTTCCGCCGTCAAGCGTTGCGCCCTCCAGGCTCGGGCAAATGGCTTTCAGCTCGTTGTACGTCATTCCAACCTGCACGCCCTCGGTGATGTATCCGCCCGGCGTGACGTGTATCGCGTATGGAAAATCAAGCGTGCCAATGTTCTGTATGTCCGTGGTGTAAAAGCCTATCTTTGTGTTCGGATACACGTCGTCGTTCTCCACGGCGATGATGTTTTCCTGCCCCACTGATATAAAATCCATGCTGAAATCGTAGCCCAGTTCGGCAAAAATATCGTCCGCAGTTTCGTAGATAAGGTCGTTCGCATACACCGTGTCGTCGTAAATGTCATACGGCGCAAGCGTGGTCACGGGCTTAGTCGTGGTCGCCTCGGCGGTCGTTGTGGTGGTAGTTTCCGTCGGCTTAGCGGCGCTGTCAGATTTTTCGTCTGCCGAACTTCCGCCGACTTCGATAAGAAAAGTCGCCGAATGTTCGTCACCGTCTGAATCATAATGGCTCTCAGTTATCTTGAAATCACCCGCATTGTCCACACCAATGCAAGCCTGAGCCTTGCAGGTGCTTCCGATAGGCGCTTCATTTGGGTTTCTCGCAACGTCGCCCGGGTAACTGTAACCCATAACGCCATTGCTGTCTATTATGGTGTCCTCCATGTCAAAGAAAATGCCCTTTGCTATGCCATCCTCGTCCTCGTAACCGATGTTTGTATATTCGTAGTCCACGATATAGACCGCCGCAGGTTTTTCGTCCGCATACTCGTTGCGCTCAGCCGTTTCCGTGACGCCTGTAACGGTAAGCGACCACTGCCCGTCAACTGTCCAAGTTTCGCCAATGGTGTAGTAGTCTTTCTTCTTGCTTTTTCTTCCGCCGCCCGAGTCGCTGTCAGAACAAGCGGTGAGCAGCAACAGCGCGCCCGTGAGGACTATTGCTGTTAGCTTTTTTATGGTCATTTGGTTGCACCCCCTATATCTTGATCTCGATAGCAAGCAGCTTTTCCTCAGTTTTCTCGATCTCTTCAAAAACTACGCCTTTCGTTCTTACAATGTACTTGTCCACCGTTTCATGAAGGTCATTTTTGATAGCTTTTGCCGTCTTTACGTTTATCTTTATCTCTGCAAAAAGCTTTTTCATAAGCTCTTTGGTAACATCCTGGTTCATGAATTTCAGTATTTTTCCCGTTGATTCGGCGATCCTTTCCACCTGCTGACTTACTTCTTCTTTGAAAGCCTTTGTTGCGTCAAAAAACATTATTGGGTCGTTCAGCAGCTTTAACGCGTCCATACCAAAAACGATCGCGTAATACTCTTGTGACAGCTGCTGATAATAATTATACGCATCGTTAAACTCGTTATTTAGTTTCATTACAGACTTAAAAACAAACATTCCGAATTCATTGTTTATTTCCTCTTCAAACTTATCGAGCTTATGATGCTTTCGCAGAACAAATCTTGTACTTGCCACCATATCATGAAGCTTATCTTGTTCGCTGCGAAACATTTCGTTAGCGTGCTCTTTTATTTTATACGGCACTTTTACCTTGTAATTGTTCCACAAGTTGCGGATAATGCAGTTTACTACCTCTTCGCGTCCAAACTTCTTTACCTCGCCAGAAATAAGTTTTTTCTCATAGTTGTTTACAAATATCACCGAGTCAGCCGAAACGCTGCCGTCTTCAACTATGCGCTTTTTCATACGCTCCGCTCTGTCGTCGTTCTCAGACTTGCAGTGAGTTATCACAACGTTTACGTTGTTTTTCTCAGCTATAAGGTCGTTTATTATGCTTATCTCAAAATCTTCCACTCTGTCAGAGTCGGCGCTAAGGCAGTAGATTATGGTGCTGAACCATTCGTTGATAGAGTGCTTGTCGTACTCCGCTACTTTGTCGATTATCTGCTTGTGCCATTCGTCCGCTTTATCGGGTTCAAGACCCCAGCTGTCGCATATCGAAAAAGATATTCGGTCGTTATCTTTCAGCTCGAAAGAATATTCGTGCAGGCCCTCCGCCGTTACGGGCTTTCCCGCACCCGTCTCCGCGACCTCTTCGCCAAATATGTAATTCAGCAGACTGCTTTTGCCAACGCCCGATTTGCCGGCTATCAGTATATTAGTTTTTATCTTGTCGCCTTCCATTATTTTCTTGCTCCTTTTTTCGTATCCTTGAACATATCAACTACAGCTTTTACTATTCTCTCTACAATTTTCTGATCCTTGCCCTTGCTGATCTCTTTCATTACCTTTTTCAGATTTTCAACAGTAAAGTAGTCGGAAATTTTGGTGATCATAAGGTCTTTCGAGCCGCCGTTCTCTATGCAGGCTTTAGTGTATTCCTCGCAGATCTTCGTTATCGCAACGCCGAGGGTAGCCGTAACAGTAGTTGCCACTGAAACATTTACCGTGGCTTTCGCCGCGCCGCCGACAAATGGGATCACCGAAAGCAGCTGAGAAGCCAGCGTTTTTCCTATATAAGAAACGAAGCCCGCTCCGGCTAAATTTTTCACAGCGCCCTTCATATCATTATCTATTCCGTAGCAGCTTAAAATATCCATCGCCATTTTTACCTGTATGCCCATAAGCGGTACCGAATCGGAAAGTGGCACGGGTACAAATGATGTAGCCGTAACAATACCTGCGGCTAAAGCCGCGTATTTCGGTATCTTGTGTTTTATCATCATTTCTGCCATTTGACCCTGCGCTTTTTTGAGCGACGGGATAAAGCTTTCTCTGAGGTAATCGTCAAGATTATGATGTGCCCAGCTGTTTATCTCAGATTTCTGCACATACTCGTCGCCAAGATCGCTGTTAGTAGAATAGGTAAACACCTCAACGCCGTTTATCCTATTGCGTTTTCCGGCTTCGCCGACAGCGTCCTTTATCTGAGCGACCTCTTTTTCGTCAAGGTTATCCACCTTTGTAATAATAACGCACACGGGGATATTTCTCGCCTGTATGTCTTTTATCAGCCTTTCATCGAGATCCATGAAGCGGTTATTTATGCAGTACCAAACCTCGTGGATGTGCATACCCAAATCCGCAGGATAATTATTTTTGCGTTCGTCGATAAGATCTATTATATTTTTGTAAAAAGCGCTGTTTTCCGGCGTAGACGAGCTTTCTACCTCGTAGCCCTCAGTGTCGAACAAGGTAATGCTCTTCGAACGATATTCGTGAATACCCCTTGTCTGCGGCTTTCCGCTGCTTCCGACAGGCGCGGCCCTATCCTTATCAAACTCGAAGAAGTCGTTTATAAGGCTGCTTTTGCCAACGCCGGTAGCTCCGCACACTATGATATTGATATTTTTTGAAGCATTTTCCTTTACTTCTTCATAGCACTTATCATAGTCAAAGTTTTTTACGTCAAATTTCTTGTTGATGTTTTCGTTCATGTCAAAAACTCCTTTTCCTTATTGATTTGTCAATTATCAACTATAACTGACATAATAATACGTTTTTGTATGTTAATTATAACACATTCTTTTTCACTTTTGTTAAGCTGGCTGCTTAGTATAACGTTTTCGTAAGATATTTTTTTATTTTAACAAAAAGCATGGCACAATCCGCTTCTTATACAAATATCGCATTATTTCAAATACTTTACATCATTATATCATATTATTTCACATATTTCAACCCCTTTATAGGAAAAATTCCGACATAATGCATGATGATATAGGATAAAATATTATATATGGGGGTGCAAATAATGTACGAGAACAAATTCATGTATGACAATAATTTTGCTTTGAGGCTCTCAAAACTTCGCACACAGAAAGGTGTTTCCGCAAGGGATATGAGCTTATCTATTGGACAGAACGCAGGGTATATAAACAATATCGAAACAGGAAAAGCCCTGCCCTCTATGACCTCTTTCTTTTATATCTGCGAGTATCTGGGCATTACGCCGCAGGAGTTTTTCGACGCCGACGCCGAGCAGCCAAAAGAGCTGAGTAAGCTGATCTCTGACCTGAAAAAGCTCAACAAAAGGCAGCTGGAGAACATTGCAGATATTGTTAATGATCTTGCTAATGGGAATAGGCGGTGAGAGGGTAAAAGGTAAGTTTGTACGTCTGCCGCATAGACAAGACCGACACTTTGAAGCATGATTATAAGGTAAATAGGTACAGGAGAGGTGAGTTCAGGGCAAAAAAAATCACAGCCCCCTCGAAAGCTGTGATTCCTTTTCAACTCAATACTCCTCCGCCAACAGCAGCGTAATATGATCCACATCGTCGATCATATACGCCCTGCCGTTTACCTCCACGTCGGTCGGTATGAAATATTTAAGCTTAGCCTCAGGGCATTCCTGCATATGATAAATGTGCAGGAATTTTTTCTGCCCTTTGACCCTTGTCACTATCTCGAAAACTTGCAGATAATCAAGCTGTCCGCTGACCTTTTCTCGCATTTGCTCTACGGCTGAAAATAACGCCACTTGCAATTCAATAGGGAAGTTTTCTGCCACGCCGCTTGTGATGTATCTGCTTCCGCTGAATGTGTATGCCATAAAATACCTCCTAATAATATTCCCCCACCAGCACCCTAGCCTCCTCGATACACTCCCTCAACATACTCCTGTCGCAAAGCATACCCTCTATCTCTTCGTCCGTGTAACCCATATCGTAAAGCAGCATAAGATCCTCCTGCGATACCCCGAACATACCGCATATATCGAAAAGTTCGTTCTCATCGTAAGCGGGCTTTCTGTATCCGTAATAGTTCCAACCATAGCAAAATTCGTTCGGTACAAAGCTGCTTTTCTCAAAACGCCCACGCTTGTCAATGCTTATGATCTCTCCCTCCGTGACCTTTATCACTTCAAAAGGCAGCTTTTCAAGGAAGCTGCCTTTCAGCACATTTTTCATAATGTCTTCGGTGGACGTGTAAACATACAGCCCCAATTGCTTGTAATGGATAAGGCATAGCGGATTGTCGCCCTTTGCTATGAAAAGCTTGTTCTTGTCGCTTAGTATCGTGAATACAAAAGAGCCTTCTACCGCCTCTGACATCTTCGCTATGGTCTTGAAGTCAAGTTTGCCGTATTTCTCAATAAGCTGTGCGGCAACGTAGCTGTCAGTTTCTATCTTGCTTTTCGGCAAACGTTCAGATTTTGCAAGCTGACTGTCGTTGTAAAGCACGCCGTTGTGACATAAAGCAAAAGACCCGTCCGCAGTTTTGCCTGTGAACGGGTGGTTATTGTAAATGTACCTAGCGTCGCCTTGGGTAGTCATTCTCGTGTGACCTGTGAGGATAACCGTGTCCTCCGGCACATAAAGCTTTACCTTGTGAGCAGGCTTTGCTCTCTTGAAAACTTTGAGTTCGCCGTGTTTCACATACGCTATTCCCGTTGCGTCCTTGCCCCTTACCTCAGACTCTACGGATAACCTGTTGATAAGTTCTTTCATCTCGCTCCTGCTGAGAGAACGTCTGTAATTCACAAATCCAAATATCGCACACATAGTTAATCCTCCTCGCTGACAGGCTCGTTAACATAGAGCCTTTTCTCTTTCAGATACCTGATAAGCTCTGTATATTCAGGCTTTATGCCCAGCACAAAATCCGCCCAGGATTGCTTGTTCATATCATCATCATTAAGGCATACTGCGTTTTGGCATATGCTGTCAACAAGTTCAAGCGTCGCCATAAAGCTGTTGAATTTTAGAGTGCCCCTGAACAGCCTTATCTCCACAGTATCAGCATTTGTTATGTTCACACAGGCATATCTGCCCTTAGTGCTTTTCTTTGCCTTTTCAAGTATCTCTTTCGGCTTGTCATTGTAGCCGTGTCTTGCCGCCCAGCGGTCAACGCTGTATGCAGTACGCCGTGAGAACTTGAAAAGCTCATTCCAATGGCTCTCGAAAAAGAACATTATTCGGCTTATGACTTCTTCCTGTTCCTCGTAGGAATATCCAAGCTGTTTTCGGCCTATATGAACGTGAAGTCCGCAGGTAGACGTATTATGCGAGCGGTAGCCAAGGGCAACAGCTTTTCTCACGATATCGTCCCACGGAAATTTCTTTCGGTGAAAATCTATTGAGCAAGGGTGGCTGACAAGTTCCATTCCCTCGTCAAGCGAGCCGTCAGACTTTATGTAAAGTACTTCATTCTGAACATTAGCTGTATCATAAATCTTTTCCGCATTATCATCGTATCTTCCAGCACCGTCTATCTCCAGTTCAACGCCGTAAAAACGCACGTTGTCTTCTTTCGGCAGCTTGTAAAACACGGGCTTAGGCTTGTAGTAATAATCGTTGATGTAGTCGCCGTTATCACAGCAATCGTCATAACATTCACGGCAATAGGCGTTATCGCCGCGCCAGTAGGTATCGTCCGAATGCACGATAGTTTCGCAGTTTGAACAGCGGTAATAATGATTATCATAACAATCTGTACAGAGGATAGTATTCTCATCGCTCACGGTATTCTGTTCGATACAACGTTCGCCGCAATGGTCGCATACCACAGTTTCGTTATCGTAGCACTCCTGGCAAAGTATCTCGTTTTCGACTTCATAGCATTCCGCCTCGTCCTCTAAAGCGCAGCCGCAAATGCTGCAATGGGTAAGTTCGCTCATTTTAAAACTCCTTTACAAAATACAAAAATTAAAGGCAGACCCGAAAGCCTGCCTATGGTGTTCACTCGTCCTTATCTGCTATGTAGGTGATGATCTCCTGTGCTATCTCCACCAGCACGCTGCCCACAAGCACGAGTATGACTTTAGCTTTGTTCATCGTAACGCCCTCCTTTCCGCATTTGCGTTACTTCATAAAGATGATGTATATTTGTAAAGATCAAGTTTCCGTAAAAAGCCTATTTAAACCGTCGAACATTAAGATAAACCAATATTTTTTGAAAGGAATGATAAATTATGTTTGACGATATTCCCGATATACTTACCGCTAAAGAATGTCAGCAGGTTTTAAAGATAGGCAAAAACTCTATGCTCCGTTATCTTAAAACAGGGGAGATAGAGGGGTTCAAGATAGGCAGCAGGTGGAGGATATACAAGTTTAGTGTTATTGAGTTTTTGAGGAAGAGGTGAAAAAAGAACCGCCCCTGTACTGTGTTTTTCAGTACAAGGGCGGGTGATTATCGCTATTATTAATTCATATGGATTCTTTCAAATTTTCTACTAATCATTTTATCAAATAGTTTTAACTGATATATTTGAATTTTATCTGAAACTATATTATTTTTAATCATCATTTGAATATGTTCTTGAAAATCTTTAACTGCATTATAGTTTTCCTCATTAATCGAAGTAAAATCCAATCGTCCTAATATACATCTTATGCGATCTAATTCTTGCGGCGTAAATTCTGGCAAATGTTCTTTCATGTCATTCAAAGATATTTTATTCAATATGTAGTTTACATTTATTGTTTTTATTTTATCGCCAAGTTTTAAAGTTTTATCAATATACTTCCGATATCCCTCTAAGTTTTTCTCGAAATCTACATAGCTTGTATTTAACTCGTTTAATACTTTATTTCTGATTTTTTCAAATTCTTTTTTACCTGCGGGCTCACTAATTTCTACTGAGCAATAAAAAAATTCCAGGTCGCTTGGATCTGATTTCTTTATGTTCTTTATTATTTTTTCTGTTATTTTGTCATAATCATCGATCTCCAAACCAATATCATATTTAAGTAATATGAGGTAAGAAACTATTTTGCCATATTGGCTTAAACTGATTTTCTTAATATCATCTAATTTATTATATATATTGTTTATAGCTTGTTTAACATCAGATTCGCTATAGAGATAATATTGAATTAATACCAAAATATCAACATCATCTTCTTTTTGGTCTACAAATAAGAGGTAGCGATCATATTTTTTTATAGCCTTTTTTATATCATCAATATCCAAAATCTGATAGTTTATATAATCATAACAAAATCTCAATAGAGGATACTTGTCATCCCCAGACAGTGATACATCAAAAATAGAATTTGCTTCAAATTTCAAATTATGATCTGTAAGACGTTTCTGCAAATAGAATGCCACTCCCACAAAAACGCATTTATTAAATTCTGTATTAGATTCAATATTATTTTTTTTCATGAAATCTAATATATCACAAGTTTTTTGACAAGCCACTATAAATTCACGATAATTATTTATTTCTGTTTGAAAGATCCCATTTCTTCTAACATTCACGCAGTCCTTTATTTCTTTCAGATCATCATTATTAAAAGAATCTATAATACTATTTATAGTCTGCTTATAGTCCGCTGAAAACTGCAATGTATCAGATACTGTTTTCTCTTTTATCTTGCAATATGGAGATTTAATTCTGTTGTCTGTCTCATTTGATTCGCCCAAAGGAGATATCTCTTTTTCATTTGCGACCAACAGTATTTTTACTCCGTCGCATTCACATAAGTTGTTAACATATCCCATCAATTCAATAAGATCAATTTTAGTTCTTTCCATATCCTCTAAAACGATAAGTTTACCTGTTAGATTTATAGACTCGTAAACTTTTTGAAAATCGTTATCGCTTAGTTTTGCAATGTCGATGTTAGCTATACTAGTCAACCCATTTAAGAGCGTTTTGCCAATAATTTTAGCAGCAACACCAGCAGTAGTCGCTAATTCAGACTTTGACTCTTTTATTAAAGTACGCAAATCAACGTAGATAGCTTTGCTTATATCCGCAATATTTGTAATCCCATATAATGAAACAATAACGCAATCATGTTTTCCACCCTCGTCAGACTCCAAATGCTTTTTCAAAATATTTTTTACATAATAGCTTTTGCCCGAACCCCAGGCTGAAGTAAGCATGATCGCTCTTCCTGTTATATCGTTTTCAACATAATTTTTCATGTACTTATTTAGTTCTTCATATGTCATTTTCTTAGTTAACCTCCATAATATGTCCAATTTTATCTATTGAAAATATTATATCGCATTTTACCAAAAAGTCAACAAGAAACATTTCCCTTACTCTTGCAATTTTTTTGTAAAAATAAATAATTCGTATAAACAGTTTTTGTTCTGTTTTGTTCACGTCTTTATGCTATAAATCATATCAGCTCACGCATTTTCCACAAAAAGTATTGAAAACCCTCTATTTTCATGGTATAATATACATATTGATTAACTTATTAGTACAAAAATAATATAATGGGGTGAATGAATGAAACCAATAATATTCGTCGATACAGAAGTCAGCGAAGCCGATAACAAAGCTTACGATTTCGGAGCAGTTAGCGAAAGCGGAGAAAAATTGCATACGGGTTCTTTCAGCGAGTTTCATTCGTTCATTTCAAACGCAACGTATCTTTGCGGACACAATATTATTGACCACGATTCAAAATACATAGCAGCTCCCGAGAATGTTGAGTATATCGACACTCTCTATCTTTCACCTTTGATGTTCCCGAACAGACCTTATCATAAGCTTTTGAAGGACGATAAGCTGTGCACCGACGAACTTAACAATCCGCTGAACGACTCGCTGAAAGCAATGAGCCTGTTTTATGATGAGATAAATGCTTTTCAGAGCCTTGATAATGAACTGAAACAGATATACTATATGCTTTTGAAAGACAGCCCATATTTTTCAGGCTTTTTCTCATATCTTGACTATTCAGCCGATGATGACCTTGAAGCCGCTATATTAGTGTATTTCTCAGGCAGAATATGCGAAAACGCACCATTATCAAATTTTATAACCTATTCACCGGTTGAGCTTGCCTACTCACTTGCTATGATATCTGCGACTGAAAAATATTCGCTTATACCAAGGTGGGTGATAATGAATTATCCAAAGGTAGACGAAGTATTAAAGGCATTAAGAAATACGTCATGTGGCAAATGCGGCTACTGCAAGTCTGAACTTGATCCTAAAAAATATCTCAGCAAATACTTTGGATACCCTGATTTTCGTACATATAATGGTGAGCCGTTGCAGGAAAATGCAGTGAATGCCGCCGCTGAGCATAGATCTCTGCTGGCTATCTTCCCAACGGGCGGCGGTAAATCACTTACATTCCAGATCCCCGCACTTATGGCAGGCGAGACCGAAAGGGCGCTGACTGTTGTCATTTCGCCTTTGCAGTCCTTAATGAAAGATCAGGTGGATAACCTTGAAAATAGAGGTATCGCTGACGCTGTTACCATAAACGGTCTGCTGAGCCCTATTGAAAGAGCTGAGGCTATCGACCGCGTTGAATCAGGGCTGGCTTCTATTCTGTATATTTCTCCTGAGTCGCTTCGTTCTGTTACGATAGAGAGGCTGTTTTTGTCACGCCATATTGCAAGATTTGTTATTGATGAAGCCCATTGCTTTTCTGCATGGGGACAGGATTTCCGTGTTGACTATTTGTATATCGGTGATTTTATAAGAGAGTTGCAGGAGAAAAAAGGCGACGGCTGCAAGATACCTGTGTCTTGCTTTACTGCAACGGCAAAGCAGAAAGTTATAAGCGACATCAAAGAATATTTCAAGAATAAGCTTGACATTGAGCTTGAACTGTTTGCAACAAGTGCGTCAAGAACGAACCTCCGCTATGAAGTTTTGTATAAAGAAACCGACGCTGAGAAATATGATGCTCTGCGCTCACTTATCGAGCAAAAAAATTGTCCCACCATAGTATATGTATCGAGGACTAAACGTACAAGAATGCTTGCCGAAAAGCTTACGAGCGACGGATTTAAAGCCCGAGCTTTCAACGGAAAAATGGAGAGCAGTGAAAAGCAGGAAAATCAGGAAGCTTTCATTAATGATGAGATACAGATCATCGTTGCTACATCGGCTTTTGGCATGGGCGTTGACAAAGCCAACGTCAAGCTCGTTGTGCATTATGATATTTCAGATTCTTTGGAGAACTATGTGCAGGAGGCCGGCCGTGCAGGGCGTGACCCGTCCCTTCAGGCAGAATGTTACGTATTGTTCAATGACAGCGACCTTGATAAGCATTTTATGCTGCTCAATCAGACAAAATTAAGCATAAGCGAGATACAGCAAATCTGGAAAGCTGTAAAAGACCTGACCAAAACACGTCCTGAGGTATGCTGTTCGCCGCTTGAAGTAGCAAGGCAAGCCGGCTGGGACGACAGCGTTGCCGACATAGAAACGAGAGTGAAAACGGCGATACAGGCTCTTGAAAATGCAGGTTATCTTCAAAGAGGTAAAAATGTTCCCAGAGTATATGCGACCAGCATACTTGTAAAGAATATGATAGAAGCGTCTAGGCAGATAGAGTCGTCTTTGCGTTTTACTGACGAGCAGGAACGTGTTACAGCCAAACGAATAATCAGCTCGCTAATATCAAGCAAGAGCATTTCCAGAGCAGGCAATGATGACGCTGAGTCGAGAGTCGATTATCTCGCAGACCGTTTAGGCTTACAGAAATCAGATATTATCCACTCAATCCAAATGATGAGAGAAGATAAACTTCTTGCCGATACCAAAGACCTCACAGCGTATATTTTCAAAACAGATACTGAGAACAAATCGCTTCTTGTGCTGCGCAAATTTCAGACACTTGAAAAGTTCTTGCTTAACTACATTGATGCAGACAAACTTTGTATGAATTACAAAGAACTTAACGAAGCGGCACTTGCAAACGGAATAAAGTCAAGCTCTGTCAATTCGATCAAAACGTTGTTTTATTATTGGACAATACGAAGCTACGTTCAGAAAGAGCAGGACGCCGCCACAAATAAAGTGCTTATAGTTCCAAAGCTTAATTTCAAGGCCCTTGCCGAAAAACGTGAAAAAAGTTATCGCATTGCTGAGTTTATCATTCATTACCTATTTGAAAACAGCGACTTTGTATCAGGCGAAAAAGAAGAAGTCTTGGTAGGGTTTTCTATCCTTGAGCTTATGAACGCATATGACGCTGACGTTTCGGAGGAGGACATCGAGGAAGCGTTGCTGTTTCTGTCAAAAATAAATGCTATCAAGCTTGAGGGCGGATTTCTTGTTCTGTACAGCGGAATGAGGATAAAAAGGCTTGTTCTCGATAATAAGATCAGGTACAAGCTTGAGGACTACAAACAGTTGAATGAATTTTATCAGCAGAAAATACAGCAGATACATATTGTTGGCGAATACGCAAATATGATGGTGCGAAACTATGATGAAGCTCTGCGTTTTGTCAATGACTATTTCCAAATGGATTATAAGAAATTCTTGTCGCAGTATTTTTCGGGGGAGCGCGCCGCTCAGATAGTAAGAAATATCACGCCTGCAAAATACAGTCAGCTTTTTGACACACTTTCTGAAAGACAGCTTGAGATAATTCGTGACAATACATCTCAACACATTGTTGTTTCAGCAGGCCCCGGAAGCGGTAAAACAAGAGTGCTGGTGCATAAGCTGGCGGCTTTACTGCTGTTGGAGGACGTAAAGCACGAACAGCTTCTCATGCTGACTTTTTCAAGGGCGGCAGCTATCGAGTTTAAGCAGCGTCTAAAAAAGCTCATCGGTAATGCGGCAAGCTTTGTGGAAATAAAGACTTTCCATTCATATTGCTTTGACCTGCTTGGTAAAATCGGAAATATCGAAGATTCAGAAAATATCGTCAAGGACGCAGGCGAGCTTATAAAAAGTGGTGATGTAGACCTTGGCCGAATAACCAAAACAGTGCTTGTTATCGACGAAGCACAGGATATGGATAAATATGAATATCAGCTTGTGGAAGCACTTATGGAGCGTAATGATGATATGCGTGTTATTGCCGTGGGTGATGATGACCAAAACATATATCAGTTCAGAGGCTCTGATTCGGTATTTCTAAAAAAGCTTATCACTGAGCACAATGCTAAACAATACTCTCTTGTTGATAATTACAGAAGCTGTCAAAGCGTAGTTTCTTTTGCCAATAGGTTTGTAAAAGAAATATCTGACAGAATGAAGGATGAGGATATTGTAGCTGTTTCGCAGTTCAGCGGTGAAACAAAGCTTATAAAGCACAGTGGAAAATACATAGAAACTGCCGTGGTGGACGATATAGAGGCTGAAAATGTGGCAGGAACTACCTGCGTCCTTACAAACACAAACAGAGAAGCTCTGATCGTAATGGGCATTCTCAAACAACGGAATATTCCCGCAAAACTTATCCAATCTATCGACGGTTTTGATATGTATGACATAGCGGAGATACGTTACTTTTTGAAGAAGCTTCAAGTAGAGGGTGAGGAGGTCACGCCCGTTATAAGCGATACCCAATGGGAAAATGCCATTGAAAAGCTGAAACAGCAATACCGCAATAGCGAATGTCTGCCGTTGATACTTGATATTCTCACCGCTTTTGCAGAAACCAATGCAAGAAAATATCGCACTGACTTTGATATGTTCCTGCACGAATCAAAAATAGAGGACTTTTATCAGAGCAAGCAGGGTGTGGTCACTGTGTCAACTATGCACAAGTCAAAAGGCAGAGAGTTTGACAATGTTTTTATGATGCTGAATGATCCTGACATTGATACCGACGAATCAAAAAGAAAACTATATGTTGGGATAACAAGGGCAAAATCACTTCTGCACATACACTACACGGGTGATGCCTTTGATGAATTTACAGACGCAGCATCCACAGACGAGATCGACCTGCACTCATACTCTAAGCCTACCGAACTGATAATGCAGTTATCTCACCGAGATGTATATCTTGACTTTTTCAAGGATAAAAAGCTGCTGATACTGCAACTGCGAAGCGGCACGCACCTGTACGCACAAAACAACAGATTGTATATTCGATATAAAGAGAGACTGTTGCCTGTTTTGCAGTTCTCTTCAGCTTGTTATGAAAAGGTCAAAAAATTAATTGCAGACGGATACAAACTTTATGACGCAAAAATACGTTTTATATGCGCTTGGAAAGGCAAAGAAGACGAAACCGAAACGGCAGTAATTCTGCCTGATATTTATTTTAAGTTGTGAAAGGCTTAAATATATAAATACTTCAAATTTACATTTATATTCGTGAGGTAAGTGAAGAGTCAAAATCTATGATGCAAGATAATGTAGGTTTCTATTTGTTTTAGTTCAATAGTCAACGCAAAACTTTCAGACAGGGAAATATATCTTAAATTTAAGACTATGGCTTATAAATTCAATATAGAAAAGTTATAAAAAGAAAGCTTCAATCGGTGACAAAAGAAATAACGACCATACAAGAGTGGATATTCTCCTGTTTGGTCGTTTTCTTATGTCCAAGTATCATAATGGCATCCGAGGTTATTTATCCTTTATTCAAGCTGACTTTTCTTTCTCTTTGCAGCTTGTTCGTTTTCCATATATCGGGCAAGCGTCCTCTGACTGTCACGCTTCTGCTGTGCAGGCCTTGAAAGCCTATCCGCTTCTTTCTTTACCTAAGCTCTCCGAAATTCCTTTCAGCGTGGACTTCTCCTTACCGCCCAAAAACAGCATCGTATCACAGTTGCCTTCGATCGTGTCTGCATTGTCTTTGTAGATAGCCTTTAGCTGGCTCTTAGCTTGCAAGATGATACTTGCCGATATTTCACGGCTTCGGATAGTCGCAATGAGCTTCTCAAACTGCGGTATTTCGCCAATATTGGCGAACTCGTCTAACAAACAGCGTACATGATAGGTCAGCTTTCCACCTGGGGAATTATCTGCTTTGGTGCAGAGTAGGTTGAAAAGCTGGGAATACATGATAGCCACGCTCCGTCGGAGGACGCCGCTCTTGAACAGCTTGAACGTGTAACGGAAAAGTGGGAGAAAGATTATCCCAACGCCATGAAGAGCTGGTACAAAAATTGGGATGTGATCTCGCCAATCTTCAAGGTTTCCGCACAGGTCAGAAAGGTCATTTACACCACCAATGCCATTGAAAGCCTTAACAGCGGCTATCGCCGTCTGAACAAGCAGAGAAGCGTATTCCCCAGCGATACGGCGCTTTTGAAGGCTTTGTATTTAGCGACCCACGAGATAGCCAAGAAGTGGACTATGCCGCTGAGAAACTGGGGCAGAGTTTTGGGAAAATTGGAAATTATGTATCCCGACAGACTGACTGCTGAAGAAACTTGACAAATTACGGTAGTTATTGTATACTGTAAAAAAAGGAGCGGCTGTTTTTCAAGCCGCTCCACAACATCGTTTTTTATCACAGTTGGTGAATTTACAGAGAATTTTTCGCAGGGCCACCTGTTGCCGAGAATTTCTTCGGCTTGCTGAAAACAGAGCTTCTCTATTTGCAGGAATTTCATTCTGTCGAGCATTTTATTCAAGAGCTTCATGAATACATAGAATGGTACAACAACAAACGCATCAAGCTTAAGCTTAATGGTCTATCTCCTATAGATTTCAGACAGGAAGCTGCATAACAAAATTTTCTTTTGAATCTTTGTCTAACTTTTTGGGGTCAGTTCAATTTCGCTAAAAAAAGTGCTATTTTCGCCAAAAGTATTGACATAACATCCATGATATTGATAAAATAGTTATATAAAGGGGGCTTATTTATGAAAATAATGGCTTTTGCAACAGCTTTAACATTGGCATTGGGCGCACTGACGCTTCCGTTTTCTGAAAGCGGATATAATTTTGCCTACAAAGCTGCTGCTTCCGCACAGGCCGGTACGAACGATTTTAAATATGACAGCGCAGATATTTTTACTGCCGATAGCTTGCTTGACAGAGCGATCTTGCCTGACGGAGAAAGGATCTTTGACCATGACCCTATACTGGCATATACGCCTACTACCCGTGATTGGCTGTTTAAACAAACGGCGGAAGAAGTAGTAGACAACAGTTGGCTTATCTCGGCAGACACGCTCTGGCTGAATGCTGAAAAGGCTTTCAGTTTTGAATTTGTAGGCGAAGATTCGGTGTTTACAAGACAACAGTTTGTATATGAAACAATAATCATGGATTACCTTACATATCAGTATCAGTCAGACGAGTTTAAATCTGATATTGAGAAATCCACTACAAAATTCATGTATAAAATTGAAAAGAAAGTCTTAGACAATGAAATTTTAAGTGATGAAGCTTTTGACAACAAGATCAAAGGTATGTCAAAAGAGGACGCCGCTGATTTTGCTAAAGAGCAGAATTATCTAAAGAGATTTAACGAAGTCAATGTTTCGGCTTATGACTCACTTATTGATGGTGCAGAAACTGCTAAAGATTATTTTAAAAAGCTTTCAAAGCTTATGGCTCTTCAGGAAGCAAGCACTACAAGGCTTGATTTTCTTCAGAAGATCAAAGATAATACCGACGATAAGGCTCTTATAAAAGCCATTGACGATATTACTGCTAAGTATAACGACGAACTAAGCAATGTTGTGTGGAACGAATTTTTGCAGACCGGAATGGAAACATTCAACGGAGTAGTCTGGGATTCGATCAAAGATTTTTTTAAGAAAAAATTTAAAATTGAAATACCCGGTTTTTCTAATATAAAGCTCGGAATGGCGGGTATCGACTGGGCGTTTAATGAAAAAGGCATGGCTGAAAGCAGAATACAGCTTACTATCCTCTACATTATCCATGCAGATGTGATGCAGACGTATATAGATATGCGCGACAGCTATATCAACAGCGGCACAGAGGAATCGGCGCAGGAATTTGTAAACGCATACTCGCAGTACCTTGCTTTCATAGCCTACTCATCAGGTATTACGAAAGAATATCTTGGCGAAACGCTTATTGACGGCGCGTACAACTCAATAAAGAATCTGTTTTCGTCAACGAATCAGACAGCGTATAATGACTATTGCAGTGCGCTTAACAGCGAGATAAGCATATGCCAAACGCTGGATAAATACGTTGGTCTGGCAAAAGATTTTTATAACAAGATGTCGGGCTATAACACGAGCGAGGATACGAAAGTTCCCGAGTCCGCGGCGATTGGAACTAGGTTTACTTCGGGGTATTTGACTTATGAGGTTACGGGTGAAGGTGAGGTCAAGGTAGCACGATGTGATTCAAGTGCTGTAAATGTTTATATTCCGGAATACATTCTGTATAATGACTATAGTTATATGGTAACAGAAATTGGACCGTATGCATTTGCTCAAGATGGTTATATAAATGAGTATGATGACAATTATAATTTATCAACTGTTAGTATTCCAAACAGTGTGAAAAATATAGATGTTGGTGCTTTTTATAAATGTAGATATTTAAAAAGTGTTAATCTACCTAGTGATATAAAAACAATTAATGAATACACGTTTAGGTTTTGCAATAGCCTAACAAATATAACCATACCAGATAGTGTTCAAAGTATAGGGGATATGGCTTTTGAGAATTGCTGTTCACTTAGTGATGTTGTACTTCCTGATAATGTAATCTCAATTGGTCGTTATTCTTTTGATAGCTGCTATAATCTATCAGAAATATCCATTCCCGATAGCACATTTATTATTGGTGAATATTCTTTCTATAATTGTAAAAACATTCGGATGATAGAAATAGGATACAATGTCGAAAATATTGGTTTTCTTGCTTTTGGCTCTTGCGAGAAATTAACAAATATAATGGTAGATAGTAAAAATAAGTATTATTCATCAGACGATGGCATATTGTTTAATAAAAATCAATCTGAAATAATACAGTATCCGTGTGCAAATGAAAGAAAAAATTATAATATTCCAAATAGCGTAACTACTATTGGACATCATGCTTTTTCAGATTGTTCGAATTTATTAAATATATTTTTTCCAAATTCAGTTGAATCTATAGAAAACTACGCTTTTTCCAATTGCGACCAAATAACAAGTGTTTTTATTTCTAGAAGCATTAGAAATATTGGTGAAGGAATTTTTTATAACTGCGAAAAGCTTACAACCGTGGTTCTGCCAAAAAACATATCAGAGATTGGATATAGGACATTCTATAATTGCAAAAGCTTAAAAAACATAACATTAACAGAAAATATAACTACAATAGGAGTAGAAGCTTTTTATGGTTGCAGTTGTCTGGAGTATTTAATTATTCCTACTAGTATGACAACGATAAATTCTGACTCATTTTTTAATTGTACAAGCCTTACTGACGTATATTACACGGGGTCAGCAGATGATTGGGCAAAAATCAGAATAGATGATGAAAATGGAAAATTAACAAATGCCAATATCCATTACAATTATGTCCTTACCCACACCCATTCATACATAGAAGAAATAACCAAACAGCCCACCTGCACAGAAGAGGGAAAAAAAACATTTACCTGCGACTGCGGCGACACCTATACAGAAATTATCCCTGCCAAAGGTCACACCGAGGTTATAGATAAGGCAGTCCCCGCAACCTGCACCACCGACGGTAAAACCGAAGGTTCGCATTGCTACGTTTGCGGCAAAGTGATAAAGGCGCAGACAGTCATCAAGGCGACGGGTCACAAATACGACGATGGCAAGATTACAAAACAGCCGACTTGCACTGAAACCGGTGTTAAAACTTATACTTGCTCTGAGTGCGGTGCAACAAAGGCCGAAACGATCAAGGCTAATGGTCACACCGAAGTTATCGACAAAGCCGTGCCAGCGACCTGCACCACCGACGGTAAGACCGAGGGTTCGCACTGCTCGGTTTGCGGCGAAGTGATAAAGGCACAAACCGTTATCAAGGCGACGGGTCACAATTTCGGAAGCTGGAGCACCACAAAAGCTGCAACCTGCACTGAAAGCGGCACTCAGACAAGAAAATGCGCGTCTTGCGGCAAGACCGAAACCAAAACCATTCCCGCCAAAGGTCACAAATCAAGCGGTTGGATAATCGACAAAACGGCTTCTATCGGAGTTAAAGGCTCAAAGCACAAGGAATGTACAGTCTGCAAGAAAGTTCTTGAAACGGCTGAAATTCCTGCACTTTCAAGAATTAGCATTTCAAAGGCAAGCGTGATACTTTCCACTTCGACCTACGCTTATGATGGCAAGGCAAAGAAGCCTGGTGTAACGGTCAAGCTAAACGGCAAAACTTTGAAGAATGGTACAGATTACACAGTTTCCTATTCAAACAACACCAAGGTCGGAACAGCTACTGTAAAGATCACGGGCAAGGGCAATTACACAGGCTCAGTTTCTAAGACCTTCAAAATCAAAAATAACTTCAAGAAAGCCACAGTTTTGGGCATTTCAAACAAGTCATACACAGGCAAGAATATCACTCAGAGCATTACTGTTAAATACAATGGCAAAACGCTGAAAAATGGCACTGACTACACAGTTTCATACTCAAGCAACAAGAATATAGGCACTGCCACTGTAAAAATCGCAGGAAAAGATTCTTACACAGGCACTATCACAAAGACATTCAAGATAAATCCTGCCAAGCAGGAGATACAGAAGCTCACGGCTAAGAGCAAGGCATTCTTTGTGGATTGGGCTCAAAAGGAAAGTGCTACTGGTTATGAAATTCAGTATGCGACAAATTCCAAGTTCAGCGGAGCTAAAAAGGTAACTGTTACAAACAACAAGACCGATAAAAAGACCATTTCCAAGCTGAGTGGCAAGAAAAAGTATTACGTTCGTGTAAGGTCCTACACAACTGTAAAGGGTAAAAAGTACTATGGTGCATGGTCCTCTACCAAGAGCGTAACTACTAAGAAATAACGCTTATTTCCTAATATTCTCCTACTATAATAAATTTAGACGTTAAATCCACAGCGAACCAGCTATGGTTTACACGTACTTGTTACATAAGCTATAATGGAAGCAGTGACTGGATCAACGACTTTCTCCTTGGGACACCATGCCCGTAATAAAGACTGTTGACCATGCTTTCATTACAGCATTCGTTTTTGCAGGTAGAGCCAACCTTTGTGCGCTCGCATCACTCAGTAGACAGAATAGGTAATGAGTAAAGCGTGGAGCTATCGTCACTAATTCCTATCATTAGGAGAGATATTATGAACGCAATAGGTATCGACGTTTCCAAAGGCAAAAGCACTGTTGCTGTCATACAGCCATTTGGAGTTGTCATAGCTGAACCATTTGATGTGTCTCACACAGAAAGTGATCTCAATAAGCTTGTGCAGCTCATCAAATCACTTTCAGGTGAAACAAAGGTTGTTATGGAATACACAGGTGCATATTATGAACCGATTGCCAATGCACTCCACAACCAGGGTATATTTGTATCCGTAGTCAATCCTTTGTTGATCGATGACTATGGCACAAATCGTGTTAGAAAGGTCAAGACCGATAAGAAAGATTCTCTAAAAATAGCCTCGTTTGCTATCGATAAATGGCTTGACCTTCGTGAGTACATACCTGCCAATGATATTCGCAAAACGCTTAAGATCCTTAACAGGCAGTATGTTCAATACAATAAAATTCTTGTTATGCAGAAAAACAATCTTATCAGCCTGCTTGATTCCTGCTTTCCAAATGCCAACACATTATTCACTTCACCTCGCAGAGAGTCTGACGGTCACGAAAAATGGGCCGATTTCGTGCTGAAGTTTCCTCATATTCATTCTATTTCAAAGCTTTCCTTATCAGCTTTTAAGGTAAAGTATCAAAGCTGGTGCAGAAAGAACAATTACAACTATAGTGATAAAAAAGTTGCTGATATCCACTCATATTGCAAAACACAGATAAGCGTATTACCTATGACGGATTCCGTCATTAAGATTATTACAGAAGCGGCTGTGATGCTTAATTCCACTCTTGAAACGCTGTGCACGTTCCGTGATGAAATGAACAGGCTTTCATCAACGCTCCCTGAATACAATGCTGTTATGGGCATTTATGGTGTTGGAAAAGTGCTCTGTTCGCAATTGATTGCTGAGATTGGGGACGTAAGAAAACTGAATAATTCCAAATCTCTTGTAGCAATGGCTGGTATTGACCCACCGCCTAACCAATCAGGAAAAGTTGACACAAAATCAAGAAGCATTTCCAAGCGTGGTTCTCCCGTTCTTCGCAAGACACTTTTTCAGATAATGACGATCATTATACAGAATAAGCCTGTTGATGACCCTGTTTATCAATTTCTTAACAAGAAACGTTCCGAAGGCAAGCCTTACAGAGTTTACATGATCGCTGCTGCACACAAGTTCCTGCGCATTTACTATGCTCGGGTCATGCAGGCTCTGAACTGATCTCTAAACAAATATTTTTTAATCAGACTGCTTCAAAAAAAAAGATTTTGATGCGGTCTTTTAGTCATGCACTTTTTATCTTTGTGAATTGTTTGTAAATTCACTTAATTGGGGCTTGACTTTTATTTGCAGGTCTTTATTTTTATCAAAATATATAATTTTGCCAGAAATAGGTTCTGCTTTAGGCGCTTCATATTTTGTCCTGTATATTCTGCATCTAAATTTCTCGAGTGATGCATCAATATTGTCAAAGATATTTTGGTATACCAACGTATTAGTGTAACCATGAACGGTTTCTTCTTTCGATAAAAAGTATTCTTTGTCTAAGTTAGAAACTTTTATTGCACACACAGGAAAGTTTCCTTTTCTGTTTTTTAACAAATAAAAATCCTTTGATTCTTCTTTATACTGACTAACAATTTTCTTAAGTTTATCATAAATAGAATTATTTGCAGCATCACGAATACACTTATTAGCAAAAATGAAATCTAAGTTACCATAAGCGTTGTTTAATGATCCTAACGCTACTGTTGAAGCTATTTGATAACTCTCCATACAGTGCATAAAGGACCGTTTGTAGCTATCCATTTGTGCCTTATAGAATTCTTCTATTTTATTGTCGATATCTGTATATTCGTCAAAAAGACGTGGTAGTGGTATATTCTCTTCATACCAAGAAATCAACTTTGTTTTAGCTTCGTGGTGAATTATTTTGTTTTCAGGCAACATAGCAAACATTTGATTCAATTCATTTGAACGTTCTTCTCCAAGTGCTTCTATGATTAAATTAAGAGGAGCATCAAGATCTATATGCTTAATTTTTCTCAATTCTTTCAATACCTGGGTGGCCTGAATCCAGAATTCCTCCATTGCTTTTTGTCTTTCGACATAATATTCTGTTAATGACATTATGAATCCGAGAACTGCACTTCCCAAAAGAGCCATTGAAACATCATAATATATGCAGTTGCTATTTTTACCAATCAGAAGTGCAATTAACAAAGATATTAGTGAAATAATCAAAGTAATTATGGTTAACCATTTTTTTGCTTTCAAAACGCCACCTTCTTCCAAAAAACTTTAATAATAGAAATATTTGCTTATTACTTTATGTTACGAAACTCAACAAGCATTTTCTGTAATATCTGTGAATTAAAGAATTTTCCTTTAAAACCTCTATATTATAACCCTCGATTTTTCTAAAATAAGGCATCCAAATATTTTTATTGTATTTTGGTTTGTTTCCCCAATTGTTCGCAACAAAGTGTTTAAATTCTTCTTTTTCAGTATTCGTTTCAAATACCAAAATACACTTCATAAATCGATCATGTGCAATCGTTTCATCGTCACCATCCGAATTATAGTAAAACTTATGAACAATATATTCAATAGAGTCTTTGATATAATACTTAAACGAAATATCCCAATGATGGTATTGTGTTAATGAGATTCCATCTGTTTTGGGCGATGGTGTAAAATAACGCCCTCCATCAAGAGATAGACCTTCTAATGAAGCAAGCATTGTTTGGTGATAATACAAGTTGATATCATACCATCTAGGATGAATATCCGTTTGGTTAAATAGATAATACTGATATCCATTTTTGCTTTCATCATGAACAGTCTCGATTGTAAATTCAGGAAAAAACCTGTAATACTGTTTTTTTGTAGGGTAATCGTTTGGAGAGTTTTTCCACAAATCAGGATTTTTTAGATAGATCATCATTCTTTCCAATGGTGATGAAAGCAATCCGAAACGCTTTTTCCACAGTGTCTCAATATGTGGTAAATCAGCGGATTTATTTTTCGGCGTATTAGAATCCATTACTCGTGTGTAAATGTTATTAGGCATTACAGATTGAAAGTTTTCAGTTAAGTAAAATGGCGTTGCATCACTGTTATGTATAACAATTACATCTATTTCAATTTCGCCAAAGTCAAGACTTTCAACACTGACGATCGGTCTGATACCACCTGCAAAATGTTTCTCTCGAATAAAATCAACCAATTGTTGTGTATTCTTTCTGTTTGGATCGGATTTTACAGAGGAAAATGAATAATCATTTTCCTCATCAACCCCGACAATAATATAGGCATCTCTATTCGATAGGTTGTTTGCCATACAAATGATGTCATGGAGTAAATCTGCCTTTTTATCCTGGAAATACCATTCTCTTTTGAAATCCCAATATGAGCCTTCTTGCTTAAGTAAAATTAAATCCAATATTTCACTTTTATTCATAGATCAACATCCTTCATGACTTCATTGATAATTTGAGCCATTTGCTTGTTGCCCAGCTGGTCTCTAAAATAAACAGTGTAACCATCAGCAATTAACATATCAAAGAACACTTTGGCACAATCTATTTTTGCTTTTTCTGTTCCTCTAAGGTCGGTCTTATTTTCAACATCTTTTGTTTCAACAATAATATTGAGTTCCCGGTCTCCGTTTTTATGCTTAACAACATACATAAAGTCTGGACTATACATACCGCCCGTAATTGTAGGTATAGCAATACTAGAACGAGGAATTTTTCCGTACACAATTACTTCTTCGATATCTGCTGTGATATTATTTTTTTCCAAAGTAGAATCGTACGCATAAGCATCATACAGATACTTTTCACTTGGAATACCCGGCACGAGTTTCGTTCCAATTCTTCCTTGTGATATTTCATTTCTTACCATTCCATCGGCATAAGTGAGAGCAGTAGCACCAAGAGGAGCCTTACTTCGTTCATATCTAAATCTACCTTGCAAGTTCTCGTTTTTCCAATTAGTAAATTCAGCACAGAATCCAGCGACAGAATTCTCATTGAGATGTGAAGTGAAGTCAGTGCCATGCTTCTTTGCATACTTGCATAGTGCCAAATGCAAAACCTCGATGGGAAGATTTGTTGCAGTTGAAATTCTTTTTAAGAAAACACCATATGGAATAGTCTTGTGAATAACATACTGAACACCGGTTTCTCTAACAACATTCATTCCCATTCCATTACTTCCGACTTTATCACGTTCGCTGCGCATTACTAAATCCGTAAAGACTCCTGGTTTTTCAAAAAGAGCAAGAACGACATCGTCTATGTTATCGTTCAAATCATTATCATAAAATAGCAGATATCTGTGATTTATAGTTTCCCATAATTCTTTTATTTCATTGTAAACAGCTTTGCGAATCTTTACAGGCTTTGGTTTTTCCTTGTTTCGGTCTTTTATCTTTCCGGCTGATAAACCAGCAGCAAAATCAGGATACTGTGCAAAGAATAAATCACGCGTTTCAGATTTAATATTATTGTGTCTATCGATGTAATGCTTGTCATACAGCTCATCAAATAAGTCATCACTTGTCTTTCCAAGTTTTTGAGCCACTGCTTCTAGTTTTTCTTCTGAAATGGTAGCTGCCTGTGGAAGTTCTCCATTTATTTGATCCACAAGTTTTTGTGCAAAGTCTGCTTCAGTAAAATCAACAATATAATTGAGGGTAAACTCTTCATTTGATATTCTGTTACCATTTTCATCCACTGGAAGCCTTAAACCACGACCTACCTCTTGAAGTTTACTATTTTCGCTGCCACTTGAGCGGAGCTTAGCGATAGTGAAAACATTTGGGTTATCCCATCCTTCTTTCAATGTCCATTTAGAAAACAAGAAACGAAGTGTATTTGGACTATCATCTTTATTTTTTAATGACAATAACTGTTTCTTTCCATGAAGAATCACATCAACTTCCTTTGCAATATTTTCGTCAGAGTCACTATTATCCTGTGAAAAATATCCGGCATGACAAGCACTAATATCTGCAAGACTTGCTTCAAGATATATTTTGTATTCAACATCATGTTCATCAAGAGAAGAAATTGTTTTTTCAATCTGTTCCTTCAACAGGGTTTCAAATATAGTAAGAAGGTATGGCTTTTTGCCATCATCACCCATTCTGTAAGAGGTAATATCATCTATAAAGAATAATGCCAAAGTTTTAATTTTATATTTTCTGCTACAAAAATTCTCTTTCTCCGTTTCAAAATGACGTTGAAGAGCAAGACGGAGCATCTGCTCTTGATATGAGGTCATATAAATATCAACATCAAGTTCTTCACCTGAGTGCTTGACTATTCCATTAGAGAATTCAACACTTGTTTTATCAATTGCAGAAATAGTAACGCCTTCAAAAGCATCGTTCATTATAGCAAGAGAATCACTTGTTTTTAAAGTGAATGTTTTTGTTGCTTCATCTTTCTTTTTGTACTGAAAATGCACAGCTTCCTTGCTATCAATAGAAGTAATTTTCACTTTCTCTTCTTTCTTTGAAACCGGTTCAAAATGTTCTTTGGCAACGCCTTTTATAAGTCCCTGATTGAAGGAGGCACAAGCATTCAAATCATATAACAGATTTTGATAATCTCTTATAATGGTTTTCTTTCTACCACTTCCAGATGTTGTTTCTGGAAATGTGGCACCATAGCGAATAATAGCTTGTGGTTTTATTTGTTCAAGTATTGTTTTGAAAGCTTTTTGATCACGAGAAAAACGATGTGGTTCATCAATCATAACAATTGGCTTTGTAGAAGCTATTGCCTCAAAAGGTCTATAGAACCCCTCAACAGCATTATCATAATCGTCACGCCATAACAAGCCGGTATCTCTTCCATTCTTCTTTGAGTTGCTTGTTAACAACTGCATATTAACAAGCAAAACATAGATTTTCTTTGTGTTTTGGCAAGAGCCTTTCACAAAGTCACTTACAACGCTAGGAAAATACGAGTGCCCTTTTTTCTTTTTCTTTGGTGCTTCTAAAACCAGCGTTTCAATTTCAGTGCCATAACCACAACTATCAGTAAAGTGACGCCTTACATAAGGTTCATTCAAGAATTGTTCTGTACCAGCTTTAATAGCCAAGGAAGGTACTGCAATAATAAACTTGTTAAATCCATATCTCTTATGCATTTCAAAAATCGTTTTCGTATATACATAAGTCTTTCCTGTACCTGTTTCCATTTTTATATCAAGATTAAGATAATCACTTTCTGAGATTGGTACGCTTGAACGATATTCTGCTGGAAGGACACTTTGCAAGGTTCTTATATTATTCGCAATATGAGCATCTTTTAAAGAAAAAGTCGGGTTAGTATAAAACTGAGTTGGTGCAGTAATATATGCATCTTTAAATACATCAACAATAGCATCGACAGCTTTCTGTTGATGTGGCAATTGTTGTTGGAGGATTAATTCCATAAAACGCCTCCTTAATAACGAATATCAAAGTTTATACGAAGGTTTTTCTCCGTATCTTTGAGCCTTGCTAAATTCATCTTTAATTCTTCTGTCTTTGTCCAAATAAAACTATATCCAAAAATAACCACGTTCTCAGCATTGAAATTCCCATCCATTTCGTATTTATCTACGATGGCCGCAATTGCTGCATCTGTGATATTGGCATCTATAAGATAAAGATGCTTGTCAATATAATAACCGATATATCCTTCAAAATCTATAGCTTTTACATCAGCATTAAACCCATATCCATCCCTGACAAGCCATGTTGTTAGTACAGTTTGTGTTCCAAAGTCCGTTAGAATATCGTTGGTAAGGACCATACCTTGATCTTCAGGAACAAATTTCTCCAACTTATCAAGTGTGGTTCTATTTGGCTCTTCAAGGGTGTAGTGCTTGAATCCAAGGTCTGCGGTTGTATCGGGATTTTCTTCCTTTATCATCTTTGCTGCACGAATAATTCTCTCAATACCTAATTGATCAAGCTTATGTACACGATTATTACTGTCTAAATAATTAACAAGTTTCTTGATTCTTTTCTTTTCATCACCGGAAGCAGAAACGTAACTTTTATCTAAATCTTCTGGTAATTGAATCATAATAAATCTATGTTTATTTCTATTAGCATTTAGGCGCATAACTGCTTCGGCCGTAGTTCCTGAACCTGAAAAGAAGTCACAGATTGTCATTCTTTCATCTCGAACTGAAGTAAGTAACTTCATCATTAGCAAAACTGGCTTTGGATAGGTCATTAGACCTTGTTCACCAAATAAAATACGTTGTTCCTCATCAGCATCTTCATTTGAGCCCCATCCACTCGCTTGCAAATTGTTTGCATCAAATGAATAAGAATATCCAGATTCCTCGTTTTCTCCTAATCTAAGTAATAAGTCCTTCAAGCCCTTATACCTAGGTTCGTTTACAATTCTTCTTAAATATAAATCTTGCGTAATGTACAGTTCGCCTTTCTTGGCATACTCCGCCATAGCATCTTGCCCATATCTCCAATTGCCCTCAATGTCTAAATTCTGCACTAAAATACCATCTTTAATTACCAAATCAGATTTCAATACAAGGTTCATTGTGGTATCAGATATGATTTCTCCAGCTTTCATAGTAAAATTCTTTTCACGATATTTACTCATAATACCTGCAGGAATATGTCGCACATCACGACCATTACTAGCATTTATACAGGGATATGTTTCTTCATTTGTATTAATTTCTCCGATCAGCCCATTAAATGATAGTTTATTTCTTGAATAAACTACAATCGATTCTTTTATATTTGTAATATCATTTGCTAAATATGATCCCTTTTTCTTTTTCTCCCAAGTCAATTCGGCAACAAAGTTTTCTTCTAAAAAAACATCATCACATAATAGTTTCAAGTTATGACATTCATTGTCATCGATAGAAATAAAAATAACACCATCGTTTGTAAGCAAATCTTTCGCTAATAATAAACGTGGGTACATAAACATGAGCCATGCTGAATGCGAAGCAGAACCTCTTTTGGTTAGATCAAGAATTCTCTTTGCATCTTCTTCATCGATACTTAACTTTGTGGCTAATTCTTCAATTGTAAAATTGAAGTTATCGTTATATACAAAGCCATCAGAGCCAGTATTATATGGTGGATCAATATAAATACATTTAACTTTCCCTTGATAGCTTTTCAGTAACTGCTTTAAACCATCAAGATTATCGCCGGAAATATAGATATTCTGACTGTCTTTATTTTCAGGCTTGTTGTTGTGCTCCTCATCCGGAACGACGACAGTAGTTGTATCTACAGATGTCAACAAACGAGCGTAGTTTTTTCCAAGAAACTTTAATTCATATCCTTCATTAGTTACCATAAGGCTATCATTCAGATATTCTTTGAATCTTTCAATATCAAAGCTTCCATCTTCTTTAAAACAAGCCGGAAAATTTTCTTTCAGCACTTCGATTTGTTTTGTATTTGGAAGTACAGCTTCGTTTGAATTTATAATATCTTTTATCATTTTTCTTTTCCCTTCACAGTATAATCAAGCATGCTTTTTTTACTAATAATGGATAAACGAAAATAAAATATAGCGAACTATACCAAATTTCATCTGTGCCATTAGCATAATAACATTATACCATAAGAAATAGAAAATTTCTACACTTTTTAACCATTTGTAACAATTGTAATTATAAATTTTTTTCAAAAAAATATTTGACGTCTTTTAAAGACTACCATAAAGGAAACAGAGACACAAAGTTACACTATCTTCGAAAAATAAAGGTCTACACTTATTTTGATGTGAGGCTTGATATTAAAATTTTTGCCGATTTTGCTGCTGTTTTGGATAATAAATATCCAAAAATAGCAAAATAAATTTAAGCCTGTGTTTTTTTCTTATAATGGAATTTCAGAAATGAAACTGCACACCTAATATTATTAATTTCTAAAAATCAACCCATCTCCCCCATACCAAAACACCTCCTTTCCTCTAGACTTACTGCGTATATATTCATACAACGCCTTTTCCTCCTCACTCGGCGGAGAAAACCCGAAAATAGTGTTCAGCGACTGTAAAAACGGAGTCTCCTTGTCGCTTGTTGGAACTGATGAAACGCCCATATCCTCAAATTTGCTGAGCAGCTTTGAAACTGACCGCTGACATTTTTCGCTGTTCTCGATTACGCTCTCCATATTAGGTCGTGAAGCGTGTGCAAGCTGCTTTGAAAAATCATTCATCTTTTCACCAAGCTTTGTCTTGCCCGAAACGTACTTTTTGATCTGTTTTTTCTGCCAGTAAGGCGATATAAAACAACTGTCTTTGTTAAGCACAAAAACATCATCGAAAACTTCTCTTATGACCTCCATCCTCTTGCGGTAAATTTCCACCAGCTTTTGAGCCGTGTATACTTTCTCAGAAAGCTTGTCCGCAAACTTTTTCCTGCACCTCACTTCAACACGCATAGTGTCTTTGTAATGTTCCTTCTGTTCATCACTGCTGTTCTTTTTACTGCGAACTTCGTGACCCTTGTTATATACAACAAATTCAACCTTTTTAGAGTCATTGACCGCATTGAATGAACTGTCAGGATCAAAACCCTCAGTATTCTCCTCAAGCTTCTTGTTGTGATGAAAACCAAGCGTCAAATAAAGCTGACGCATAATGCGTATGTACTGAGTGATTTTGTCCTCAGGGATACCGTGAATATCCTTCGTCAGATCGACCCTTGTGATCTCAAAATCATCTATCGTCAAGCCGCTAAAACAATACTGTATCTGCATATCCAACCGCTCGACCATATCGCAAAATTCTATAATATTGCTTATATGCTCAGTCTTCATATAAGGCTTATAAAATTTATTAGGATTTATCTTAAGTACTAATTTGTACTTATTGCTGTTTTTATACAATTCAGCCTTACTGCTTCTTCTTGTTTTTATTATAATGCCCATGCCACTTAATTCAGTGGAAATAAATTCTTTATTACCTGCCCCTTTTTTAGGGTCTACCATTTTAAAATTTTTAGTTAGTTTAATTATGTCATCGAAGTCGGAACTGTAAGTAAGTTCCAGCGTATCTATGAAATAAATATTCAAGATAATACCTCCTAACAATTAATTTTCAACAAATATTTGTCAAATTAATTTCATGTTATCTTGCTATTTGAATTTTATGTCACAGACAAATATATAAAAATATTAAACTTACAACTATTATTTAGTAAGTAGTATTTATATAATACTAGCTATCAAAACTCCCTAAAATTAGAAATAAGAATTATGGGGGTAAGGGGGCGAGGTATCCTAAAAATGACAAAAAAGGTGCAGCGGTTTCCCATTTATATATAGACAGAAAATCTGAAATACTTACGAAAAAAACCACAATGGTAACGGTTGAACCCTTATCATTGTGGTTTTTAAACTTATTTTTTCATAGTAAAATTACAGTATATTTTATAATTTACATATATAGTATGTTAGCTGCTTGCAATAATATGTCCTTCACTTATGGTAAAATCAAGAAAAACTCTATTTATTAGAGTCGAGCGATTTAGATTTCTTATTATGATCCCGTTTGTTACCGCAATTTGTTCTCTTAGAATCTCCCAACGATATAAGAAAAAATGTATCACATTTTTCGCATCGTTTATAAGTTTTATCTGCTTTGTAACAAAACGCCAGCGAGTAATATAAAGCTTCAAGAAGAGTGTTGAATTTGATTTTCAAACAATGAGTGTTAAGCGGGTCAAATTGTACAGTCACATTTTGGATATTGTAATTTATCTCTGTCTTGACAACATCTGTCGCTATCTTTATCAAAGCATCTCTCATATCTTCATTGATATTATCATAATTCGTTTTTTCTTCATCTTGGTGCTTTATTCCTTTCACGGAACAGCCTTCTATCAGTCCGACGCCTAGTGAATACGCCTGTATAAAAGAAGCTATTCTGAGATCTTTACGAGTTCTTATGAGATGTTTATTTTTATTTCTGTCATTATTAAAAATCAATGTGTTCTGGCAGAATAGCCAATTTTGGTTTGTCGGATCTTCGATCACGGTCTTTCCTGTAGAATTTCTGAGCATTTCATTAAATTCGTTTACAACTTTATTGCCATCAATTTTTTTATTCTTGAAGCCTGAATCTGTATCATCTTTAGTATCCTCAGAGTTTGAATTATCGTTAACTTTTTTTCCAAATGCCATATTCATATTATACATCCATTGCTTAAAATCGGCATTTTCAGTATTTAGATCAAAAAACATATCATCGTCGCTATACACTTCTTTTAAACTCCAACTTCCATATTCTTCGGATGGAATATAAGCATTGATCAATAGGCGATAATAGTTATCTTCATAAGATCTATATGTAAAGTTTTTCATTTGTATCTCTATTGTGGGACACGTTAACAGCATTAACGTAAGGCCAAGAACTTTTTCAAATGTACTGCCCTTTGAACCTATGTGTTTTTCCTTTTGACCATCTGTTAACGCTGATTTTTTCAGTATGGATAATTCTGTGATCAGTTCGGCGACAGTCTTAAGTCGTTTTATGATCGAAACAACATCCTCATATTTTACATCTTCGCTGTCATATACAGGAAAAAGAAATCCATATCTGTTTATCAATCCGAATAAACTGTTTTTGTCTTCTTCTTTATATTCTAATTCTGCATTCAGAAATTTTTCAAGAATACTATTGCTAGCAGCATACTCTTTGGCACATACCAGACCATAGTCATATGATGTTCCTTTCTTACTAGGATACACAAATTGAAAATGTTTCTCTTTAGGTATCATATTCGATGATCCATCGTTGCCGAATTTTGGGTCTAAAAGCATCATTTGTGTTCTGTTATTTGTTAGCAGACTTGAAAGCTCAATATAGTCGTTTTTAGACGCTCTACATTGCGGATAATCAAACGCTGCCTCTTCCAAAAACTTCAAATCAAAATTAAGTATTTTTTCACATTCTTTTTTTATCATAGCATTTCCCTTCATAATATTGATTTTTATTTTCAGATTATATATATTTCTGATTTTTTACTGTCTTTAAATTTAATATTAGCACGATTTTCTTACGGAATATTATATAAAAAATACGGATAGTGTAAATATTGAAAAAAAGTCAATGGTTGCGCGATCCTTTCTGCTGTGATATAATACAGTAAATTTAAATTTGAAAGGATCTTACTTATGAAAATAAAAAATTACCCCAGGGGCTACTCAGCAGGTCCGGACGGTATCTACTATCACGGCGAGCATTTTTCAAACGCTCTTATAGAAATAACCGATTACTACGAAGTAAAGTCATTGACGGCAGATGACCCAGGTGACTGCTATGTAGAGGTCGCATTTAAGGTCGGCGAAAAAATCTACACGGCGGTAATTCCGTGCAGCGGTCTTGAAAAAGCTATGCGCTTTATCCCACGTAATGATGTCAAGTTTGTAAAAAGCGAAAGCGTATGTAACAGATTTTTGTCGGAAACTATTGGTAAGTCTCTTCTTGATGCGAAACGCCATACCAAATATTCTCTCAGTCCGGGATATAACCACTTTCAAGTAAAGGGCGATTCAAAAGCACACTACGTCTTCTTGCTTGGCAACTGCATTATCGGCGAAACGGAACGTATAGGCGTTGATCTAGCACCGCAGAACGAAGCCATCGCAAAATTTAAACGCCCGCTGTCAACGCAAAATGCTGAATTTATGCCGTGGGTATCGGATTTTCTTGATTCAGATAATATACCCGGCGTATTGCTTATGGCGGCACTTACGCCATTCATAATGCCACTTATAGACGAATCGCAAAGAAGCAGATTTGAGTTCAACACTTACGTTTACGGCGATTCGGGTTCGGGAAAATCTGCGATAACCAAACTGCTTGTAGATTATTTCGAGGGCAGTCCAAATATTATAAATCTACACAGCAATAAAAGCGAGATCGACAAGATATTCGAGTACAAGCATTGTTGCGTGGCAATTGACGACCTCTGCGGCACTGATTCCAACAGAGAAAGAGAGAATAACGAACAGAAACTTTCGGAAAATCTCAAACGTGTTCAAACTCCGGGGCAGATAGTCCGTGACGGCAAAAGGATCAAAAATGAAAGTATGCTTTTTGTGACGGGTGAATATCTGCTTAAAAGTTCAAGCACGCTAAATCGCTGTCTTGTAGTAAATCTTAAAGATCCGATACCGCCGAAGGAGATCAACAAGCTTTGCCGTAATAAAGATCAGTATCTTGAAATGGTGCGGTGTTTTATCGAGTGGGTCTGCAAAAACTATGACAGACTCAGCAAAAATCTAAACAGCAGGCTTAGCGATGTCAAAAATCACAAAAGCAAGGCTGCGAGATATTCGGGCTTTAACCGAAACTATGCTATAAAGTCCTTGCTGTTTTGCACCTGTGATATATTTTGTGAGTTTATCAGAAGCGTTTCGAACGATGATATGACAATGATCACAAGGCGCCGTTCTATCGAAAACTCTATCGAAGCACAGATAGATGACACATTGCGTCACCTTGAAAACCGCAGCAGTGAATATGCCTCCTCTCGAAACATAGTCGAGGAAGCAGCCGCCGCTATTTTAAATTCACAAAACGTCTCTAACGATATTAAGGATTTTCGTAACGCGATACGCTTCGATGAAGGCCCTTGTTATTACGATAACCAGCTTGAGGGAAGCTTTATCATCAGCGGCGAGGAATTGAGAAAAATTTTTTCGTCAAGGCTTTCTGCAAAGTCCATAGGCGAAGCCCTTGCAGACGAGAACGTGCTTATACTGTCGAAAGACGGTAGCAGAACATACCCTATCAGAAAACAGGGCAAGTCGAAAGACAAATGGATGAAAAAGTTTTATCACATAAACGCCGATGCGCTAAAAGAGTATGCCCCTTGTTCCGATGAAACGGAAGATAAAAAGCCTAAAAAGCCTAAAAAGCCTAAAAAGCGTGAACTTGGCATATTCCGGCAGTATGGAGTCTGGAACAAACGGAAAAAGCAATGATTTAACTTATACATTATTTTCAAGATACCAACAGGAGGTAAACAATTATGGATATGGTCAGAGAAAGGGAACTGAACGTCCCTATATTTCAAAAGCAAAACCTCACTATCGAGGAAGCCGCCGTTTATTCAAACATCGGTCAGCACAAGCTGAGAGAACTCACGGCAGACGAACGCTGTCCGTTCGTTTTGTGGGTGGGAAATAAAAGGCTTATAAAGCGCAGGCAGTTTGATGAGTATATGTCGAGAGCTTATTCTATCTGAACTGCGAGAAATGTGAAAAATGCCGACCGTCCGGAAAGCCGATGGTCGGCAGAATTTTGAAAGGAGAGTTTTATTATGGCAAAAAGGCGCAGAGACAGCAAAGGCATTATGCTGAAAAAAGGTGAAAGCGAACGTGCGGGCGGCGGTTATGATTACCGCTGGACGCAGAACGGCGAAAGGCGCGTGATATATGCACCCACGCTGCAGGAACTTCGTGAGAAAAAAGAGGAAATCTCTGCCGATGTTCTCAGAGGCATAAGGCCTAACGCCCGAAACCTCACGGTAAATGACATCTATAAAATGTGGGTGAGAGATAAAATGGGGCTAAAGGACAACACTATGCTGAACTATATGTATATGTATGAAATGTTCGTTGACCCCTATATCGGCAAAAGCAAGATTTCAGGACTGCTGTATTCGGACGTTAAGGGCTTTTACAATATGCTTTACAGAGAACGCGGGCTAAAAGTTTCTACTATCGACAACGTAAATACCGTGCTTCATCAAGTGCTTGAACTCGCCGTGCAGAACAGGCTTATCCCCGCGAACCCCTCTGACAATGCGATAAGAGAACTGAAACATATGCACGGCAAGGAGATACAGAAGCGTCAGGCGCTTACCACAAAGGAACAGGAACTTTTTCTTGATTACCTCCGCAGCACGCCGCGTTATCAGCATTGGTATCCTGTATTTCTTACAATGCTTTATACAGGTCTGCGTGTCGGCGAGATAACGGGGCTGCGCTGGTGCGATGTTGATCTTGAAAACGGCTTTATCAGCGTCAACCACACACTTGTTTACTACAAGCACGATACAAACAAATGTCAGTTCAGCATACACAAGCCTAAGACAGAAGCGGGAAGCCACAGCGTGCCTATTATGAGCGAAGTCAGGGAAGCACTCGAACAGGAGAAAGAGTATCAGGATATAGCGGGGCTGAGATGCAAAGTTAAAGTCGACGGCTTTTCTGATTTTATTTTCATAAACCGCTTTGGCAATGTACATAATCAGAACAATCTCAACAGGGCATTGCGCAGGATAATCCGTGACTGCAACAAAAGAGTGCATTCGGAAGCGCAGAAAAGCGAAAACGTCACCCTACTGCCCGATTTCAGTTGTCACACCCTCCGTCACACCTTTGCAACGCGAATGTGCGAAATGGGCATAAACCTCAAAGTGATTCAAGACGTACTCGGCCATTCAGATTTCAGCACCACGATGAACGTCTACACCGACGCCACGAGCGACTTCAAAAAGAAAGAATTTCAGACCCTTGAAAAGCTTCTCAAAGGCGGCAGTGCCGAATAATAAAAAAGAGATCACCGATGAACCAAAACATCAGTGATCTCTCATATGTTATCATATTTTTTTATAAGTTTCTGACCGATTGGCGTAAAATTGGCGTAAGCCGTCGGTCAGACCTGCTGAAAACCTCGCAAAATCAAGGGTTTATTACTCTAGTGTCTTCATCGTAGGGAACAACAGCACGTCTCTGATAGCCGGTGAGTTAGTCAGCAGCATAACAAGTCTGTCAATGCCGTAACCAATACCGCCTGTAGGTGGCATACCTATCTCCAAAGCCCTCAGGAAGTCCTCGTCTGTGTGGTTTGCTTCCTCGTCACCCTGCTTCAATGCCTCTTCCTGCGCTGCAAATCTCTCACGCTGATCTATCGGATCGTTCAGCTCTGAGTATGCGTTGCACATCTCTCTGCCTGTGATGAAAAGCTCGAATCTCTCTACATAATCAGGATTTTCAGGCTTCTTCTTTGTAAGTGGAGAAATCTCGATAGGGTGATCCATTATGAATGTAGGCTGAATAAGATGCTCCTCAACATATTCCTCAAAGAACAGGTTGAGTATGTCGCCCCTCTTGTGCCTTGCCTCGTATTCAATGTGATGCTCGTCTGCAAGTGCCTTTGCTTCCTCTGTTGTGGCTACCTGTGAGAAATCAACACCAGAATACTTCTTAACTGCGTCGATCATCGTCATTCTCTCAAACGGCTTGCCAAGGTCGATCATTACATCTCCGTATGGTACGCAAGTTGTGCCGCATACCTCCTGTGCAACGTGCCTGAACATATTCTCTGTGAGATCCATCATGCCGTAGTAATCTGTGTATGCCTGATAAAGCTCCATAAGAGTGAACTCAGGATTGTGTCTTGCGTCAACACCCTCGTTTCTGAATACTCTGCCTATCTCGTATACTCTTTCAAGTCCGCCGACAATAAGTCTTTTCAGATAAAGCTCCAAAGAAATTCTAAGCTTAACGTCCTCGTCAAGTGCGTTGTAGTGTGTCTCAAATGGTCTTGCGGCAGCTCCGCCTGCGTTAGATACCAGCATTGGAGTTTCAACTTCCATGAAGCCCTGTCCGTCAAGATATCTTCTGATAGATGAGATTATCTGCGACCTCTTTATAAATGTATCCTTTACCTCAGGATTGCATATAAGGTCTGTGTATCTCTGTCTGTATCTAGTGTCCTGATCCTTCAGACCATGCCACTTCTCAGGCAACGGCAGAAGCGACTTTGAAAGCAGTACGAACTTCTGAGCGTGAATTGATATCTCGCCCATTTTTGTTCTGAATACAAAGCCCTCAATGCCAACGATATCACCGATATCGCCCTTCTTGTAATCGTCAAATTCTTCCTTGCCGATCTCGTTCATTCTCAGATAGACCTGAACCTTGTCGCTCTTATCTCTCAGGTCGAAAAAGCTTGCCTTGCCCATAAGACGTCTTGACATTACTCTGCCTGCAACGCTTACTGTTATGCGGTTTGCCTCGAGAAGCTCCTTGAGCTTTTCCTCGTCCTCGCCTGCCTGCTCCTTAAGCTCAGCCTCAAGCTTTTCATACTGTGCTTTAGCCTCGGCACAGCTTGCTGTAACGTCATACTTTGTTATCTCAAATGGATTCTTGCCCTTGGCTTTCAGCTCTTCAAGCTTGTCCATTCTTATCTTCTTTAAGCTGTTTATGTCCTCCTGAGTAAGCTCTTCCTCAGGAGCGTTTGTGCGGTTTTCCTCGCTCATTTATATTTTCCTTTCCGTGTGTTTTGTAAGTGGTCTGTTACTTTGAAATGTCGATGACCTCGAATTTCAGCAGACCGGCAGGTGTTTCAGCCTCGAAAATGTCGCCTACCTTGTGCTTGAGTGCAGCCTTGCCTATAGGTGACTCGTCAGAGATCTTGCCGTTGTCAGGGTCAGACTCAGTTGAACCTACTATCTGAAGATCCTCGATCTCGTCAAGCTCGATATCCTTTATCTTTATGATAGAGCCTACGCCTATCTCGTTTACAGAAATATCATCGTCCTCAACGACAGTTGCGTTTGAAATGAGAAGCTCTAACTCATTGATCTTTGATTCAAGGATAGCCTGCTCGTTCTTAGCCTCGTCGTACTCAGCATTCTCGGAAAGGTCTCCGAAAGAACGTGCTTCTTTAAGCTTCTGAGCGACTTCACGTCTTTTTACTGTAATGAGGTATTCAAGCTCCTCCTGCAATTTAGCATAACCTGCTTTTGAAACAGTCTTAGAAATAGCTGCCATAATTAAACACTCCTATATCAATATAATTTTATACGGGTACTATCAACTTAATATTATACACGATTTGCCCTCTTTTGTCAAGGTCGGAAGCCGTCGCAAACGGGCTTTTTTGCACCTTTGGACAGTCTGCACGATTTTACATTTTGCACAAATTTTCACCTCTGACAGCGTGTTAGGATATTGAAAATAATAATAGTATGATCTATAATTATCTTACGATAAAACAAGTTATGAAAAAACATAGGAGGAAATTTTCATGCCAAACCCCATTTTGCCTGCGTGGGAGTATATCCCTGACGGCGAGCCGAGAGTTTTCGGCGACAGAGTTTATCTTTATGGCTCACATGACAGAGCCGCTCAAAGCGACTTTTGCGACTATAAACTGAAAGTCTGGTCTGCACCGCTTGATGACCTTAACAATTGGGTATGCCACGGACACAGCTTCCATACCCGTGATGACCGTGACCATAAGTCCGATACCGAGGGAATGACCGACCGCAAGCTGTTCGCTCCGGACGTTATAGAAAAAGACGGCAGGTATTATCTCTATGCCTATATAGTCGGCTCAAAGGGCGTTGTTGGCGTGTCCGATAAGCCCGAAGGTCCTTTCAAGCTCCTTTCCCAGTATAAATATGACCCTGAGGACGCAGGCGATGACGGCATTTATAATGATGCAGGCGTGCTTGTTGATGATGACGGCAGAGTGTATATTTATTACGGCTTCACAGAATCTAACTTCAACGAGATAGACCCTGCGGATATGTATACCATTAAAAAGGGAAGTTACAAAAGAGCGGTCATTGATGACAGCGACAACGCACCGCAGGAACAGCGCTTCTTCGAGGCAAGCTCCCCAAGGAAAATCGGAGATACATACTATCTTATATATTCCCCATGTGTAGGAAGCAGGCTTGCCTATGCAATCTCAGATAAGCCACAAGGTCCGTTCAAATATCGTGGATATATAATAGACAACGGCGTTGACTATCCGGGTGGAAATGACCACGGCTCAGTGTGCAATATAAATGGTCAGTGGTATATTTTCTATCACAGAATGACAAACAATACCATAATGTCAAGACGTGCCTGCGTTGAGAAAATAGAGATTCTCCCTGACGGAACGATACCGACAGTGGAAATGACCTCGCTTGGCTTTGAAGACAGCCTTGACCCTTTCAAGCCTTATCCTGCGGATATAGCCTGCGTGCTGAAAGGCGGTTGTTTTATCACCGAAAAGGATATCTTTACAAGAAGTATCGTGAACATCACCGAGGGTAATGTTATAGGCTATAAGTATTTTGATTTTGGCGAGGACTTTTCCTCAAAGACCATGAAGATAGCCCTGAAAGTCAGGGGCATGGGAACAGTCGCAAAGGTGGCGATCTATGCTGATGACTATGAGAACAGCGAGCCTGTAGGCTATGTTGATATTGGCACAGGCGACGGAGTTTACACAGGAGTAATCAAGTCACTCACAGGCAGACATTCTATCTATTTTGTGCCTACAGCTTTTTCAGATGAGCTTGCCGATTGGATAGCAGATTATTTCAAAAACAAGCCGCTTTTTGAACTTGAAGAATTTGTATTTATGAAATAGGAGGAAATGACATGGAAAAGTTTAGGCTTATCCCGCTTCTTACTGCGGCGGTCATGGGCTGTACTGCACTGCTTGCAGGCTGTGGAAAGGGAAGTGACAGCTCTTCAAAGGCAGAGGAGGGCGCAAAGACCTCTGATGACGGAAGTATAAACAAAGACCTTACCGCAACCGAGCTTGCAAGACTTCTGGGCAACGGCACAAACCTTGGAAACACCATGGAAGCCTACGGCCACAAAAGCTATTCCGCAGACACCGACCCTGAAAGCTTTGAAACTTTCTGGGGTCAGCCTGTCACAACGGAAGAGATGATAAAAGGTATGAAAGCAAGCGGCTTTGACTCTCTCCGTGTGCCTGTGGCATGGACAAACGCAATGGAGTATGAAAAAGGCGATTACACCATAAATGAAGCCTATCTCGACAGAGTGGAGGAGATAATAAACTACGCTTTGGATAATGATATGTATGTTATCATAAACGACCACTGGGACGGAAGCTGGTGGGGAATGTTCGGTTCTTCCGAGCAGAGCGACGTTGACAAGGCGTTTGAAATGTATAAGTCCATGTGGACGCAGATAGCGAACAGATATAAAAAATACTCTGACAGACTTATATTTGAGGGTGCAAACGAAGAGCTTGGTGACAGACTCAATGACACAGACGTTTGCAAAAACTCAGGCTCGCTTTCAAAAGCCGAGTGCTATGAAATGGCCAACAAGATAAATCAGACCTTTGTTGACACTGTCCGTGCAACAGGCGGAAACAACGAACAGCGTTTTCTTCTTATCGCAGGCTACAATACCGATATCACAATGACCTGCTCAAACAAGTTCCAAATGCCAACTGATACCGCAAAGGATAAGCTCCTGCTTTCTGTTCATTATTATACCCCATGGGATTATTGCGGAACAAAGGGCCGCTCAGATTGGGGAACAAAGACAGACTATGAGGAGCAGAACAGACTTTTCAAGAACATGACAAAGTATTCCGAGCAGGGCTATGGCATAATAATAGGCGAGTATGCAGTGCTTACAAACGGCGGTGACCTAAAGAAAGGCACTGACAAGTTTATTGACAACCTCCTTGACAACTGTGACGCCTACGGCTTTGCACCATTCCTTTGGGATTGCAGTGATTTCTTCTCACGTTCAGAACTTAAAATGCGTGATGAAACTGTGGCAAAGATATTTGATGAAAGACGCCGTGATAACCAGTCCTCGATGACAGTGGAGGAGGAAAGAGCCGCTGCTGTAAAGAAGCTTGATGAAACTCTTGCGGCTGCACCTGAAAAGCTAACAGATGATACCGCACCGCAGGCTGACGAGAACACAGCGGTGGCATGGATAATGTATCAGAGTGCAGATTTTTCCGTATGCTACAGCGTTGGTGACGAGTATGATCCGGTTTCAAAGAGTGACGGAGTTATCGCAGAAAACGCAGTTATAGACGGTGAGGGAACTTACACAGTAAGCCTTGATATGTCATCAAACAACGCCAACGGCATTGCATTCTCGGCTCTGGGTATCGCAAACGGTGAGAAGCTTTATCCGAACTATATCGCAACTATTGACGAGATAAAGATAAACGGCGAAGCTGTTGAAACCATAGCGGAGGGCTACACCACATCTGACGACCAGCTTTGCACAAGAGTGAACCTTGTAAATCAGTGGGTATCCACGCCGCCTGAGGATTCAAGAATAGCAGGCGGTGACCTTTCAAAGGCTTCTCCAACAATACTTGACTATGCAGGAAAGATAAACACTCTCGAAATAACATTCACATACGCTCCTGCGGCATAAAATAAGCAATATAAAAACGGCAGTTCAGCATCAAGCTGTTCTGCCGTTTTGGTTTGTGAAATATCAGAACTGCGAATTAGTCCAGTCCACAATACTTTGGATAGACTTATCACGCTTGTTAATGAATGTCCTTATGCAGTCAGAAGAGGCGTAATCCCCATGAAGAGCCTCATCAGCTGAGCCTGTTTCTGGGTATCTTGCAAAGAACTGCTCATAAAGAGGGGAATATATGCTCTCAAATTCTGCGAGCCTATCAAGTGCCTTTTCTTTTTCAAACGTACCCTCAGACATCTTTAAAAGCCTGTCATTGAAATCGTTCCTGAAATCTTCATTTGACATAAGATAAGCAAAACTCAGAACCGCAGGATTTTTCGTGTCCGTGTCAAGCAGTCCCTTTGGCTTGTAGTTATCCTCTTTCATGGTGTTCGTCCATGCGTCGCCTTCACCGCTCACTCCGCCGAACTCAATGTCATAGAACATGAAACGCCATTTGCCGTCTGCATATTCGTTGGAACTGTCTGTGTTCTGCACCTTCCACATTGACCAGTTTTTGCCCGGCCAGTCCCACTTGTTGTTTATCCAGACCTCTGCAAGGAAATAATCTCTCACACTGTCGGTGTCAACAAGCTTTGAGAACTCCTCATAATCTGCCTGTGCGGATAAGTCTTTGTGAGAAGCGAAGAAATCTGTAAGCTCCTTGAAGAAATATCCCTCGTCAGTTTCTCCCTCCGGAAGCTTGCCCTCGTCAAGCTTGTAGCCGCTCTGATAGGTTTCTGCGTCGCCCTTGTAGACCACCACATCGTCTTTGTTCACACCGTAGTGGCTTTCAAAATAATTGTCGGAATAGTCCTCCTCCAGCACATAAAGTCCCCAGTATTCGCCATTCAGATAAACAACGCATGGACGTGAAGCCTTTGTTGAGCCGTCAAGCTCTGTCATAAGACTCTGCCAATAGGTGTCATTGAATTTTGCCGTAAAAGCACAATTACCACCTGCACGGAGAGTAAGCGTCTTAAAGCTGTCGATAGTTTCATCAGATGCGTTTTTCAGCCCCTCAAAGACCCCATACTTAAACTTCTTTTCACCATATTTCTTTCTGGCGTAAAGCCTGAATCCCTTTTGCAGGTCGGAGCGTGAATAGTTTCCCTGTATCCTTATTCCGCAATCCTGTGACAATGCGTTTGTCACATTTCCCTCGGCTGAAATCTCGTTAAGCTCGATGTGACAATCACGTTCCCATTCCTTGCCACGCTGTTTGTAGTTTGCGTCAAGCTGTCTTGCAGTTTCGTTTTCTATGCTTTCTCCGCTGGCTTTATAGTCCTCAAGTGCCTTGCTGAAAATATCTCCCTTGACGTAAATGCCGATCTTGCTGTCGAAAAGGTCAGCGTAGTCCATTGTAATGTTCATTACCGCAAGGTCATGCCCTGCCGCTTCACAGCTTTCTTTAAGCCCTTTTATATGCTCCTCTGCGCTTCCTATGTAAAAGCTGCCTGAGAAGCTTTGTGAAACGCTTCCATCTCTTTTTTCGCTTGATGCTCTTATAACAGTGCATTTGTCCACCGCATTGTCAGAAGGTGCTTTTTTGTTGCACCAGAAATCCCCCTCGCCAAAGCTGAACTCATTGAAATTTCCCGATATCATTTCTGTCGGCACGGCTGAGACCACATTAGGGTCATTGCTTCTGTCTTTTATCTCGATAGGGGCAGTGTATTCTTCTCTCGTGGCAGAGGTCCTAGGGTCTGTGCCGTCAGTGGTGTAGTATATCTTCTCGCCCTCGTTTGCGGTAAGCTCAAGGCTGAAACCGCTGTCATAAAAGCCGCTTTCCTGCGAAAAACCTATCACGCTGTCATTGAGGTCAAATTCAGGCTTGTCTGTTTCAGGTTCGGTGGTGGTATTATCATGGCCTGAAACACTGCTGTCCGCTTTGCCGGAGCTTTCAGCCGCTTTTGATGAAGCCTGTGAATCGTCCACACCCTTTGAACAGCCCGACAGCATAAGCACTGCGGCCATAAGGCATAATATTTTTCTTGCGTTCATATATTTCCTGCTTTCTGTTTTATGTAAACATTTTACTTTGCACATATGATTGTACCATAACAAAGTCCTGGAAGCAATAGAAACGCTCCATTTTCGGCATTTGCAACTGTTTGAAGCCCGTTTGTTTGTCTATTATGGATATAAAAAGCGACATAAAAAAGCGTCGGATAAAACTACCCGACGCTTTGTGTATTGTATTTTAAATTATTGTTTGTTTTTATTGTAGATTATCATAAGCCCTTTGAGCAGAAGCTCATCGTCAATGACTATGTCACGCTTGCAGTAAGGAACTATTATCTTTGCCACACCGCCTGTGGAAACCACAGTGCATTTTTCGCCAAGCTCGTTTTCTATCCTCTCGATAACTCCGTCAATGCTTGCAGCGTTGCTGTGGATTATACCGCTCTTCATGCAGTCGATAGTATTAGTGCCTATGACCTTTTTAGGCGGTACAAGGCTGATGAAAGGAAGCTGAGAAGCCTTGCCCGAAAGCGAGTCGAGGGAAGTTCTAAGTCCCGGTATTATCATTCCGCCTACGAAATTCTTTTCCTTGTCTATTACTGATATGGTAGTAGCAGTGCCCATATCTATCATTATGATAGGCACAGGGTAGAGGTTTATCGCCGCAACTGCGTCTGCAACTCTGTCGCTTCCAAGCTGTGCGGGATTGTCGAGATTTATCTTAAGTCCTGTCTTTATTCCAGGTCCTACCACCATGATGCGCTTTTTGATAAGCCTCTCCATAGCCTCTTTCATAGTGAGCGTAACAGAAGGCACGACGGACGAGATTATGCCGCCCCTGAAATCTGACATATCTATAGAATGTATCTCAAGAATATTCTTGAGCATTATGGCATATTCAAGTGCCGTGGACTGCTGATTTGTAGAAAGTCTTTCAACAAAAAGTATCCTGTCGCTTTCAAAACAGCCCATTACTATGTTAGTGTTTCCTATATCGACTGCTAAAACCATTTGTATGTTATCCTTTCGGTGAATTTATGCCTGCGCTTTGTTTTTGCTGGGTATGAACCTTGCCTTATAAAGTGCAGCACCCACTGTACCTGTAACAAATGTACATACAGCCATTTCGACCAGAGCGTTTATGCCTACAAAGGTGCAGATGAATACTATGATATTCTTTCCGCCCATAAGCTCTTTTACATAATCGGTGTTGCCGAAAAGCAAAACAAGTGCGCTCATAAAGAACGCAGTGTTCAAAAACGCAGTAAAAAAGCCCGTAACAGCATATGAAACATAATTGTTTGTTACCTTGCTCATGCCTTTTGCAATAAATCCTACGATAATGCCGTCAAGAAGTCTTGGTACAAATCGCTGAACGAAAGCCAGGACCGGATCGATCGCAACAAGTGCTGCACCCATTCCGCTTGGCACGCCTATTCCGAAACACTGCAAAAAGCTGAGCAGTCCGAAAACTCCTCCAATGACTGCACTTCCCACAGGGCCTACCGTTACAGCCGCTATGGCAATAGGAATTACGTTGAGAGTAATTACCAGCGGTCCGATAGGTATAGAACCGATAGGAGTGAACGAGAAGATCATTGTGAGAGCTGTCATCAATCCCAGTATCACCAATGATTTTGTGTTGACCTTTGTTTTCATATTAAATTTCCTCCTTGTTATTATTCCTCCATCATGGGAGGATACAATACAATACCAATATATTATAGCATATTTTTTCGCATATTTCAATAGCTTAAGCAAATTTTTTATGAATTTTTTTATCTTCATAAACAGGAATATCTCCACACTCACAAATGTATAATTTATTAACAAAAGAAAACGAAATAAGCACTGCAAAATTCCATATAGTGCAAACAAAATCGTGATTTTTCATACAATTATGATATTTTTTACACCTGTTTTACACATTCATATGTACATTTAGCTGTATGCACATACTTATATATGCTATGTAAAAGTTAATAATTAATAGAATGTTCATAGATTATGTTAGAATAGTTCATTGACATTTTGTATAATTAAAGTCAAGCAAAGAGAGAATTTGTGTGAGATTTACACAAACCTCTTTGACCACATTATTACATTACATATAGGAGGAATTAGAAATGAGATTTACATTACCAAGAGACCTTTATCACGGCAAGGGAGCATTGGAGAACCTGAAAACACTGAAAGGTAAGAAAGCTATCATCGTAGTCGGCGGCGGCTCAATGAAGAGAAACGGTTTTCTCCAGAAGGCAGAAGCTTATCTGAAAGAGGCTGGAATGGAAGTTAAGCTTCTTGAGGGCGTAGAGCCAGACCCTTCTGTAACAACAGTTATGAACGGTGCAAAGGTCATGCTCGAATTTGAGCCTGATTGGATCGTAGCAATGGGCGGCGGCTCACCTATCGACGCTGCAAAGGCTATGTGGATCAAGTATGAGTATCCTGACTGCACATTTGAAGATATGTGTAAGGTATTCGGTATCCCTGAGCTGAGAAAGAAAGCACACTTCTGTGCAATTTCTTCAACATCAGGTACAGCTACTGAGGTAACAGCATTCTCTATCATCACAGATTATGACAAGGGTATCAAGTATCCTATCGCTGACTTTGAGATCACACCAGATGTAGCTATCGTTGACCCTGACCTTGCAGAAACAATGCCACAGAAGCTGACAGCTCATACAGGTATGGACGCTCTGACACACGCTATCGAAGCTTATGTTTCAACAGCAAACTGTGCATATACAGATCCGCTTGCTATCCACGCTATCGAAATGATCCAGAAGGATCTCATTGATTCTTACAACGGCAATATGGGCGCAAGAGATAGAATGCACGACGCTCAGTGTCTTGCAGGTATGGCATTCTCAAACGCTCTGCTTGGTATCGTTCACTCAATGGCTCATAAGACAGGCGCAGCTTTCGCTGACTATGGCGCACACATTATCCACGGCGCAGCTAATGCAATGTATCTGCCAAAGGTAATCGCATTCAATGCTAAGGACGAAACAGCTAAGAAGAGATATGGCGTTATCGCTGATTATATGCACCTGGGCGGTTCAAACGATGACGAGAAGGTAAAGCTCCTCATCGAGTATGTAAGAGGCATGAATGATAAGCTCAACATTCCTCACTGCATCAAGAACTATGGTACAGACAGCTATCCATGTGAGCAGGGATTCGTTCCTGAGAACGTATTCCTTGAGAGACTCCCTGAGATCGCTAAGAACGCTATCGCAGACGCTTGCACAGGTTCTAACCCACGTCAGCCTTCACAGGAAGAAATGGAAAAGCTCCTCAAGTGCTGCTACTACGATACAGAAGTTGATTTCTAATTCTCCAGATTATAGAACAGAGAGCGTCCCGAACTTGTTTCGGGGCGTTTTCTGCTTTTTTGTGTATTTCGCTTAAAAACGCTTGATTTTTGCTAGGTTTTATGTTATAATTTTAGTAGACTTGGGAATTTTTATTATATAAGCAGGGGAGAGTGTTTATTTTGCAGGATATGGACTATTATTTTTCTCATTTTCCTGTGCTGGAAACAGAAAGACTCATACTCAGGGCGAAGACCGCTACTGACGCAGAGGATATGAAAACATATATGGCTGACGAGAACCTTTACAAATATTGGGGCAGAAACATGACAAGGCAGGAAAGAGAGCCGTCGCTTTTTTTTGGACGCACTCTTAACAACGGCAAAAAGGATCATATAAGCTGGGGGATAGAGCTAAAGAAAAATCATAGGTTGGCAGGGGAGGTAAATCTCTTCAATATCGAGAATGACAGACAGGCAATGATAGGCTATCGTATCTCGGCGGCGTATCAGAACATGGGCTTTGTCACCGAGGCTCTCAGGCGTGTGATCAGATTTTGCTTTGAGGAAACAGGCGTTCAAAGGCTTGAAGCTGAGGTCATGACGGTGAACGTGGCTTCAAACAGAGTAATGGAAAAATGCGGCTTTACCTGTGAGGGAACAAAGCGTCAGGCAAAGTTTGTGAACATCTACACAGACTTCAATATCTATGGGCTTCTCAGAAGCGATATTATGGGAGAGCGTGCGGCTTCTACATAAGACAGAAAAATAACGGGCGGAAGATTTGGTCTTCCGTCCGTTTTGTGTTGTTCGTATTAGCTTATCAGCCTATAGCTTTGAACGCCTCTCTTATTGAGCGCACACCGATTATTTTCATTGAAAACTTACTTGTGTCAACGCTTTTCAGCGAATGTGCAGGAACGATACAAGTTTCAAAGCCCATTCGTTCGCACTCCGCAAGGCGCTGTTCACAGTGGGAAATGCTCCTAAGCTCTCCGCCTAAGCCTATCTCGCCAAGGGCGATAAGCTTGTCGCTTATGACCTTGTCCGTCAGCCCCGAATAAAGCGCCAATGCCACTGATAGGTCAGCCGCAGTGTCATCAAGCTTTAATCCGCCTACAATGTTGATGTAAACGTCCAGCCCACCGAAAAAATAGCCAAGCCGCTTTTCAAGCACAGCTATTATTATCGCCATTCTGTAGTAGTCAAAGCCCGTGGCAGTACGTCTTGGGGAGGCAAGTACACTCTTGCACACAAGTGCCTGGACTTCCGCCATAACAGGCCTTGTGCCCTCCATTATGCAGGCAACGCAAGTTCCCGAAGCGTCTGTCGGTCTGCCCTCCAAAAACATCATAGAGGGATTTTCAACTTCCAGCAGACCGCTGTCAGCCATTTCAAACATACCTATCTCGTTGGTCGAGCCGAAACGGTTTTTTATGGCTCTCAGTATCCTGTATGTGAGATTTCGCTGACCCTCAAAATACAGCACGCAGTCAACAATGTGTTCCATGACCTTAGGTCCTGCGATAGCACCGTCCTTGTTGACGTGACCAACTATGAACATTGGTATCTCTTCCGACTTTGCTGTGCGCATGAACATATTTGTACATTCTCTTACCTGCGTCACAGACCCCTGCGCTGAGGATATCCCGCTTATGTTCATGGTCTGGATAGAGTCGATTATGACTATCTCAGGCTTTTCTTTTACTATCACAGAGCATATCTGCTCGCAGTCATTGTCTGCAAGAAGATACAGATTTTCAGAATCAACATGAAGCCTGTTTGCACGAAGCTTTATCTGCCGTACAGACTCCTCTCCAGATACATAAAGTATGGTGTGGTCTTGCCCTAAATACTGACATATCTGCAAAAGCATTGTGGATTTTCCTATGCCCGGTTCACCGCCCAGAAGCACCAGAGAGCCTTTCACAAGCCCTCCTCCAAGCACTCTGTCAAGCTCTTTCAGCCCAGTTGCATAACGTATCTCGTTGTAGCTTGCGTCAACACCGCCTATGCCAACTATCTTGTCGGAAATATCTCTGACAGTCGTGGGCTTAGACTTTGCACCGCCCGCCCTGACCGCAAGCTCGACCTCCTCAAAGGTGTTCCATTCGCCGCAGTTAGGGCATTTGCCGTTCCATTTTGAAGTTTCATATCCGCACTGACTGCACACATACGAAGTTTTCACCTTTGCCATATGGTCGTTCCTTTCTGCATATTTGTCTGATGATTTGCTGATATATATAAATGCTGCGCCGATTTTGTGTAGGGCTGGCGTTCCCGACAGCCCGTTTATGTTGCGGTGATCGCTCGTGCAAAGCGCTGAAATTACTTGCCCTCAAGCCCCTTCAAAGCCTTTATCTCGTCACGGTCGAGCCTTATAACAGAATCCTTTATTACCTCAATATCGTCTTTCTTCACAACAACAACATTGTCGTTTTTATCCATTTTAACTCTCAGCTTGCCTGTGAGCAGATTGACTTCCTCAACAATGCCCTTTCCGTCAGCCGTCTTGACGATAGCGCCCACCTTTGGTGTGTGCTTGAGAAGATCCTCATAGCTGTCCTGCTCGTATTTCAGACAGCACATAAGTCTTCCGCAAGTGCCTGATATCTTCGTAGGGTTAAGCGACAAGCCCTGCTCCTTAGCCATTTTGATAGAAACAGGCTGGAACTCTCCCAAAAATCTTGAACAGCAGAAAGGCTGTCCGCAGATACCAAGACCACCAAGCATTTTCGCCTCGTCACGAACGCCTATCTGACGAAGCTCTATCCTCGTTCTGAATACCGCCGCAAGGTCTTTTACAAGCTCACGGAAGTCAACTCTGCTCTCTGCTGTGAAATAGAAAAGAAGCTTGTTGTTGTCAAAGGTACATTCAACGTCGATAAGATTCATTTTCAGCTTGTGAGCGGCTATCTTCTGCTCGCATATCTTGAAAGCGTCCTTTTCCTTTTGTCTGTTTTTCTCGATAGTTTTCATATCGTTAGGGGTGGCAAGCCTTATAATGCCTTTCACGGGGTTTGTGAATCTTGTTTCGTCTATTTCCCTGTCCACAAGTGCAACTTCACCGCATTCAACGCCCCTTGCGGTCTCAACGATAACTTTGTCGCCCATTTTCACGTCATAGTCTTTTGGGTCGAAATAGTATATCTTGCCAACGCTTTTAAAGCGTACACCGATTATTTTTAACATCTCTTTTTCCTTTCAAATATATATTACGGCTTTGCCGTCATCTACTTTCCTGTGACAGAATATATCTGTCCTGCCAGACTGTTTATAGTCAGGCTTATGTTGCAGTTTGCGTCTATCCTGCCTATGTAGTCTGAAACTATATCGTAAAGCCTGACCGCCTGATCTGAGGAAAGACTTCTGCTGAGCGTCTTTGCACCCTCTTTTGCACAGCTCACAGACTTTTCGCTTTCTCCCCCGAGCCTGAATGCCGCACTGTCACGGAGTATCTCCTGAAAAAGGCTCAGCCCCTCTCTCAGCAACGTTTTTTTGCCGTCTGCCGCAAATAGCGTTTTCAAAACGTCATATTCGTTTCCGCTGCACATTGCGTCGCACAGACCTCTTGCAAGCTTCACGCTGTCAAAAAACTGGGAGTGTTCAAGATACTCGACACATCTGCCGATATTTCCACGCCCTGCGGAAACAGCTTCGCTTATGAGTGCAGGGGCAACGGCAGGATATTTCTCCTGCAAACACGCCATGCTCTCCGCCTCCGTGACAGAGGTCATGCCAAGGGAAAGCACTCGTGAGATTATGGTCGGCAGAAAAATTTCCTTGCTCCTTGCCGTAAGTATTATAGCAGTATGCTCAGGTGGTTCTTCGATTACTTTAAGCAGAATGTTCTGCACCTGAATAACAGTGTTCACCGACAAGTCAAGGTCAGGGATAATGTATACTTTCATTCTCGCCTCGTTCGGTGCAACGGGAGCTTCCGCAACTATAGGTCTGATAGAATCGTCAACGATGTAGTTGCCGTTGCTGTTTGCCTTTGCCACCATAACGTCAGGGTGAGCTCCGTCGGCAATCATTCTGCAAGTTCTGCAAATGCCGCAAGGCTCGCCAGTCTGACGTTCGCACAAGAGTGCCGCCGCTATCCAGCGTGCAAGGGTCTTTTTTCCAAGCCCCTTTTCTCCGTGTATCATTATGGAGTGTGGCTCTCGTTTCTTTTTTATCATCTCAGATACGAGCCTGCGAGGCTCGCTGTTTCCGTATATTATCAAGCCCTCAGACCCCTTTCTGAAAATTTTCTATCCCTTAGACTTTCTCAAAACGCTCGATATCCGTAACGAAAATAGTTGCGCCGCCGATAGCCACCTCAACAGGATATGAAGCCGCACCGTCAGGCTCCATGATAGTTGATGACGGAACGAACTGCTTTCTTTTCTTTGAATACTTTTTGCAGACCTCTATAACAAGGTCTACCTGCTCATCAGGGCAGCAGATAAGAAAAGTGGTGTTTCCTGACATAAGAAAACCGCCTGTTGAAGAAAGCTTTGTGGCTCTTATGCCGGCTTTCAGAAGTCCTTTATTTACAGCGTAGGTGTCATCGCTGTTTACGATAGCATAGACAAGTTTCATGATTTTGCCTCCTGTTATTTTGATGTAATAATAGCTTTTTAGCTACACCTTATATTATAGCACATTTATGCGTTCAATTCCATAGTTTTTCAAAATTTTTATTACCTGCGGTGTTATCTCCTCACCGCTCACTGCCACAGGCACAGAGGGCTGACAGCTTGTGACGGTCATTCCGCATATAAGACCGTAGGCGTCCTCCACGTTTACGGTGTGCTGAGCCGAAAAAGCCGCCTGCCTTATACCCATGCGTTTTATCCCTTTTGGTATAGCGGGCAAGTCACCGAAAAGCCTTATCCTAGGCTGTTTTATCTCTGAAAACGCCTTTTCAAGTTTCAAAAAGTCCTCCTCGCTGTTGAAAGGCGACGGCATAAGCACAACATATTGTGTGTCGCTGTATTCAGGCTCGATGCCATATTCCCTCAGCCTGTCTGCAAGGTCGTCACCTGTGATACCGCTTTTGTATGCGGCAACGGTTATCTTCATAGGCTCTTCACCTATGGTATGCCAGCCGAAAGCTGTTATCCTATCTTTGCAGACTTTTACCCTTTCCACAGTGCGTTCAAGGTCACGAGGAAAATCACCATTCACATAGTCAGCGCAAAGGTCAAGGCTCTCCATTATAAGATAGGAGGGGCTTGTTGAGCCGAACATTGACATTATCTCTTTGGCGCAATCATCATAATTCGCAGGGGCGTGATTTGAAATATGAAGCATTGCTCCCCCTGTGTAGCATGGAAGTGTCTTGTGAGCAGAGTCACAGCACATATCAGCCCCCAAGTCCATGGGGTGCAGGCTCTCAGGTAGAAACTTCAGATAAGCTCCGTGAGCGTTGTCACAAAGAAGGGGTACACCGTATTTTCTGCAAACCTCGCTCATGCCCTTTATGTCGCTGAGATCGCCAAGATAGTCAGGTGAGGTCACATAAACACAATCTGCCTTTGTCCTTGACAGCACCTCCTCAACGTCCTCGGGAGTGACGCTTCCTGCGCATATAGACGTAAACTCGCCCTTTGGATATATCCACTCCACGTCAATGTCAAGAAGTATGCAGGCATTTATAAACGCCTTGTGGACGTTTCTTGGTGCGGCAACAGTTATCTTTTTTCCTTGTCCACTGCGACATACTATGCCAAGCATTGCCTTTATGCAAAGACTCGATCCCTCGGCAGAGTAAAAAGTCCGCCTGCTGCCATAGGCTTCCGCCATTTTGGCTTCGCTCTGTGCGATGATCCCCTCGGCTTCAAAAAGATAGTCCGCACCCTTTATTTCAGTGATATCCCACGGCTCAAGACCATGAAATTTCTGCCCTTTGTGACCGGGCATATGAAACCTCGCTATGCCTGATTTTGCATATTCTCTAACGAATTTATTCACAGGTGCGTTCAATGCTATCTCCCTTTCAGTGCGCTTTTGAGCATGGCAGGCTTCATGCCGCAGGATATCCGCTTTCTTGCAAGCCCGATAGTCCTGGATACTGTGGATTTTGAAACACCCTCTGCGTCAGCTATCTCCTGCATTGTCATGCCCTTTGTATAATACATTATTATATAACATTTCTGCCGTTTCGTCAAATTTTCCCGCACTATCTCACGCATGAGCCTGTTTTCTATGGCAGAGGCAGGGTCGGGACTATCTTTCTCAGTGTCACGAGAACTTGAGATATAGTTTTGTATAAGCTCGTATGATACCTTTGTGTGCTGCATAAAAATCCTTTCTTTATCTTTTTTCGATGTTTTCTGACCATTTTTTTACCCACTATATATTGTGGGCAAATTTTTGGACAAACACAATTTTCAAAATTCTTGTTTAATTTGTGGGAAATTAAACGGACTGTTTGTGCATTTTACCATTGCAATTTAAAGAAATATGTGTTATAATGTATCTGCAAATTTGTTTGAGGGTGTTTTGTTGGACTTATAAATATAAATAAAGAAAAAAGCCGATATGAACATCTTTTGAATGAAAAGGGCGGTATTGTGTAAGCTGCCCGTTCTATTTTGAGCCGAATACTGCGGATAAAAATAAAAACACAGGGCAGTGTGAAGCTTTAAGGAGAAGTGTAAAAATTTATGGAGAAAGTAAAGCTTAACAGATTGTCTGAGCTTACTGCTATTGCGAGAAAAAGAGAGCTTACCCCAGAGGAGAAGTCTGAGCGTGAGGCTTTGAGAAATGAGTATCGCAGAAGCGTTATAGCTAACCTGACAGGTCAGCTTGAAGCCACGACGATCATTGAGCCGGACGGCTCAAGAATTAAGGTTTCGGATATGAAACGCAGCGGGGAGGATAAAATAAAGTGACAGGAGTTTCCAGACAGAAACAGAAGCTTTTGACCATGAAAAAGCTTTTTGAGACCAAGACAGACGAAAAGCACACCATTACAGGAAACAGGCTTATCGAGATCCTGGGCGACTACGGCATAAAAGCTGAGCGTAAGACTATCTATGACGACATCAAGACCCTCTGCGACAGCGGAATGGATATTGAGATAACTAAGGATGGTCACTCCAACGCTTATTATCTTGCTCAAAGGCTGTTTCAGGACGAGGAGCTGTATGTTCTTGCAGACGCAGTTGCTTCAAGCAGGTTTCTTACACAGAAGAAATCGAAGGAGCTGTTAAAGAAGATACAATCACTTACATCTGAACACAAGGCGAAGGATCTGCGCCGAATGGTCTATGTGTCAAACAGGACAAAGACATTCAATGAGCAGATATACTATGCTATAAACAGCATACAAGAGGGCATATTCAGCGGTTTGGAGATACACTTCAAGTATTACGAATACACCGTTGAAAAACGCAAACAGCTTCGTCACGGCGGCGAGGTGTATACGGTTTCACCGTATTCTCTAGTTTGGGAAAACGACAACTATTACCTTGTGTGCTATTGCGAAAAGCATGAAAAGATATGCCGCTACAGAGTTGACAGAATGACTCAGGTCACTGTTACAGATATCCCCAGGAGGGAGCTTTCCGAGGAGGAGAAGACAGAGGTCACAAATCGTCAGACTATCTACGGAATGTACGGCGGCGAGCTTATGACGCTGCAATTGCAGTTTGACAATAAGCTCATAGATGTTGTAATGGATCGTTTTGGTGAGAAAACCATATGTCACAAAAATTCCGACAATACCTTCTATATAAATGAGGAGGTGCAGGTCGCACCAACATTCTGGGGCTGGCTTTTCCAGTTCGGCTCACAGGCAAAGGTGCTTGGACCTGAAAGGGCAGTGGAAATGGCAAAGGACGCTATTTCAGATATTGCCGATTGCTACAAATAAAAATTTGGACAAGGATAAAAGAGCCGAGATATAAATAGGCGAACGTCTGCTGTAAAAGGCAGGCGTTTTTTATTTGGATATACTACATCACTATTAATTGTAGCACATATGTTCGATATTGTCAAGGGGTAATGTAAAATTTCCGTAAGATGTCGGCAAAAAGTTGACAGCACAGGGGCGAATATGTTATAATATTTACACAAGCAAAAGCGCTTTGAGTAGAAGATACCCAAAGCGCTATTTTTATAATAAGGTAAAAAGGGGTGATAAGCTTGACCACAATGCTCATTTTATCTTCTGTGATAGTGCTGTGCTGTGTGTTTTTCAATAAAATATCTGACAAGTTTGGGCTTCCTGCATTGCTAGCATTCATTCTCCTTGGAATGTTGTTCGGCTCTGACGGGCTTTTTAAAATAGAGTTCGATAACTATAAATTTGCCGAGGAGATATGCTCGGTGGGACTTGTTTTCATAATCTTCTACGGAGGCTTTGGCACGAAATGGAGCGAAGCCAAAAAGGTGGCAGGCAAGTCACTTATACTTGCTTCCGCAGGAGTTTTGCTCACAGCCTTTGCAACGGGAGCATTCTGCAAGCTTGTGCTGGGCTTTGAGTGGCTGGAAAGTCTGCTTATAGGCGCTGTTATAAGCTCCACAGACGCAGCGTCGGTTTTCTCGGTGCTGAGAAGCAAAAAGCTGAACCTGCGATACGGTACGGCTTCAATACTGGAGCTTGAAAGCGGAAGCAACGACCCTTGGGCTTATATGCTCACGGTTATAATACTTTCAGTAATGAAAGGCGGTGCGACCGCAGGAGGCTTTGTTGTGAGCTTGCTTGCACAGGTGTTCTTCGGTGTGGGCTTCGGTGCGCTTATATCTTTGGGCGCAGTGTATCTCATAAAACGTGTGCGATTTGACGCAGCAGGCTTTGACGCTATCTTTGTCACCGCCATAGCTATTCTTTCCTATGCTCTGCCCTCGGCGGTGGGCGGAAACGGCTATCTTAGCTGTTACATTGTGGGAATAGTCCTGGGCAACACCAAAATATCGGGCAAAACAGCCCTTGTGCATTTCTTTGACGGAATAACGGGCTTCACACAGATATTGCTGTTTTTCCTCCTTGGACTTTTGGCATTCCCGTCACAAATGCCGTCAATAATGCTTCCTGCGGCGGCGATAGCATTGTTCCTTACATTCGTTGCAAGACCTGCGGCTGTTACTGTTATCATGAAGCCTTTCGGTGCAAAGTGGAAGCAGATAGCCCTTATCTCATGGGCAGGACTAAGAGGAGCGACCTCCATTGTTTTCGCTATCATGGCGACAGTTGATGACGCATATATGAAAAATGACGTTTTCCATATCGTTTTCTGTATCGTGCTTATGTCTATCGGTATTCAGGGTACGCTTCTGCCGCTGTTTGCTAAAAAGCTCGATATGATAGATGATGACGAAAACGTAATGAAAACGTTCAATGACTACAGTGATGAAACGGAAGTGCAGTTTATAAAGCTTTCAGTTCAGCCGGACAGCAATTGGGCAGGGCGGAAGATAAAGGATATACCGTTTCCGAGAGGTCTGCTTGTGGTGATGATACTCCGTGACAAAGAGAAGATAATACCAACAGGCAAAACCCAGATACTTGCAGGGGACGTTGTGGTGCTGAGTGCGGCAGGCTTTTATGACGACAGCCATTTTGTCCTAAGCGAAATGAACCTTGATAAGCATCACGAGTGGTGCGGTCTGAAGGTGTCGGAAATAACAATGTCAGAGGACAGCCTGATAGTAATGATAAAACGTCAGGGGCGTATACTTATCCCAAACGGCAGGTTGCGGCTCAAAGAGGGAGACGTGCTTGTTGTCACATCAGGATAGAGAATATGCAGGCGGCGGAAAATTTCTGCCGCCTTTTTTTACTCAAAAAATCAAGCACAGCCATGAAAAGTATGCTATACTATAAGTACAGTAACGTTACTATATATACGAGGGGGCAGGGGAATGAGAAAGGAAGACCAGAACAATTTCTGTATTTTCACCACAGCACTTGATTATATCGAACACAATCTGTGCAGTGAGTTCACGCAGGAGGATATAGCGGCAGTGTGCTATTGCTCGCTTTCAGCACTTCAGAAATTGTGGAGATACGCCACGCATACGAGCCTTAAAGAGTATATCTCAAAAAGGCGGCTCACAAATGCAGGAATAGATCTTCTCAATACTGATATGACCGTCATGGATATCGCCATGAAGTATCAGTACAATTCCCACGAAGTCTTTACAAGAGCGTTCACAAAGCAGTGGGGCGTTGCACCCTCGGTGTTCAAGAAAGAGTGGAACAAGAGCTGCGGACTTTTTCCAAAGCTCAACCGTGACTATTTAAAAGGAGCATATTATATGGGCAACAAGAAATTTGACGTAACTGAACTTTTTGATTATCTCAACGAGAGAACAGGCACATATGTATTATGTTTTGACATTGTTGGACTGATGAGGATAAACGATGAAATAAGCAGAGAGGCAGGGGACAAGGTGATACTTGAGAGCCTTAAAAGGATAAACGCCGCCGCAGGGGAGGATATGCCTGTTCTGAGGATTGGCGGCGATGAGTTCGTTATGGTGACAGGGCTTGACGATGTTGAAAAGGTGACAAAGATAGCGAAAGCTATCATGGCGAAAAACGGTGGTGAAACTGCATACAAGGGCGGAACAGTGCCGGTATCCATAAGGTCGGGAGCGGTGATGATAAGAAAGCCGCTGAAATATTCAATGCTTTGTCATGATTTTGACGAGGTCATAAGCTTTGCGAGAAATGACGGAGAGGTGCATTTTGCGAAAGCAGAGCAGAAATAGCATTTACAGCGAGGGCGGACGGTGGTCTGCCCTCGATTTTTATGAAAACCACTTTGCCATTCTTATCAGCTTATTTTCAGTGTCTTTTCATAAAACTATCATATTGAATAGGTATTATATATACAAGGTCAGAGGAACACCGAGAAAGACCTCAGGCAAAAGCTTTGAGAGCTTGATGAAAGTTCCGTCAACCAATTACTCATAATGAGTTTTTCATATAATGAGTTTTCATATATAATTTTCCTTCATTCTTCTTTTCATTTCATCTCGCTGTGCTCTGAATTTTCAGAGTGCGGCAAAAGTGAAATGGCATGGAAAAATACATAACTTAAGCATTCCCCATTCATAATTTTTTCTTCATATTATACTTCTTACTTCTCTGAAAGACCCTGTGGCTCTTGCCGCGGGGTCTTTTGGATTTGTAGAATTTATATCAAAACAAACGTTCCTATCTGTGCATATCGACAAAAAACTTGCTGTCCAAAAAATTACCCCTCAAATTCATCAAGTTGTGTTATCATACATACAGCCCCGAAATAGAAAAAGAAAAATATGAGGATGTGTGTAAAAATGATATGGATAATCATGATGAATGTTTTTATCGTTGCGGCAGGTGCAGGCGGCGACAGGTGGCTTATGAAAACTATAATGAGAATGGTGCTGTTTTTCCTGTTTGTTGCGGTGGCAGAGAGAAACATGGGAGCAGTGTTTGCCGCAGGCATCGTGTTCACAGCGGCATGGGCGGCACTGTCGCTTTTTGAAGCGGAAACCAAAAAGAAACGCCATGCAAATAAGGTCAGACAGTGCCGTGTCAGAGAAAATATAAACCGTACAATACAAATTGAGCAATAATTAACAAAAAAATCACTTATTTTATGGGCATATGTGTTATAATTAATAATGATTATAGTAATTTAGCCTTAGAGGTGATATAGCTTTTGAAAAATTCTGCTGATTTTGAACTGTATGATAAAATAAAAAAATATAGAAGATCTATTTTGAAAACAAGCGTGTTAGTGCTGTTCGTTGCTTGTCTGCTTGTGTATGCGTGTGCCTGCTATTACAGCGGTGTGAATGCATTTCAGAAAGAGGCTCAGCTTTGCTCTGCCATAAATGCGGAAGCAGACCAGAATGTGGCTGCCTTTATGAAGAAAATGGAGGACACTGCCAAGCTTATAATGGGCAATGAGGACTATGCGAAATATGATCCTACTGATACGTCAAAGAGTGAATTTGCTGTGCTTAATGAGGAGAATGTTCTCACTGAGAGGCTTATAGAGCTTAGTACATTGGGCAACTATACTGATTTTGGCATTGTAAGCAGTAATGAACATAATGTAGGAAAGATAACCGATGGTACAAAGGATATCTTTGACGATGAGATATACAAGAGAGTTTCCGATCTTATGGGTGACAGCAAGATAAAATGGTTCACGGGACAGGACGATAACTACAGACGAGTGTATTTCGCAGGCAGGATAAATGACGATCTTATTTTTATCTCCTCTGTGTTTTCAACGGAGTTTGATCTTGTTTTTCTGCCCTCTGACAATTACAGCGAGATAAATACCATGCTGTGTGATGACGATGGCAGGATAATCTATGCTAACGACGGAAAAAGTGTTGTCGGCGAAAAGCTCGATGAAAAGCTCTCTAAATTCCTTGAGGGAGGCACTGGCGTCACCGTTTCGGACATGACTACTATCTGTGCTATTGATGATTGCAGTGACGATTGGGTGGTCATTACTACCGTGGATATGTCAGACACTTTGCGTCACTATGTGAAAACAGGGCTTAAATGCCTTGGTATCTTTATTTGCTGCGCAGTCATATTTATTATGATATCTGCGGCAGCGGCGGCGGATAACGACCCGCAGAACGGACCGAAGTTTGGAAAATATCCAAAGGTGGACGAAAATACAGGGCTTTTCACTGCGGAATATACCGAAAACAGCATTATGGATAAAATGGAAACTTGTATCTCAGGCTCGACTATCGCATTTATTATCGTGAAAATAACAAATCTGGAGCTTATAAGGCTCAACTATGGCGAAGAGATAGTGGCGGAAGCTGAGCGAAAGGTCGCCGAAATACTGGTGGAGAACCGCAAGGAGGGCGATATCTGCGGAATTTTCAGGGAGGGCGAGTTTGTTCTGTTTGCAGACCACACGAACTTTGACCTTGTTAGAGCCTATGGTAATGTGAGGGCTTATGTTAAAGAGCTTAACGATAAGCTGAAGGAATGTTGCCTTGACGATGACAGGGGTTACATAAAATGTGCAGTGGGTGCGTCGGTCTACCCTGAAACAAGCGATGATTATGATGAACTTTACGAAATGGCAGAAAAAGCCTGCGAGAAAGCAGAACACAGTGAGGACGCAAGAGCGGTGATATATGATAAAAAAGAGGAAGAGGTGAGCCGCAGTTGAGAACACGCATTGTAAGGTGTGCGGCTTTGACCGCTTCAGCGATCTGCACAGTGACTGTCATGACGGGCTGTGCATTGTTTGAAAGAAGAATGGAGCATAATGTAAAGACCGAGGTGTCCTTCTCGTGGTGGGGCAAGGACGCGCGTAACGAGTATACTCTCGACGGGCTTAAAGCCTATCAGAACAGCAATAAGGACGTTGTGGTAAGACCTGAGTATGCAGACTTTGACGGCTTCAAAACACGAATGGACGTGGAATTTTTCTCTGACACTACCGCAGATATCATGCAGTTAAACTACAGTTGGCTCTATGAATATTCTCCCGACGGCGAGGACTTTTATGACCTTAATGAGCTGTCGGAATACATAAATCTCTCAGCATTTGATGATGACAGCCTTTCATATGGCACTATAAACGGCAAGCTTAATGCCTTGCCTACCGGTACGAACTGTATAACCTTCTACTATAATAAGACGATGTATGACAGCTATGGTCTGAGCCTGCCTGAAAATTGGTCTGACTTTATAAATGCGGCAGAGGTCATGAAATCAGACGAGGTGTATCCTGTTGAAATGACGAAAAAGGCGGCTTATCTCAGCTCTGTGGCGTATGTGGAGCAGGTAACGGGAAGAAAAATGTTATCTGACAGCGGTGAGTTTCAGTATAACTCGGAGGACGTAAGGCTCATGCTCGCCTTTTATCAGGAAATGCTAAATAAAAAGGTCACAAAGCCTGCGTGGGATTTCGATAGGAACGATCTTGAAAAGTGCCTGACGGCAGGCGTGGCTTCCTGGATATCAGACGCAGAGTATTACTGCGAGCCTGCTCAGAAGTTTGGCTTTGACATCGTTATAGGCGACTATCCAAAGCATAAGCAGGCCGTGAGCAGCGGTTGGTATAAAAAGCCCACTAGCGTTTATGCCATAAAGAAAAATACCAAGTCCCCTGAGGAAGCCGCAAAGCTTCTTGACTATCTTGCGAACGGTGAGGAAATGGCTCTCCTGCAGGGCATGGGAAAGGGCGTGCCTGCATCAAAGGCGGCATTGGAAGCTCTTGAAGCGAGGGATATGCTTGACGGGATAGAGTATAAAGCCAACGAGAAAATGGCAAACTCAGAGGAGCTTGAAATAATGTCCCCGAAGCTTGAAGATCAGGGGGTACTTGACCTTTTTATAAGCACCTCGGAGTCGCTTTATTATGGCAGGGCGGAGATAGAAAACGCTTCTGAAAATCTGTATAATAAAATGAAGGAATTATTCAAATAGTTAAATATGCGAAACAAATAGTGCAAATTGTATTCAAAAATGAATGAGAAGTGTACAGAGTACACAAAAATAACGAAAGTGTTAAATAAGTCTTGACAATTTATTTGTTTTAAGATATAATTAAGAACGATGTAAGGTGATACATCATAAAATGGTGTGTGACAGAGTGTGTGACATAATTTCATGTAAAAATGTCAACGTAGTGTTACCAATCGTCAAAATGACCGATTGAAAATTAGTTTTTCGTCAAATTGAACAAAGTTGAGAAAAAATCCGAAAAACTATTGACATTTTGGACAAGATGATGTATACTTTAATCATGGTGATAAGGAGAACGCAAAGAACTCCGAAAGCCGCTTAATTATTGGAAAGTAGCTGCTTAAATCGGCTTGCAGCTCTTTTATAAACAAATTTATTTAATTTATTATGGAGGGATTTTCTATGAAGAAATCTAACAGAAAAGGTTTCACCCTTGTAGAGCTCGTAGTTGTTATCGCTATCATCGGTATCCTTGCAGCTATCCTCGTTCCTACAATGATGAACTATGTAAAGAAGTCAAAGCTCAAGACAGCTAACTCAAACGCTAAGCTCGTTTTCACAACTGTAAACAACGAAGCTGCTGATATGCTCGTTGAGGGTACATCAGTAACATCTGATGCTTCAATGAAGGTTACATCAAGTATGGGTAACAAGATTAAGGAGAATTTTGGTGGCACTGATGATACTGCAAAGGCTAAGCTTGCTTCTGCAGTTTGGAATGCACTTAAGGACAATGGTGATGGCGCTGGCTATTGCGTATATGTTCTTGGCGATGATGGTAACGTTACATTTGCTCAGTGGTCTGACGTTGAGAACCCAACAGGTGGAGTTCTTGGCCAGTATCCAAACCCATGTAGCAAGCCTGACAATGCTAATAAGCCATTCGCTGATACAGCATACACAAAGGATTCTTGGGCTGCAGGTGACTAATTTACAATTAAAGCGTTTTGAGAACCGCTCATTTGAGCGGTTCTTTTTTTGTCTGAAAATATATAAAATAGCCAATAAGAATAGTTTGCCTTTGTGCAAATGGTAAAATTGAGTAATAAAGCTTGCCTTTTCCTTGACAAAATCGGGTAAATTTTGTATAATATACTTGTCGAAATATTAAATGGGGATCAATATTCCGATGAAAGAATTGAGGTAAAGACATGAATAAAAAAGGCTTTACTTTGGTGGAGCTTGTGGTGGTTATTGCCATTATCGGCGTGCTTGCGGCTATTCTTGTGCCAACTATGATGAGTTATATCAGAAAGGCAAAGCTTAAAAGTGCGAACAGCAACGCAAAGATAGTGTTCAATACTGTAAATGCGGTCGTGACTGATATGCAGTGTGAGGGCAAAGATATCGACGTTCAGTCATGTACGGCTGTGGTCGATTGCACCGCAGAGCCTGACGAATCCAAAAAGCTTGAAAAAGCCGTCCATGACGCACTTAACGTCAATGGCGACAATGCAGGCTATGCCTTTTGGATAGCAGGGGAGGACGGCAGATACAAGCTTGCACAGTGGTGTGATTCAAGGACACCCACGTCTAAAGGCATTGTAGGGCAGTATCCTGACCCTGTGAACAAACCTGACGATCTCCCTGAGAATTTCAGTTGGGGCGTGAAGTTTTAGCACACTTGACAATTTGCCGTGATTTACATTATAAAAGACCTGTTCAATAAGATCGGCTCTCTTGAAGAATTGACCGCAAAAAAGCTATACTAAAACCAACCGCCGAGGACTCCAACGCCCTCGACGGTATTTTTCTACCCAAAATAAACCCCATAATACCTGCAAGCCTTTATCATAAAATCCTCGCTCACATCAAAATGTTGCGCAAGCAGATAAATACTGTCCAGATTTTTCTTTATGGCTTTGATAAGCTCGTTTTTCGGTATCAGATTTTCTATCGCCCACTTGTCTGCACGGTATTCATGCTGTGAGATGTTGTCTGCCGTGGCGTATCTGTTGTAAAACGCACCCTTTACGCAGTGACCTATCTCGTGAGCAGTGCGCTCTTTCAAAAGCCTTGCAGGCGTCTGGCTGTCTATGCCGATCGCACAGCCTCCTGCGCCAAAAAGCGATATCGCCCCGCACTTTGGACAATCAATAAAATCTATAGTTATGTTCTCTCTACTGCAAATATCATACAATTCCTGTATGTTCGTCATCTCTCACTTTTCACCAGCCTTTCTGCGCTTTGCTTCCTCTCTGAGCATGACCATTTCTGCATACTGCTTGACCTCGTCAAACATTTCGTCCGTCACTCCAAGCGTGCCGTTGAATAATGCATATTTCAGCTTCGTGTCAAAATCTTCTTCCCTGCCAGATATAAGATATTGTACGCTCACTCCAAATCTGTTCGCTATCTTTGTAGAATTTTCTGCGGAAAGTCGTTCCGTCCTGCCTTTGCTCAGCTCAGATAAACAGCTCCTCGTTATAGACAGCTCCTTGCACATCTGCGATACCGTCATATTGTTCTCCTCGCATAGCTCTTTTATCCTTTTGTACATTTCAGTCATATTTTCTTCCTCCAATTGTGACCATTTCACAAAAGATACAGAAGTCTGTATCAAATTTGCTGATAGCTATTGACTTTTGCAGAAACCTGTAGTATACTGTATGTATCGTTAGTACAGATATCTGCATAAAATCTGGCTGTGGTATAATTATAATACATTTCTCTGTAAAAGTCAAGAGGATAAACCGCCCTCTTTTTGACATCTCCGCCCCGAGAGATATACAGAAAACGGTTATCTGAAATGTCATTGCTTTATTTTATTTACAGTATATCATACTAACTGTCCAAATGTCTGTACAAAAAGGCGAAAGGAGAAAAATGTACGATAATATAGATTATTCAGTGGATGTAAATTCCATAAAAAGGCTTGCACCATCAGCGAGCCGATATAATTTCAGAAGCGGTGGAAGCAGAGTTAATACAGCCGCACTGCGAAAGCTTTCACAGTATCGCAAACTAAGGTGGCAGGAGTGGAAGCTTAAAGAAGATATCTGCGAAATGTCCTCACAGCTTGCCGCAGTGGGGGAGCATTGCGGCAGGGTAGCCCACAGAGGGAAAAAACTTACTGACTTGTGGCTTGACCTTGCAAAGGTGCAGCTTCGCTTGAGAGAATGTGAGGAGCTTGCGGCAAAAATGCCAAAACGCTATCGTGGCGTGGTGAAAAGCCGCTATTTTGACGGCTCAAAGAAGCACCCACCTGAGTGGGGAAGCTCCGCCGCAGAGTTCGGCTTTCCCTTTGGAGGAGAAGAACTGCGCAGGCGAGTGACAAAGTGCCTTAATGAAATATGCAATTAATAAAGCGTCTTACACAAGGTAAGGTTTAAATGCCCGCCACGGCAAACATATAGCTTTCCCAGCATATCACGCCTATGGGCGGAAATAAAAATTCCGCTACCATGAATGATAGCGGATATGGTACAGGGGCTCGCCCCTGTTGGTGCGCCTGACAGGAATCGAACCTGCGACCTCAAGAGTCGGAGTCTTGCGCTCTATCCAACTGAGCTACAGACGCATATAAGGAGCGGAAATCCGCTCCTTGTTTTTTTATAAATTTTTTTATCTAAGCTTAGCTCCGCATGGCAAGTCCTGATCCGGGAAAATAACGCTTGCCGCACCGTCAGGTGTGTCAGCCGCACATATCATGCCGTTTGACTCAACTCCGCAAAGCTTCACAGGCTTCAGATTGGCTACAATAACTACTTTCTTGCCAATAAGATCTTCAGGCTTGTACCATGCCGCAATGCCCGATACTACCTGCCTGCCGCCAAAACCATCGTCAAGCTGTAAGCAAAGAAGCTTCTTGGACTTCTTTACCTTCTCGCAGTCCTTAACAAGAGCAACTCTCAGATCTACCTTTGCAAAATCATCTATGGTTATCTCGTCAGCTATAGGCGCAGGCTCAAATCCATCGTCAGCCTTTTCCTCAGGCTCTGCATTGCTGCCTATTATCTTGTTAAGCTCCTCTATCTCCTTGTCAACGTCAATTCTTGGGAAGATGATCTCACCCCTGTGAACTGTAACGTCAGCAGGAAGTACACCAAACTTGCCAGCGTTCTCGTATGTGATGTCGCTCTCAGCCGCACCTATCTGCTCCCATACCTTTGGCATTGTTGTAGGCATAAAGTTGCTAAGAAGTGTGGATACTATCCTGATAGTTTCAAGCAGGTTGTAAAGAACTGTCGCAAGTCTTGCCTTTTTGCTCTCGTCCTTGCCAAGTACCCATGGAGCTGTCTCGTCAATGTACTTGTTAGCCCTGGATACTACCTTGAATATCTCAGCCAAAGCATTGTTTATCTGAGTCTTGTCCATGAACTCGTCTACCTTTGCAACAAGTCCCTTAGCCTCAGCAATAAGCTCAGCGTCAAAATCGCCGGCCTCTCTGTCAGCAGGAAGCGTGCCGCCAAAATATTTGTCAACCATAGCTACAGTTCTTGAAACAAGATTGCCAAGACCATTTGCAAGGTCAGAGTTTATTCTGTTTATCATTATCTCATTTGAGAATGAGCTGTCTGCACCCAAAGCCATTTCACGAAGAATGTGGTATCTGATAGCGTCAGCACCATATCTCTCGCCAAGAATGAACGGGTCAACAACGTTGCCCAAAGACTTGGACATCTTCTGTCCGTTGAATGTTATCCAGCCATGTACAGCAAGATGCTTAGGCAGTGGAAGATCAAGTGCCATAAGCATTGCAGGCCAAATGATAGCGTGGAATCTCATGATATCCTTTGCTACCATGTGAACGTCAGCAGGCCAGAACTTGTCAAAATCATTGTACTGCTCGTTCCAGAAACCAAGTGCAGAAATATAGTTAGAAAGTGCGTCTATCCAAACGTAAACAACGTGCTTGTCATCAAATGTAACAGGAATACCCCACTTGAAAGTTGTTCTCGATACACAAAGATCCTCAAGACCTGGCTTGATAAAGTTGTTTACAAGCTCAGTGGCTCTTGTCTTTGGCTGGAGATAATCTGTCTCAGTGAGAAGCTTCTCTATCCTCTCAGCAAATGGCGACATCTTGAAGAAGTAAGCCTCCTCCTTAGCCTCTGTTACCTCTCTGTGACACTCAGGACAACAGCCGTTCTCGTCAAGCTGTGACTCAGTCCAGAAACTCTCGCAAGGCGTGCAGTATTTGCCCTTGTATTCGCCCTTGTAAATGTAGCCCTTGTCATAAAGAGCCTTGAAGATCTTCTGAACAGTTTCAATGTGATAATCGTCAGTAGTTCTGATGTATCTGTCATAGCTGATGTTCATGTAGCTCCAAAGCTTTTTGAAAGTCTTGACTACTTCATCAACATATTCCTTAGGTGTAACACCCTTTTCAGCAGCCTTCTGTTCGATTTTCAGACCATGCTCGTCAGTACCTGTGAGGAACATGACATCATAGCCCTGCATACGTCTGTATCTGGCAATAGAATCGCAGGCAACAGTGGTGTAGCAGTGACCGATATGAGGATTACCGGAAGGGTAATATATCGGGGTAGTGATATAAAACGGTTTTTTCTCCATATAAAGGACCTCCGTAAAAGAATTTGCATAAGCAGCATTTCTTATATTATACTACTTTACAGTGGTTTCGTCAAGCGGTAAAGCGATTTAAGTGAGGAGTGAGGAATGAGGAATGAGGAGTGAGGAATGAGAAATGAGGAATGAGCAAAGCTGACCAAAGAAAAGAACAAGCATAAAGTAAAAAACAGCACCGAGCGTAGCGAGCACTTAAACGCAGGCACAAGCCCGGCGTTAGAGGGCTTGCAGGGTCAAGGGACAGAGTCCCTTGCGGAGTTTGAGGCAGAGCCTCATTCGGCGTAAGCCGACAAGGTGCAGATTAAGTGAAAAAAAGCAAAAGAAAGTATGTACTATTATAAATGTAATATCGGAGCACAAAATCTGCACCGCCCACCCTAGCCCTGAGCAAATGTAAATCCGCACCGAGCGTAGCGATTTTGCGGCACAACAAACCATAGCAATCAAATGTAGGGGCTGGCGCCCTCGACAGCCCACCCCCCTTGACATTTCGCATTATTGTTTATCTCACAACCCTTGATAACCCCACAAACATCGGTAGGGGCGAACATCGTTCGCCCGTGCTCAGAACTTGCATAAATTCTGAATCATAGAGGACACCACCCGATTTGTGCTGATTTAACAAATAATTCATACAACTTTCGTATAAAAATGCTATAATAAAAAGGTTAAAGTATATATTCTAAGAAAAAGTAACTCTAAGGTGGGAATCGTAAAATGGAAGAAGTAAGAGAAAATAAAATGGGAACGCAGCCCATAGGCGATCTGCTGTTCAAAATGTCCCTGCCGATCATGATATCCATGCTCGTGCAGGCTCTCTATAATATCGTTGACAGCATATTCGTTGCCAAAATAAGCGAGGACGCACTCACTGCCGTGTCACTGGCTTTTCCGGTGCAAAATCTTATGATAGCCCTCGGTGCAGGCACTGGTGTCGGTATCAACGCACTGCTGTCAAAATCACTTGGTGAAAAGAACTTCAAACAAGCCAACAGCGCCGCCAATAACGGCATTTTCCTCTGCCTTGTGAACTTCGTTATCTTCGTGGTTTTTGGTGCATTTTTTACCGAGATCTTCTATCGCTCACAAACCTCAAGCAAAATAATTATCGAATATGGCGACCAGTACCTAACCGTCATCAGCCTGCTAAGTATCGGTCTTTTCTGTCAGATGACCATGGAAAAACTCTTGCAGGCTACAGGTAAAACTATCTATTCAATGTATACTCAGGGAATAGGCGCAGTGATAAATATTATCCTCGACCCTTGCTTTATCTTTGGCGTGGGCTTCTTCCCTAAGTGGGGCGTAACAGGTGCGGCTGTGGCTACCTGTATCGGTCAGTTCACCGCTGCAGCCTTCGGACTTTTCTTCAATATGAAGTTCAACAAAGAGATAACCATAAACCTTGTGAAGTATAAACCGCAGGCAAAAATAATCAAGAAGATCTACGCTGTCGGCCTGCCGTCCATCATAATGCAGTCTATCTCTTCTATCATGACATACGGCATGAATAAAATACTTATCGGCTTCTCAAACACCGCCGCCGCAGTTTTCGGTGTGTATTTCAAACTTCAGAGCTTCGTTTTCATGCCTGTTTTCGGACTTAATAACGGTCTTATCCCTATCGTTGCCTATAACTATGGTGCAAGAAAGAAAAAGCGTATCACAGGTGCAATAAAATACGCCATGATATATTCTGTGTCTATCATGATAGTCGGCACTATCATAATGCAGATTTTCCCTGCACAGCTTCTGAAACTCTTTGACGCAAGCGATAATATGCTAAGCATAGGCGTAACAGCCCTGCGTATAATCAGCACACACTTCTTCTTCGCAGGCTTTGATATAATCATAATTTCATCATTGCAGGCTCTTGGCAGGGGACTTTCCTCTATGCTCGTTTCATTTACAAGACAGCTTGTTGTGCTTCTTCCTGTGGCGTATCTTCTTTCCCTTACAGGCAAGCTTGACGCTATCTGGTGGGCGTTCCCGATAGCCGAAATATTCTCGATCATGGCGTCATTGTTCTTCCTTAGAAGAGCCTACAACGCTGAAATAAAACCAATGGCAGACTAACTAGGAGGTATTTTTATGCGGCTTATTTTTATCAGACACGGCGACCCCGATTACGTTCATGATACCCTTACAGAAAAGGGCAAGCGTGAAGCAGAGCTTCTTGCACAGCGTGTAAAGAATTGGGACGTTTCAAAGTTCTACGTTTCTCCCCTTGGCAGAGCACAGCTCACAGCGGAATATTCCCTGAAGCTCCGTGGGGATACCGCCGAAACTCTCCCTTGGCTGAGAGAATTTAACGGCATAATACCCACCTCTGACGGAGGACATCGTATCCCATGGGATATGTACCCCACCGAGTGGGCGGACAAAGAGATATACTATGACCGCAATAATTGGTTCAAGTCCGATTATATGCAAACAGGCAATGTTGAAGAACAGCTTAAATGGGTGCATGAGGGTATTGATAAGCTTCTTGCCGACCATGGTTATATCCACGAGAACGGTATGTTCCGCATTGAAAAGCACAGCGATGAAACCCTTGTGTTCTTCTGTCACTTCGGCGTATCAATGGTGATGATAGGACACCTTCTGGGCATTTCCACCATGAATATGTGGCATGGCTTCAATATGCAGCCTACCTCCGTTACAGTCCTCGGCTGTGAGGAGCGTGAGGGCGACTATGGCTTTTTCAGATGCCACGTCATGGGCTGTACAAAGCATCTTGCAGGCGGCAATGAACCTATCTCCAACGCAGGCTACTTCACCGATGTTTTTCAGGATTAAATAAACCCGTAAGGGTGACTTTTTCGCTCGCATATTATTGCATACAAAAATATCCTCTATCCGCTCTGTTATTTCAGGGCGGTTATTTTATTGTGCGAAACCTTAGTTTAAGATAATATAACAGTTAAAGAAAACGTTTTCTTCTAAATATGACTATCATTAGATAACAACATATTCATAATTTGTGAAAAAGCACAACAAAAGCTTCGTGTTTTCGTTGATTTTTTAGCTTGCTTTATGTAAACTAAATGCTTTTACCCCCTTGACTTTATTTTGAAAAGGGCTTATAATATCCCATAGCTTAAAAGAGTATGGGTTTCATATTTTTATATGTGCCTATGAGAGCATGAAGTTTAGAAGAATAAAAGGAGAGTGAAAGAATATGTTCCAGCTTCAATGGATATGGCACAATCTGAAAGGCTACCGAAAATTCTATGTAACAGCCCTTGTGCTGTCTATCGTATGCAACGCCTTGTATCTTACCACACCTTATTTCAGCAAAGAGCTTGTGGATAAGTTTCTTTCAAGCAAGGACGCACTTTTTAATCTTGAGCATGAAAGAAAGCTGTTCTGGCTGTTGCTTGCAGGCATGGTGGGCTTTACCCTGCTTAGAACTATCTGTCAGTACACCTGCAACATGACCTATGAATTATCATCTCAGGGCATGATATACAGAATAAGGACACACCTTTTCAGACGTATCGAAAATCAGGATATGGAGTTTTATGACCGCAACCGCACAGGCGACCTTATGACAAGGCTCACAGGCGACCTTGATATGGTGCGCCATGCAGTGGCATTCGTTTTTAAAGGTATGCTTGAATCATGTTCGCTGTTTATAGCCTCTTCAGTTTATTTCTTTATGGTAAGCTGGAAAATGGCACTTCTTCTGCTGGCTGTTACACCGTTCATATTCGGTGTGGTGGTGCTTCTTGATAAAAAGGCAAAGCCGGTCTACGTTGACCTCCGTGAGAAGCTGTCCCAAATGAATACCGACGCTCAGGAGAACATCTCAGGCAACAGAGTTGTAAAAGCCTTCGCTCGTGAGGACTATGAGATAGAAAAGTTCCAAAAAGCCAATAAAGAATATTCTGATGCCAACAAAAAAGCGTCACTGCTGTGGCTTAAATTCTTCCCTTATATGGAAGCTTTCGCAAACGCCTTGTCAGTTGTAATGCTCCTTGGCGGTGGATTTTTCCTTATAAAAGGGGAAATAACAATGGGCGAGTATGTTGCTATCTCAGGACTTATCTGGGGCATCGCAAACCCTGTCAGAAACCTTGGTATCTATGTGAACGATATGCAAAGGTTCATGGCTTCCGCAATGAAGGTCATCGAGATATACTATGCAAGACCTATCATCACCGACCGTGAAGACGCAGTTGACCAGACAGAAAGGCTTCACGGAGATGTCGAGTTCAAGGACGTTACCTTTAAGTTTGGCAAGCATATAGTCCTTGACAACGTGAACTTCAAGATAAAAGCAGGCCAGACAGTTGCCATAATGGGCGAAACAGGTTCAGGCAAGACCTCGCTTATAAATCTCATACCAAGATTTTATGATGCCAACTCAGGCGAAGTCCTCGTTGACGGTGTGAATGTAAGAAAGCGTAAGCTCTCACAGCTCCGCTCACAAATAGGTATGGCAACGCAGGACGTCCTGCTTTTCTCTGATACCATAGACGGCAATATCGCATACGGCGACTCTGATATGTCCGAAGAGGACGTTAAGCACTATGCAAAGCTTGCGGCAGCAAACGAATTCGTTGAGAAAATGCCTGACGGCTATGAAACTATCGTGGGAGAGCGTGGCGTAGGTCTTTCAGGCGGACAAAAGCAAAGACTTTCCCTTGCAAGAGCCTTAGCCATAAAGCCTGCCATTCTTATCCTTGACGATACCACCTCTGCCGTGGATATGGAAACAGAAAAGTATATTCAGGACAGCCTTAGAAACCTCGATTTCCCATGTACAAAGATAATAATAGCTCAGCGTATCTCCTCCACAAAGGACGCCGACGTGATAATAATCCTCGATGACGGCAAGATAACCGAAATGGGTACTCATGAAGAGCTTATCGCCAAAAAGGGCTATTACTATGAGGTGTTCAAGCTGCAGAACGATGGCTTCGGAAAGGAGGCGGTCTAAATGGCAAGAAACCGTTATGACGTTGACGAAGTCCTTGAAACCCCATTCGACTTCGCCCACCTGAAACGCTCCTTTGTGTATATCAAAAAATATAAGGGCAAAATGATAACCGCCCTTGTGCTGAGCGTGTTCGCCGCAATATCAGGACTTCTCGGACCGCTCATCACACAGTATGCTCTTGATAATACCATACCTCAGAAAAATATGGGACAGCTCGTCCTGCTCACCCTCGCATTTGTCGGCACTATAGCCGTGTCCATAACATTCTCCACTATCCGTTCAAGGATAATGACAGTTGTTGGTCAGGATATAATCTTCGATATTCGTACCGACCTTTTCAAGCATTTGCAGGAGCTTCCATTTGAGTATTACGATAACCGCCCTCACGGCAAGATCCTCATCAGAGTTGTAAACTATGTAAACTCCGTGTCGGATATGCTCTCAAATGGTATCATCAATGTTATACTCGAGTGCCTTAATATGCTTTTCATCATGATTTTCATGTTCTTTGTGAATGTGAAGCTGTCATTGGTGGTGCTTTCGGGTCTGCCGATATTTGCAGTTATAATGATGATGATAAAGAAAAGACAGCGTAAAGCATGGCAGGACGTTTCAAACAAATCCTCAAACCTTAACGCCTATTTGCAGGAAAACATCACAGGCGCAAGAGTGACCCAGATATTCACCCGTGAGGAAGAAAACGCCCAGATATTCGACAGACTTTCCGAGAAATATCGTAAAAGCTGGATAAACGCCGTGAAATATTCTAACCTTGTTTGGCCTGCTACCGACAACGTTTCTACCCTTGTGAGAGCCGCAATATTCGTGGTGGGTCTGCTGGTTCTGACCCCTGCGGCAGTGAGCCTTGGAACTATCGTTGCCATGACAAGCTATGCTTCAAGCTTCTGGCAGCCTATCATGAACCTGTCAAACATCTTCAATAACTTCATCAACAATATCGCCTACCTTGAGCGTATCTTTGAAACCCTTGACGAGCCTGCCACTATCGCAGACAAGCCGAATGCTCAGGATATCGGTGATATCACAGGCGAGGTAAAATTTGATGACGTTACATTCAGCTATGAGCAGGGCAAAACAGTTTTGGAGCATATCTCCTTTGACGTTAAGCCGGGCGAAAGCGTTGCCCTCGTTGGACCAACAGGCGCAGGAAAATCTACAGTAGTTTCTCTCCTGTCAAGATTTTATGACCTTGACAGCGGTAAAATAACCATAGACGGCAAGGATATAAGTCAGGCGACCTTGCATTCCCTCCGCTCACAAATGGGCATAATGCTTCAGGACAGCTTTATTTTCAGCGGCACTATTTACGATAATATCCGTTACGGCAGACTTGACGCAACGGAAGAAGAAATAAGAGAAGCCGCAAAGATAGTCTGCGCAGACGAGTTCATAAGCGAAATGAAAGACGGCTATATGACCGAGGTCAACGAGCGTGGCTCAAAGCTTTCAGGCGGACAGAAACAGCTTATCTCCTTTGCAAGAACGCTCCTCTCCGACCCGAAAATACTTGTCCTTGACGAAGCAACTTCATCAATAGACGCACGAACAGAAAAGCTCCTTCAGCAGGGACTTCAAAGACTTCTTGTTGGCAGAACTTCATTTATTATCGCACATAGACTTTCCACTATCAAAAACTGCGATAAGATAATGTATATCGACAACAAAGGCATTGCCGAGTGCGGCACTCATGACCAGCTTATCGCAAAGAAAGGCGAATATTACAAGCTTTATACCGCACAGCATATGGACGAATAAAATAGCATAAAAACACGGGCGAACACTGCACCACTGCAATGTTCGCCCATTTGTTATATTTCTTTGTAATTGCGTTTGTTGTCCTTATTTTATCACTATCTTATCCAACGTTTCCCCTACCTTGTCATGGATAACAAGGTCGCAGGAGCCGTCCATGGAAGTCTTATCCCGATTTATCAGCACAAGATTATCCCCCTGAAAATATCTCACCATTCCAGCCGCAGGATAAACTGTCAGAGAAGTGCCTGCAATAATAAGCGTGTCGCACTGAGATATCTCTCTCACCGCCTCCGTCACAGTTTTATCATCAAGCCCCTCCTCATAAAGCACAACATCAGGCTTGATTATTCCGCCGCAGGTGCATTTCGGAACGCCTGTGCTGTTTAAAATATCCTCCGCAGTGTAGAATTTTCCGCAGTCCATGCAGTAGTTGCGGTGTACGCTTCCGTGAAGCTCCAGCACCTTTTTGCTTCCTGCCGCCGTGTGAAGCCCGTCAATATTCTGCGTGATAACTGAAGAAAGTATGCCTGCCCTCTCCATTTCCGCCAGCTTGTAATGCGCCTTGTTAGGCTTTGCCGTCAGACAAAGCATTTTGTCACGGTAAAAATCATAAAATGCCTTTGTGTGCCGCATAAAAAACGTGTGGCTGAGTATCTGCTCAGGGGGATAATCATATTTCTGATTGTAAAGTCCGTCCACCGACCGAAAATCAGGAATGCCGCTCTCTGTTGATACCCCTGCTCCTCCGAAAAATACTATCCTGTGTGACTTGTCTATTATCTGCTGAAGCTCCATTTTTATCACTCCTATGAAAAATGCGGTCTATACCGAAGCACAGACCGCATTGATTATTCACGATATTAGTCGATCTTAACGATCCAGCCAAACTCGTCTGGTATCTTGCCCCACTGAATGCCTGTCATTGTATCATAAAGCATCTGTGAAACAGGGCCGATCTTGTTGTTGTTTATCTCCATTACCTTGTCGCCCCACTTAAGATGACCAACAGGTGAGATAACAGCAGCAGTACCTGTGCCGAATACCTCGTCAAGCTTGCCGTTGTCGTAAGCCTCAGCGATCTCCTCAATAGAGATCTTTCTCTCGCTTACCTTGTAGCCCTTCTTCTTGCATATCTCGATAGCAGACTTTCTTGTGATGCCAGGGAGAACAGAGCCAAGAAGCTGTGGTGTAACAACTTCGCCGTCAATAACGAAGAAGATGTTCATTGAGCCAACTTCCTCAACATACTTTCTCTCAACACCATCAAGCCAAAGTACCTGCTCGTAATCCTGCTCGTGAGCTTCTTCCTGACCTGCAAGTGAGATAGCGTAGTTAGCGGCTGTCTTAGCAAAGCCTGTACCGCCTCTTACGGCTCTTACATACTTGTTCTCAACATAGATCTTAACAGGGTTAAGACCGGTTGAATAGTAAGCGCCTGAAGGTGAAAGAATAATGATGAACAGATAGTGGTCAGCAGGCTTAACACCTACATATGGGTCAACTGCGATGATAAATGGTCTGATGTAAAGGGAAGCGCCCTCTGTGTGAGGTACCCAGTCCTGCTCCATTTTAACAAGAGTTTTCAGAGCGTAGAGCATATCCTCTTCGTTTATCTTAGGAATTACCATTCTCTCAGCAGAGTTGTTCATTCTCTTGAAGTTCTCCTGAGGTCTGAAAAGCTGAACAGAGCCGTCAGCAGTACGATAAGCCTTAAGGCCTTCAAATATCTCCTGACCGTAGTGCAGGCACATAGCAGCAGGGGAGAGTGAAAGGTCGCCGTAAGGCACGATCCTAGCGTCATGCCAACCCTGACCTGCGTCATAATTCATAACAAACATATGGTCAGTAAAAATGTGACCGAAACCAAGCTTTGTCTCGTCAGCCGGTTTTTCCTTTGGAGTAGTGGTACGTTCGATCTTGATATCTAACATACAGATCCTTCTTTCTTAAATTAATGATCGGCTCGCCAAGCGAACCTTTACCACATATATTATAATACTTATTGTGATCTTTTTCAAGAGGTTTTGCAAAAAAAATTCCTTGTCACAGGAAAAATATGCAGGATAACATTTTGAAAACTGCATTTTTATACAACTGTATGAAAACTGTTGAGAAATCGTCATAAAATTGTCTTTATATTGTAGGAAATACTCCTTGAAAAAAAGGTGATAGTGTTGTATAATAGGGTAAAATAAATGTAAAACGAGTATATTATAATAAGGTTATATAAGGAAAGGTAATGTTATGAACGATAGAGAAAGAAAGGATAATGAGCTTGGTATAGATCTTGATATGAAAGGTCTTACCCTCGACAGCGATGAAGCCGCAAAGCCGCAGGCGCAGAACCGCCCTATGAGCCATGAGGATATGGCAAGAATGATCGCTAAAAATATGGCAATGCAGGACGGCGGCTTTGACGAGCCTATCACTCCCGTAAGAGGAGTTTCAGACTTTGGCGAGGAAACTATCAAGCCTAAAAAGCCCAAAACAACTGAAACACGCAGTAAAAATGCAAAGCCTGCATCAAAGCAGACTTCAAAGAGCGGCTCAAAGAATGGAAAAAAGAAGAAAAAGAAGTCCTCGTCAGGAAAGACTGTCGCAATAGCAATATGCTCAGTTGTTGGTGTTATGATAGTCGCCGCAGGTGGCTTCTATCTGTGGGGAATGAATTCGTATAAGGATAGATTTCTTGGAAATACATATATAAACGGCATCGAGGTCAGCGGAAAGACCAAGGCGGAAGCCTATAAGCTCGTAAGCGAGCAGGCTGTTATCCCAAAAGCCATCACCGTTACAAAGAAAGACGGCACAACATTTTCCATAAAGCTGTCTGAAATAGGCTATAACGATAATACTCAAAACCTTATCACACAGTATTATACTCAGCAAAACCACTATTCATGGTTCTCTTCTGCCATGAAGCGTACGGATTTCAGCTTTGATTCTAAGTTCAAGTACGATAAGGCTAAGCTTGAAAAGGTGCTGAAAAGAAAGGTGCTTGACTCCCAAAGCACAAAAGATCCTGAGGACGCCTATATCAAAAAAGGCGACGACAACAGCTATGTTGTGGTAAAAGAAACCACGGGCGACGCTGTGGAGGAGGATAAGATAGACGAGCTTTATTCCTATGTGGAAAATCAGATTGACGACGGTAGCTTTGACGTTGATATCTCAAAGGCAGATTGCTATAAAAAGCCTGCCATAACAGCGGATATGCTTGAAGAGCCCTGCAAGAAGCTCAATAACCTTAACGATATCGAAATAACATTCGATTTTATCTACACCACCGAAACTCTCACGGGTGATACTATCATGGATTGGATAACCTTTGACGAGGATAACGCCGAAGCCGGCTATACAGTTGATGAAGATAAGGCAATGGCATATGTTGAAGACCTTGCAGATAAGTATGATACCTTTGGCAAGGACAGAGAGTTCAAGACCACAAAGCGTGGAACTATAACTATCTCCGAGGGTCAGGGCTGTTACGGCTGGTGGATAGACCAGCAAAAGACCTGCGACCTTATCGTAGACCTTGTTGAAAAGGGCGAGTCTGCTGAAACTGAGCCTGTCTACTATGTAAACCCTGACTCAGCCTATGAGTATACCTGCAATAAGGATTGGCGTACAGCCGATAAGGATTACGGCAACACTTATATCGAGGTAGACCTTACCGCACAGCATTTGTGGTATTATAAGGACGGCAAGCTCACAATGGAGTCTGATATAGTTTCAGGCTATCCAAGCAAGTCAAGAAATACCCCTGGCGGTGTTTATAAGCTTTGGTATAAGGAAAAGGGCAAGACCCTCAGAGGATCAGCCGACGGACAGTCTTACGCTTCCTATGTTGACTATTGGAACAACGTTTCCACTATCGGCATAGGACTTCACGACGCATCATGGCAGAACGGCAACTTTGGCGGTGAGCGTTATAAGTCAAGCACATGGGGCTCACACGGCTGTATAAATATGCCTTTAGATAAAGCAAAATACGTTTATGAAAAAATAGATATGGGTACTCCTGTATTTATGTATTGGTAAGAGATAATAGCAAGGCAATACGGACAACTCGTATTGCCTTTGCTTTTAGTTTCAGTTAGGAGAATTTATGTACATTACAGATGAAGACAACCCACACCTGCCATTTCTGCGTGATAAAACTTCAAAGCTCACCACCTCGCCGGGCTGTTATATAATGAAAGACAAAATGAAGAAAATAATATATATCGGCAAGGCGAAAAATCTCCGCAACCGTGTGACATCTTATTTCAGAAAGTGTCAGGATCACCTGCCAAAGGTGTGGAAAATGGTGTCCCACGTCTATGACTATGACTTTATCGTCACCGACTCTGAGTTTGAAGCCCTGGTGCTGGAGTGTTCTCTTATAAAGCAGTATACCCCGAAGTATAATATCCTGCTGAAAGACGATAAGGGCTATAGCTATATCAGGGTCACAAATGAGGACTACCCACGTTTGCAAGCCGTATTGCAAAAATACGATGACGGAGCAGAGTATATAGGACCTTATACAAGTTCATTCGCAGTAAAACAAGCCGTTATCGAAGCCAATAAAGTCTTTATGCTCCCTACCTGCACCCGAAAATTTCCGCAGGATTTCAGAAAACAGCGTCCCTGCCTTAATATGCACATAAAGCAGTGTATGGGCGTTTGCACAGGAAAATTCTCCAAAGAGGAGTATAATTCTATAGTCCGTCAGGCGGTGGACTATATCCAAAACGGCTCGTCAGATTCAGTTGAAAGACTCACCGATGAAATGAATAAAGCCGCTGAGGAGCTTGACTTTGAGCTTGCCGCAAAGCTTCGTGACCGTATCCAAGCCATACAGAAAGCCGCTGAAAGTCAGAAGATAATTAATGACGATATTCGTGACACTGATATAATCGCCATTGCTCAAAATGGTGAAATGGCTTGTGCCAGCGTTATAATGTATCGTGGGGGCAGACTTTTTGATAAGGCTTCCTATTTCCTTGGAGAAAAAGACGACAGCGTAAAAATGCGTGAAGATTTTCTCATGCAGTATTATTCCTCCAAAGACAGCATACCGAAAGATATCCTTATTGACGAGGATATCACAAACGGCGAGATAATAGAGAAATTTCTCCGTCAGAAGTATGACCATGCCGTGAATATCTCCACTCCGAAAAGAGGACAGTTTCTCCGCCTTACCACCCTTGCCAAAAGCAACGCCACCGAGTATCTCTCCATAAAAGTCGGCAGAACGAGCCGTGAGATAACCGCCCTTGAGGAGCTTGCCAAAGCATTGGGGCTTCCCAAGACTCCGAAATATATCGAGTGCTACGATATATCAAACCTCGCCTCTACAAATATGGTGGCAGGCATGGTGGTCTTTGAAAACGGCAGACCATGCAAGAAGTATTATAAAAAGTTTTCTATCAAAACAGTTGCAGAGCAAAATGACTATGCCTGTATGCAGGAGGTCATAGAACGTCGCTTTAGAAACTACTTTGAGAAAACAGACGAGGGCTTTTCCATTATGCCCGACCTTATCTTGCTGGACGGTGGAAACGGCCACGTCAATGCCGTTGAGCCTGTCTTAGAGCGAATGGGTGTGACCTGCCCATTGTTCGGACTTGTGAAAGACTCCAAGCACCGCACACGAGCAGTCGCCACAGGGGGCGGAGAAATAAGCCTTGCAAAGTGCAGAGCGGCGTTCAATCTTGTTACCGCCATTCAGGACGAAGTCCATAGGGTAGCCATAACCTATCAGGCACAGAAACATAAAAAGAATGCTCACCGACTTGAAATAACCAAGGTCAAAGGCATAGGCGATAAAAAAGCCGCAAAACTCATCACCGAGTATAAGACCAAAGAAGCTCTCAAAAAAGCCACAGTAGAGGAGCTTGCAAAGACCGCAGGTGTGAATATAGACACCGCAAGAGAGCTTAAAGAAATAATAGATGAAATGTAGGGATAGAATTGATAGAAAACACCAAAGACATAGACGAGCTTGAATTTATAAACAGCTTTTCCCATTCAGGCAAGCCCGTTAAAGACCTGTCCAGAATAAAAGCCTTGCTTTCCGACCTTGGCGACCCGCAGGACAGCCTTAAATTCGTTCATATCGCAGGCACGAACGGCAAAGGTTCAATGGCGCAGATGTTCAGCGAGGTCTTTCAGTGCGCAGGGCTGAAAACAGGTCTTTTCACCTCGCCTTATATAATAAGCTATACCGACAGGATAAAAATAAACGGCATTGATATCCCCAAGCCTGCCCTTGCGAAAATGGCAAAGCGTGTGAAAGCCGTCACCGATATGCACTGCGACCGTGAGAATTTCTCTCAGTTTGAAATAACCACCGCCATAGCTTTCCTCTATTTTGCCGAGGAAAACTGTGATATAGTCGTCCTCGAAACAGGTCTTGGGGGACTTTTGGACAGCACCAACGTTATAAAAACCCCTGTTCTCACAGTCATAGGCTCAGTGGACTTTGACCACACCGCCATTTTAGGTGACACCTTGGAGAAGATAGCCTATCAGAAAGCAGGCATTATAAAGCCCCACTGCCCATGCGTTTTGAGCGCAGGCAACGATATGAAAGTTATCCGCACCGTCAGAGAGCAGGCGGTGAAAAATCTTTCTCAGCTGGTTATCCCCGACATCAGCCAGCTCAAACTTATAAGCTGTGACGTTTTCGGCTCAAAGTTTGAGTTCAAAGGACAGCCCTATGAAGTCACCATGGGCGGCGCACATCAGGTGCTGAACGCCATGAGCGTCATAAGCGGCATACGCCTTGTCAACGATACCCTGAAAATTCCGCAGGATAAAATTGCCGAGGGCATCAAAAAAGCCCAGCTCCAAGGCAGAGTGCAGATACTCAGCCGTGAGCCGCTTTTGATACTGGACGGAGCGCACAATCCCGACGGCTTGTCAGCCTTGGCAGGCGTATTGGAGCATTGTGAAAAACACCCATGTTACGCCGTTATGGGAATGTGCAGGGATAAAAACATCACCGAGGCGGTAAAGAAAATTATACCGTATGTAGACAAATTTTACACAGTTGACGGTTTCAGCGACAGAGCCGAAACTGCCTCTGACCTTGCCGACATCATAACAAACGCAGGTGGCAGGGCAGAGCAAAGTCCAAAGCCTGCCCTTGAAATGGCACGTCAGCTAACAAGCGAGAATCCTCACGGAGTGAATCTTATATGCGGTTCGCTTTTCCTATGTGCCCAGGTGCTTAATGAAATAAAAGATATATAACAGAAAGGGCGACCCACCCAAGGTCGCCAGATTTTTTTACCTTTATTCCCTAATAGCCGCTTGAACCGCTTTCTTCCAACCACCTATCAGATCACTGCGTTTACCCTCACTCATAGACGGAATAAACTCTCTAAACTTATCCGAAACTCCCACAAGCTCTTCCATACTGCCCCAAAGCCCACAGCCAAGCCCAGCAAGATATGCCGCACCTGTTGCGGTGGATTCCACGTTATAAGGCCTTATGACCGAATGACCCAATATATCAGCCTGAAATTCCATAAGAAAATCGTTGCTTGCCGCACCGCCGTCAGCCTTTATGCTTCCGATAGCCCCAGCGTCCTCCTCCATCGCCCTGAGAACGTCATAGGTCTGATAGCACATAGCTTCCAATGTTGCCCTGACTATGTGGCATCTGTTTGTTCCTCTTGTAAGCCCTGTTATCATGCCCCTGGCTTCGGGCTTCCAGTATGGTGCGCCAAGTCCCACGAATGCAGGCACAAAGTATACACCGCCCGTGTCCTCAACGCTTCTTGCAAGCTCCTCAGTTTCTGCCGCTGTGCGTATTATGCAAAGCTCGTCACGAAGCCATTTTACAGCCGCACCCGATACGAATACCGACCCCTCCAGAGCATAATTCACCTTTCCTCCTATGCCCCAGGCAATAGTCGTGAGCAGCCCATGACGGCTTTCCACAGGCTTTTCACCCGTGTTCATAAGCAGAAAACCGCCCGTGCCATAGGTGTTTTTCACATCGCCCTCACGGAAACAGCATTGCCCAAAAAGTGCCGCCTGCTGATCTCCTGCACAGCCTGCGATCTTTATCCTGCTTCCGAAAATGTTCTCCTCAGTTTCGCCCAAGTAACCCGAACATTCTTTGACCTCAGGGAGCATACAGCTGGGTATGCCCAAAAGTCCCAGTATCTCTCTGTCCCATTCAAGGGTGTGAATGTTGAAAAGCATAGTCCTGGAAGCATTGGAGTAGTCCGTAACGTGTACCTTTCCCCCTGTCAGATTCCATATGAGCCAGCAATCCACAGTGCCGAAAAGTATCTCCCCCTTTTCTGCACGCTCCCTTACGCCCTCAACATTTTCAAGTATCCACTTTATCTTTGTGGCGGAGAAATAAGGGTCGATAAGAAGTCCCGTCTTGTCCTTGAAAAACTTTTGCAAGCCCTGACTTTCCATTCGTGCGCAGTCCTCAGAAGTCCTCCTGCATTGCCAAACGATAGCGTTATAAACAGGCTTGCCGGTGTTCTTGTCCCAAAGTATCGTCGTTTCACGCTGATTGGCGATGCCGATAGCCGCCACGTCCTCCGCTGTTATCCCAGCCTTTGCAATGACCTCACGAGCAGAACTGAGCTGACTTTCCAGTATGTCCATAGGGTCATGCTCCACCCAGCCGTTGCCGGGAAATATCTGCGGATATTCTTTCTGTACGCTCGCAACCTTTTCACCCTTTGCGTTAAAAAGCACCGCTCTGGAGGAAGTCGTTCCCTGATCTAAAGAGAGTATGTATTCTTTCATAAAATTTCTCCTTATTGCAAAAAAGGGGCGGAATTCCCACCCCTTATAAATCTGTTATCTAAATTTCTAACACTGTTTATTTTCCTACAAAATTTCGCATCACATTATAATGTAGGGGACGGCGCCCTCGACGTCCCGCTTCCTCGCCCGATTAATTGCCGAATAAACTTGTGTTACTCGCAAAATGCTGACGTTTTCATAAACCATGTAGGGGAGCGGCTCAATTTCTGCTTTGCAGAAATGTGACGTCCCGCTTGCCCGACGTTTTGTTTACTTATTTTTTTTCGTTACACTACGTTGCGGATATTCTGCCACACTTTATATCGTCATCAAATAAGCCCCGTGTAAAGCAGTATAAGATAAATGATCAACAAAAGCGACAGAACGCCAAGAAGCTTCCAAATACCCTTTATGGCGGACTTTTCCTGCTTTTTAGCTTTAACAAATTCCTCGATAGCGTCCGGAGTGTATTCTTTGTGCATCTGGCTTCCTACTGTTGGATTGAGCATATCATTGATGTTGATGTTGCGGTATTTTTCCTCACGAAGCTTCTTAGGGTCGGTCTCCTTGGTGCTGATGTTATCATATGAAGAATTGAGCAGGCTCTTGTCCATTTTCTTCATGTTGATAGCGTCCATAGAAAGCTCTGCTTCCTCAGGTCTGCCAAGGCTGTCGCCGTTGTCGTAAATATGCTTTGTGTCAACGCTCTTCATAAGCTGATTGTTTGAGCGGTTTGCCCTCAGCATCTTGATAAGAGTGTCAGTGTAGAGGTTTTCCTCTTCCTCAGCCTCGTCAGTAAGGATTATGTCCGAGGTGTCGTTTATCGCCTCGTCAACTGTATCGATAAGGGAAGTAAGTCCCTTGTTCGCCTTCTTGTATGGCTTTTTAGCCGCAGGTTTCGGAGCTTCCGCCGCAGGCTGTGTAGCAGGCTGGCTGTACACAGGTGCTGAAACTGTCTGCTGTGCAGGCTGTGCTGTCTGAACAGGCGTTGGAGCAGGTGCAGGCTGTGAAACTGGCGGAACAGGAGCAGAAACAGGCTGGCTTGCAGGTGCAGAGCCTGAAATGCCCTCGTGTCCCGGAATAAAGATCTTTCTCTTTCTTATAGGTGCGTTTATCTCGCCGGGAATACCGCTCTGAGCCATCGGCTTTGTGTTGAATACAGGAGCAGACTGGATGTCCTCTGCAGGCGTCGGTGCAGGAGCAGACTCTGGCTCTGGTATAGGCTCTGGCTCTGGTGCAGGCTGTACTGCCGCAGGCTCAGGCTGAACGGGAGCTGGAGGCGGAACTACCTTAAGCTCAGGATTTTCCTCAGGCTCGTCAGGTATAGGCTCGCTGTCAGGACCATCCTCGCCAACGATAGCGTCAGCAGAAATGGAGCTTGCAGCCGCAGAGAAATCATTGCTCTCGATAGCAGAGTCCTCATCGCCCTCAAAGTTTACCATTTTGCCTGTTGTAACATCATAGTATTCCTCGCCGTCCTTGACAGCGATCTTGAGCTTCGGCGCAGGCTCGCCCCTCTTAGGCAGGTTAGCCTGTGGAATGTCAATGTCAGGGAATACCTCGTCAACGTCCACCTTTGCGATCTTAAGTATCTCCATTGCGGATCTGCACTTCATAGAGCCTCTTACCATTTCCTTGATAGGAAGCAGAATTATATCGCAGAATGTGGCATAGAAAGACCTCAGCGCAGACATTGAGCTGTCAAGCATATCCTGCGGAAAACGATGGTCAAAATACTTATCCCATTGCTCAGGGCTTGACATGATCATCTTGTCTATGTACTGACAAAGTGGTATCCAAAGCTCAGGCTCTTCAAAATCTCTGTCATTGGTGATGAGCCACATATAACATCTGAGAAAACAGTCATAGCATGAAATATCTCTGAGGTTGAGCATAACGTCATCAATGTTCAGGGAAGCCGAAAATATAGGATCAGAGAATGCGAAGCATCTGTATCCGTTGCTGGCGATCTTTGCATAAGCCGTTTTCAGATCCTTTTCAGAACGGGAGAAAGGCGGCAGAAAATCAAAATCATAAGGCGTTTCATAATCAGCCGTGTCACCTTTAGCTGCCATATCAAGCAACTTTTTGTATGTGAGCGTGACATCAGCAGTAGGAGTGTCAACGGCTATGCCGAGCACCCTGAAAGGATTGCAGGCAAAAAGTTCCATTGCCGTTATCCCAAGTGACGGTCTTGTCATAAATATATCCTCCTCCATGAATTTACTTCATATATACTTAAGCTTTTACTCTTCTTATTCGTGTTATCTTCTTCACGATCGGGTATTTTTGTGTATTATTATGCCAAAAATAGTTTTCTTAAACTAATTTGTTTTTTGTTTTTAATTAACAAAATAAATAACTTAACAAATATAGTATAGCAAATATTAGTATAGATTACATTAACTAAACGTGAATTTTATATTTATATTATATTAATACGAAACAAAATGCACAAAAAGAGTTTAAAAAATCGTACAAAAAGTAACTGTCAAAAGGTTTGCAATTTTGGTGAAAATATTGTATAATAAATAAGTATAAGATGTCAGGCATAAAAAGCCGATATCAGATCATCATGCCAATAAAAAGGGGGAGATCTTATGGGTCTGTTCAGCAGAAAAAGCTCCGAGCCCAAAACATCGACACAGCCTAAAAAGCAGCAGATAAATGCTGATGATATATGGAACACGCCTGTGAAGAGAGCAGGCGGAGATACGGCTTTTGTGAAGGAGTCCAGCAGCGATAAGGTACACGCCGAGAAGATAACCGATACCATAGAGCCGGAAACTATCCGCAGCAAGATGGAGCAGCTTGAAAAAGAGCTGGCTGAAAAGAAAAACGATCCCGTAAAGACCTATGCCGACTACGACGTGAACCCGGTAGGACAGGCTGAGATAACCGATGCCCAGAGCGAGTATGAAAAGCTTTATGAGGAGGAACACGCAAGATTTGTAGCTTCTCATAAGGAGGATATAAGCGTGGCGTCCGTTGAGGGTATCGACTCAAAGCTTGAGGAGATATATAGGATACATGACGAGAAAGTGGCTCAGGAGAAGCGTGATACAGGCAATATCGAAGCCATAAGTGCAGAGACCACAGCCGCAAAGGTGGCTGAGCTTCCTTATGCAAAAAAGCCTGAGGACTATGCAGAGTATAAGGATATAAAGGGAATATCCGTCGATGAGGCTCTTGTGGAGGGTCTTGGCTCTGTTGACCACAGCGAGGACGACGACGCTATCGGCTCAGTATCGGAAGAGTTTTTGGCGCAGAAGGTGAAAGAATTTAACGAAAAATATGGCAGATGATCGGGGTAAAGGCAGTCATTAGGGGTATTGCCAGAATAAATTGAATTGGAGAGATAAAATTGAAGATCAATACCGATAACCCTATCATAAAGTTTTCAGGCAAAGGCAAGCCGTTTCAGTATGATAAGTTGCTTTATGCTACATTAAATGAGTATATACTTGATTATAAGAATGCAAGACTTGATAAGCTTACCGATCAGGACGCTTCTATATGCCTTGCGAGAATAATAAGAAAAATGGAAGTCAATGACGTTCCTGTCCAGCAATTTTTCCATGAAGAGCTTGAAAAGTGGAGCGAGCATACCAACTATGAGAAGATACTCAGACTTTGCGAGCTTATGGCAAAGGATATCTTCGGCTGTTTTGATAAGAACAGAGATGACGGCAACGGCGGCTTCTATAAAACAGACAGGCTCTATTGCGTAAATAATGACGGTGAAAGAGATTATATCGTTTGTGACGAGGTTGAGAAAAAGGGACTTTTTAAGAAAGTTCCAACTCCTGTCACATTGTATTTCAATGATCTTATGGAGAAAAATAAACGTGGCGAGCTGCCAAAATCCAAGTAAATTTTGTATTAACAGATAATAAGGAGAGTATTAACATGGTAAATATAGAAATGGCAAACGGAAAGAATATCAAGATCGAGCTTTATCCTGACGTTGCACCTATCACAGTTGCAAATTTTGAGAAGCTTGTTAAAGAGGGCTTTTATGACGGACTGATATTCCATAGAGTTATCTCAGGCTTTATGATACAGGGCGGCGACCCAATGGGAACAGGCATGGGCGGTGCAAAAGAGAAGATAAAGGGCGAGTTCCTTGCCAATGGTGTTCGTAACGACCTCAAGCATACAAGAGGCGTTATCTCAATGGCACGTTCAGCAATGCCAAATTCAGCAAGCTCACAGTTCTTTATCATGCATCAGGACGCTCCTCATCTTGACGGACAGTATGCAGCATTCGGCAAGGTAGTCGAGGGCATGGACGTTGTTGACGAGATCGCAGCAGTTGACGTAAATTTCAACGATAAGCCGCTTGTAGATCAGGTCATGAAGAAAGTAACTCTTATTGAGGACTAATAAAAAGGAAAATCATGGGCTGCGGTCTTTATGGCGGCAGCCCTTGTTTACGGCAAAAAAATATCAGGAGAGTAAATAATGGATTTCAAGAAAGTAACAGTGGGATTTTTTGCAGCGGTCATGGCAATGACCTCAGTGTGTTTCGCTGATCCCGAAACGCCTGTGACAACCGATGTGCCAGCCACAGATCCTGTACCGGAAACAACCACTACCGCTCAGCCTCAGCGGGAGGACACTGAAACGACTACAACTACCACAGCTCAGACATGGGAAACCACCACATGGGGAACTACCACATCTTATTCCTATGTTCCGGACACTCCGACTTCTACGCCGACAGTTGTAAAGCTTGTGGTCAGCGAGGTAAAGGATAAAAAGTTCACAGCGAAAATAAATATCCAGTGCGACCACCTTATCTCAAATGCCTCTATCTCCGTGGGCTATGACGATAGCCTTGTAGAGTTTGAAAAGTGCGAAACCAATGATAAAGCAGGTGGCATGGCAGTAGACAATGCCTTTGCAGGTAAGTTTGTATATAACTATGTGAACGCAGACGGCACAGACTTTGACGGTGATTATGCGACCCTCCATTTCAAAGTCGCAGACGAAAAGCTCACCTCAACAGTGCTTTATCTCACAGTAAATTCCCTTGATGACGAAAACCTCAATGCCATATCAAATCAGGTAGAGAACGGTATCGTCAAGTATCAGGACGCTGCAGACGTTCAGCAGGACGACAGCGATTATATCGAAATAGACGTTGACTATTCCAAGTACCCTATCTCACCAGAGGATATAGGACTTACAGATGTTGACAGCGTAACAGTAGCCAACGGCGAAGTGCTTATATTCGAGGACGGCAAGTTCCAGACCCTCAGCACAGGCGAAACAAAGATAGATATTGTTTATAAGGACGGCTCAGTAGGGCATTTTAAAATAGTGATAAAAGAACCTGAAGCCGTGAAGCTTGAAAGCTCAGAAGCAGAAGCGACCTCAAAAGCCGCAAGTCCTGTGTCGGAAGAAAAGAGCGGTTCATCAATGGGCGTTATTATTGGCGTGGTCTGCGTTTTGTGCGTAGCTCTTATTGCCGCTGAGTATCTTATGATAGTGAAAAACAAAACAGTAGGCGACAATAAGTCAGCCAACAAGGATAATGATAAAGATATCCACGATACAGACGAAAGCGACGATACCAATTTGTCCGAGCCTGACGAACCTGACGAAAATGAAGAGCAGGAAGAAACTGATAATACAGACGATACAGACACAGAAGAATAAACCAAAAGCGGTGCAGAGAATTGAACTCTGACACCGCTTATTTTCTTATTTAGCTATTATTAGACAATTCCTTAAGCTCTCGACCCTCTTTAAGCAGATCATGCAACCTTTGAGCGTCATTATTTGCAATAGCATCACGATACTCCGTTAATCTTGCGATTATATGCTCTATTTCGTCCACCAGTGGACCACGGTTCATAAGGAAAAGCTCCGTCCACATATCCTCGTTGAGCTTTGCCACTCTCGTAAGGTCTTTGAATGATCCTGCTGAAAAACCTGCCTGCTTTAAAAGACTAGGGCTTTTTACATAGGAGCTTGAAACAACGTGTGCAAGCTGAGAAGTGAACGCAATAACACTGTCATGCTCCTCAACGTTTGATACAACGACCTTTGCAAAACCGATATTATATGCAAGCCTTGATATCTCCTGCACCACCTTCATAGGCGTTCTGTCAGTAGGCGTCATTATAAAGCTTGCTTTCTCAAAAAGATTGTCCACCGAGTATGCAAAGCCTGAAAATTCACGCCCTGCCATAGGGTGACAGCCGAGGAAGTTTACGCCGTTTTCAATGCAAACGCCCTCTACGGCTCTGACTATCTCGCCCTTTACTCCACAAGTGTCAAGAACGATACCGCCTTTTTTGAACTTACCTGCATTCTCCGTGATGAATTTTATGGTAGCCTCAGGGTGAAGTCCCACAATAACAACGTCACAGCCTGCAAGGTCGTCAATTGCCATTTCACCGTCGATAGCCTCCTGCGCCAGCGCCCCTGCTATCGTTCCCCTGTCAATATCTATACCGAAACAGCTTTCATGAGTGTTCTTTTTTATTGCCTTGGCAAGCGAACCGCCTATAAGTCCAAGTCCAACTATACAAATCTTCATTGTCCGTCATGCTCCCTTTGCTTTTACGCTTTTAAGCTTTTATGTAATAAAGTATACCACTAAAATCACACTTTGTCAAGAGCCATGCACACCCAATTATTCACCGCAAAGCTCTGCAATAGCATTTGCATACATATTCAGATTTATCCTGAAAGTTTCCATGGAAATATGCTCGTCAGCTCCGTGCATATTGTTGTTTTCCTCAGGAAATTCCGCACCGAACGCAACACCGCCCTTTGTGTTGTGAACGTAGGTTATTCCGCCCTCTGCGATACATTTTCCCTTTTCGCCCTTGACCTTTTCGTATACCCTTAACAAGGTCTGAACGAATTCACTGTTTTCGTCCACATAATGCGGCTCCATGCCGTCAAGCTCGTCCACCTTGAAGCCCTTGCTTTCAAGTGCCGAAGTTATGATACCGCTTATCTCAGCAAGCGTCTTGTCAATAGGGAAGCGTATGTCAATGCCACCATGAAGTCTGCCACCCTCAGTTTTAAGGATAGTCAGCGCACTGGTCATCTCGCCTGATACATCGTCTGAAAAACCAAGACCGCAGGACTTTCCGTTGCATTCTCCGTGTGGGAAAAGCTCAGCCAACCCACCAAGGAGAGCATTTTCATTTTTGTATTCTGCCACAAATTTTGTCACCGCATTGTCGCCGTTTTCAGGTCTTGACCCGTGTGACGATTTTCCTCTGATGACCTTCTCACTGTCGTCAGCAAATTTCACAATGCACTTGTCCGGGATAGCATTTATAACGTTTCCGCCCTTTATCTCAGCTATCTTATCGTCTGAAAATTCAGCAGAGAATGTAAGATGCACCATGCCCTTTTCGCAGTTGAGCACAGGAAAAGAGCCGTCGGGGGTAAACACCATTTCAGGGAAAGGCTGTTTGCTTTCATAATATTCCATGTCCTCACAGCCGCCCTCTTCATTGCCACCGAAAATAACACGGAAGTTCTTTTTTATAGGAATGTTAAGCGCTTTGATAGCCTTTACAGCCCACAGCACCGCAACGCTCGGACCTTTGTCGTCAATTGTTCCTCTGCCGAAAAGCTTTCCGTCAGCTTTAGTCAGCTTGAAAGGCGGATAGCTCCAGCCCTCGCCTGCTGGAACAGTGTCAAGATGTGAAAGCACAGCAAGCTTACATTCTCCCTCAGGGTAAAAATCACCGTGAACAGCATAGCCGTCAAAGTCCTTTGTTGTCATGCCAAGCTTTTCAAGATAAGCCTTTCCCCAGTCAAGAGCCTTGCGAGAACCCTCGCCAAATGGCTTAACAGGGGCATTTATGTCGCCTACGCTCTCAATAGAAATAATCTCGTCTAGGTCACGTAGGATCTCCTCCATGTGCTTATCAAAATATTCTGCAAATTGTTTCTGATACATATTTATTCCTGCCTTTCAAGTGTGCAAATCATTATTTCCGAGGGATTATTCAGCCTGAATTTACCAAGCCCTGCCGTAACAGCAAGCTTTGCCAAGCCCTGTTCAGCGTCAAGCTCGTAAATGCCCTTTGTGTATCGTGGAAAGAATTTCCGTTCGGGAGAAAGTATTCCGCCAATAAAAGGCAATCTTATAACTCCCCCATGACAGTGACCCGAAAACGTCACATCTGCTCCCCAGTCCGCATAAGCACGGAACGCCAGCGGCGTGTGCGAAAGCAAAAAGTTACACTCGCTCCTGTCAGGCTCGCCTAAAAGCTTTGTAAGCTCGTCCTTTGTGATCTGCGGCAGGTCGTGATGTGAAAAATCTTCGTTGCGGTAAAATCTTTGGGGAAGCTGAGTGCCGTATATATTGATGTGATCCTCGCCTATTTTTATCTGCTCCATGTTGTTTCTCAGAACGTGTACTCCACATTCGGTGAGTTTCAAAGCAAGGGCTTCGGCATTATCCATGTTGTCAGTTTCATGGTTACCGAAAATATAATAGGTCGGTGCAATATGTTTTAGCCTTTTCATAAGGGCAAGCTTCGGTATCATGTCCGTTTCATCACGGCTGTAAAGATCACCTGCAAAGAAAATAAAGTCAGGCTCGGCGGCAATACAGGAATTCACCAGATTGTTGAAATTATCCCCGTAACGCTTCTTGTGAAGATCTGCAAGAAGAAGTATCTTTTTACCAACAAAATTCTCAGGAAGCTTTGATACTTTCAGCTCATATTCGTTCACCCTTAGCTGTCTGTTTGAAATAAGCATATAACCGCCCAGAAATGCGGCGGCAGCAAAAAGCGGCAGCTTGTATGACATTTTATTACCTCATTCCTACTTGCAAAGATATTTTTTCAGATCGTCCATTGCCCATTTTGCGTGGGCGTAGCCGTAATCGTAGAGCCTTTTCAGCTTTGCAGGGTCGCCCTCAGTCCTGCCTACTCCGAAGGTGGTCTTGGGTGTGAAAACAAAGACTTTCCCCTCCGCTTTAAGCTCCATAAGCTCTGCGATACATTTGTTGTATCTCTCGGCTCTTGTGGCAAGGGCTTCGGCAAACTCAGGGTGCTTGTGATAATATTTCATGGCAAGCTTTGTGGCAGGCTCTTGGGTCTTAACATAGCCCTTTGGTCGGGTCAGCACAACGATATTTTTGTCACAGCCTGCTTTTATTGCCTGCATATATGGTATTGAATCTGATATACCGCCGTCCATATATTTTTCTCCGTTTATCTCTATCTCAGGGAAAAGCAGAGGAAGCGCACAGGTGGCTCTAAGCAAATTCCAGTGGGTGTCATCTTTTGGCACGTCCATGTACTCAGCCTTGCCGTTTTTTACGTTTGTAACAACTGCACAAAATCTGCCCTTGAAGTTTCTGTAGGCTTCATAATCAAAGGGAAGCTCAACATTAGGCACAACATTGTAGGCATAATCAAGGTTATAGTAGCATCGGTTTTTCGGGTCGATAAGATGTCTTGCACCCATGTATTTCTTTGTTCCCATAAACTCAGTTGCAAGGCGGAGATTTCTGCCTATCTGACCTGAGCAGTAAGAAACGCCGAAAGCTGCTCCTGCCGAAACGCCTATAACATAATCGGCTATTATTTTATCCTCAAGCAGAGCGTCCATTATTCCGCAGGAATAGACCGTTCTGCTGGCTCCGCCCTCTAAAGTAAGTCCAAGCATGATATTACCTCTGTTTCTGAAAAGAGGACGGCTTGACCGTCCCCAATTTTATTTTATATCTGTATCCTTTAAAATTATGCAGAAAACGGGCGAAGGATGTTCGCCCCTGCAGTTTTTATCTTACGGCTTCAGATGTTGTATCTGCCCTGCTGTTATCCAAAGCTGAATTGTCAAGAACTGTTTCTGTGAACTCTCTGCCGTCGTCGGTAAGAGCCTTTTTAAGCTCGTCCATGGCGTTCTTTGTTGCGTTGTCGTCTGTTATCCTTACTATAACATTGTCGCTCATAAGCTTCACTGTGGAAACAAGACTTTTAAGATCTACCACACGCTCATCGATTATATAAGTGCTTCCTGAAACCTTGATGTCATAAAATTCCTTTGGCACTGCTGTTGTTGTGGTAGTAACGGAAGCTTCATTGGAGGAAGCACTTACGTCCTTGCCGTCCCCTGAGCCTTCGCCTTTTCCACCGCCTAGTCCAAGTCCAAGATACTGCATTATAAGAATAAGCGCCGCAATGATAATGACGATCAGCATGATACCAAGAAGTTTTTTCTTCTTTTTCTTTTTCTGCTTTTGTCTTTGTTTTTCAAGGTCACTGCGGTAGAGCTTTTCAACATCGTTCTGAATACTCATTTTTATTGTCCTTTCTATTTGGAAGTGTTTATGTATGTAAAGTAAACATTTTCGTATTTGTCTGACACAGCCTGCACAGCGTTTTCCACTATTCTCATGTTACGATAAAGCACAGCGTCACCGTCATAGACCACTGCCGCAAGCATTACTTCACCGTCTGCCGCACCGAGTCCTTCAAAAAGAGATATGAGCCTGCCTGAGATGTCTTCATCAGGGGTCACGGTCATAATATCCTCATCATTACGGGAAATATACAGCTTGTCAGTGCCGTTTTCATTTCGCATATCAAGTGAGATAAGCATACCCTGAGTGTAGCCGTCAAGCGCCTGCTGGTTTTTTGCGGCATTGCTGTTAATGCTCTCAGCCTTTTTATAGGCTTCATCTATCTGCTTTTGCATATCCTCACGGAGCTTTTCAAGCTCGTCAGCGGATTTTTGCTTCTGCTCCTCAAGCTGTTGAGTGACAGCCTGCACCTGAGCTTTTGCGTCCTCTTTCTGACTGTCGGCAGATGCGGAAACATCGGTCATGACCCAGAAAAGCATTATCATGATAACATCGAGCAGGGAAGTCAGCTCAAGGACTATGCCCTTATTTTTCCTGAAACCATTCATGGCTGTTCACCGCTTTGGGAATGTTCAGCGTTGTTTCTTTCAAGATAGAGCTGAACATTTTTCTCGTTATCCTCTATTTTTGCAGAGATTATGCCGTCAAGAAATTTGAAGATTATAGCAAAAACAAGTCCCCAAAAAGTGGAGGTCAAAGCGCCATAGAAATTATCCTGAACGTTTGTCATATCGCCCACCATACCGAGGAGGGAGATAACAGTGCCGAGGATACCCAAGAGAGGGAAGATCCCTGTGAGATTTACGAACAGAGAATAAAGGCTTCCTGTGCGGTTGCGCATAGAAACGATATCTGTTTCACGAATGTCAGAAATATCGCTGTCAGCCTGACGGCGGGAAGCACCTGAATCGGGAACGAAGATGTTAAGATGAAGTTTGTTGTAGAGAACATCAGCCGATTTTTTAGTGAAATAAAAGACGAGGGCGGTCGCGACTGCAACCAAGAAAATTATCATGTCGAAGCCGAAAAAGTTCATAAAAATTACGGAAAAGAGTTTTTTCATGGATAAGACCCCCTATAGAGATAATGATAGCACATTTTGAGGTAAATTGCAAGATGTGGGGGCGGATTTTTAGTGAGGAGGGGAGAAATGAGAAATGAGGAATGAGGAATGAGGAGTGAGAAGTGAGGAGTGAGGAGTGAGGAGTGAGGAATGAGCATAGCAGACCAAAGTAAATTGCAAGCATAAAGTGAAAATAAAGCGCCGAGCAAAGCGAGAGATAAAGCGCTCGCTCAAGCCCGGCGTTAGAGGGCTTGTGGGGTCTAGGGGCAAAGCCCCTAGCGGAGTATGAGGCAGAGCCTCATTCGGCGCAAGCCGACAAGGTGCAGATTTAATGAAAAATAGCATATAGAAGTCAGATATTAGATGAAAGTGATATTGGAAAATTAAATCTGCACCGCTTTTCTATCCCATAGCAAAACGTAGATACGCAAAGAGCGAAGCGATTTTGCGGAGGAAGGACTTGCCCAAATAACTGTAGGGGTTATTAAGGTTTGTGGGATAAACAATAATACGAAACGTCGAGAAGTGGGACGTCGGATTTCTGCAAAGCAGAAATTGCGCCGCTCCCATACATGGTTGTTGTGTTGCCGTAATTTTGTGCATTTTAGCCGTTTTTATATTCAATTTTCAAGTTACATTCGGGGTGTGACATTGGGTATTATGCCCTTGGTTGCGTATACACAAAATCCACAACGCACACCCACGCTTTGACACAAGTACTCTACAGCCTGTTCCAGAATCTCTCATCGTATTCACTAAGTCGCAGGGCTTGTACGTGCCCGCAAGTATCAAAACGCTTTCTACTTATACACGAAAATCACCACTTTTGTTGCATAAAAAATGCAACAATTGCAGAAATGTTGCCAAATTAAAATATAAATCATTTGTTTGCATAAATTTGTGCCACTGAATTTGTGCATATCGACATGGCGTGAATAAATCTGTAAATGCTGTAAAAAATAAATGCAGATTTTCAGGAGGTGATCTTATGAGAACAATGAGAAATCTGCTTGTGAAAAAAGCTGCGGTGACGGTGCTGGCGGTGGGAGTTTCGCTGGCGGCGGTGAATGCCTTTTGGGGCGGTTCGGACAGTGCGCTCTCTCAGCTTGGGTCTAGCGGCAGTGAGGTTAGGGCTATTCAGGAACGCCTTAAAGAACGTGGTTTGTTCAACGACTCTGTGACGGGATACTACGGCGAAAAGACCAAAGCCGCTGTGATAAAATTTCAGAAACAGCAGGGGATAAGTCAGACGGGAACGGCAGGTCCGCAGACGCTTCGGGCGCTGGGAATATCTATTGGCTCTGTGCCGTCGGCTACGGAACAGAACATCAATCTTTTGGCGAGAATAATCTCTGCCGAGGCCAGGGGCGAGCCTTATGTGGGTCAGGTGGCTGTGGGTGCGGTGATACTCAACCGTATCGAGCACCCGTCTTTTCCTGACACACTTTCGGGGGTAATTTACCAAAACGGCGCTTTTACGGCGGTAGTGGACGGACAGTTCAACGAGCCTGTTGCCGCTTCAGCTTACAATGCTGCCCGTGACGCTTTGAACGGCTGGGATCCCACAAACGGCTGTGTTTACTACTACAATCCTGCTAAGACTTCAAACGCTTATATGCACGCTAAGCCTACGGTGACGGTTATTGGAAGCCATAGGTTTTGTATGTGAAAAAAAGCCGCCCTGCAAAAATGCAGAGCGGTTTTGTGCTATTTATGTACGAAAAAGTAATCGCTGCCGTTTAGGGATATTGGTATGGAATAGAGGATATCGTCGGTGAATTTACGGGAGATGTAGCCTGCTATATCGGCGAGCTTTTCGGTATCGGAGATGTCTATGGCATAGGCGTCAACATACGAGGTCTTGCCTGTTATGGCTATTCTTACATCATTTATATGGAAAACGTCTTTTACTTCTTCGAGGTATTCATTAGGTCTTTTGTAACCTAACAAGGTTTCTGCTTTGCCCATGAGTTTAAATCTGACAAGGGATACATCTACATTGCATTTTTCAAGAAGATCTTTAAGTTCTTCTATATTGTGTTCGTAGATAACGCCTATTTCGCTTATGCCTTCCTCTGCTTCTGACCAATAGGTAAATTCAGGCTGATAACCCATATTGGAAAGTTCGCTCAAAAGGTTTGATACTTTATACGGATTTGTTATAGGCGTATCACTGACGGGGAGATCGCCTGTCGGCTCTGGGTAGGCGGTGTGGACGTCCACAAGGTCGATATTTATGCCGTATGCTTGGAGGTAGGCTTTTATGCAGGTGACGTCATTTTCGGTGTTCACTGTTACATCGAGGTAGGTTTCATGGTTTTCGGCGGAGATTATGCCGAAGTCTGAGGTTCTTGAATTTAGTGCGGAAAGTATTATGTCAAGATCGTCTGTGTTTTCAAGGTCGGTGAGGCGTTCGGTAAAGGTCGGTATCTCTATATCTGCCGCTTCATATGTGCCAAGCTCGTCTTCGGTGAGCTGTTTATCGGTCTGTTCGTCAGAGTCGGTCTGTGAACTGTCATTGTGGATATACGTTCTTTGCTCAGGAACTGGACCTTTGCTCACAAACAGGTTGACTTCTTGCCCTGCTTGTATTTCTTCCCCTGCGGCAGGCTCGGTATTCATGACAGTTTCGGCGGTGACAGTATCGCTATATCTATCACGTCTTACGGGCGTGCCGCCTGCCTGTGCGATAAGCTGTTCGGCTTCGGCATAGGTCTTGTTGGTGACGTCCGGCACTGTGATAGGCTGTGGGGTCTGGGGCGGCTGTGTTGTGGTATCGGTGGAGGCTGTTGAGGGGGCAGGGGTGGTGGCGTCGATATCGGGCTTTAAAAGTCCGCTGAATGCGAATGCTCCCACTGCTACGGCGGCGCAGGCTGCTGCTGCGGCTATGCCGATGGATTTTCTTCTAAGCTTTATAGGCTGGGGTTTTGTTTCTGTGTGTGCGCTGTCGGCTGAGTTGGTGATAAAGGCTTTATTGTCTATTTTTTGCAGGATAGCGTCAAGATTTTCAGACTTGCTTTCGCTGTGGGACTTTTTCATTATATCTGTCATTTTCATTGCTTTGTTCCTCCTTTTCACAGTATGTTTTTTTCAGCTTGTCAAGGGTGCGGTATAGTCTTGATTTTACGGTGGACTGGGACAAGCCTAGGCATGATGCGGTTTTCTTGATAGTATATCCGTACTGATAATGCAGTACGAAAATGCGGTAGGTGGTATCGTCGGAGCTTTTGAGATAGCTCATCACCTGCTCATAGTCGAAAAAGTCGGCGTTTTCAAGGGTAGCAAGGGCTTTTTCGTCGGGGATATTCAGGTCGGTGATATCCTCGAATGTGGCTTTGGGCTGTTGTCTGTAATGGTCTGCAACATAATGCTTGGCTATACGCAGGACGTAATGCCTGACGTTTTTTATTTTCCCCTCAGTGGTGATAAGGGAGCGGTAAAAATCAAGATACACGCTTTGGAGTGCGTCCTCTATAAGATCTCTGGTGGGGAGCTTTGAGGTGAGATAGCGGTCTATATAATCGTATGTATCATTATAAGCCTGCACGAATGTATCTTTTAGTTCTGTTCCCATGGTTTTTCCTCCTTTCTTTTTTGCTCTGTGAGCTTTCAACCTAATAGTCGGAAAAAATGCTAAAAAAGTTTCACTTGCAGTGAAAAAACTGCGTAAAGAAAAAGGACGGCAGAAGCCGTCCTGAGAGTGCGTGCTGGGAATAGCCCCGACTAAGCGGGACGTCGCATTTCTGTGAAACGGAAATTGAGCCGTTCCCCTACAATAAACGTTTTTGTACTATGCTAAATTTTAGTCTACAGAATAATATTTCTGAAGTCTTGTTTTGAATATCTCACAGATGATATTTGCAGCCACTCCTGCTGTGAATACAGATACGAAAAGTATCAGAAATACTTTTGTTGCTTTGCTCATGTTATCTTCCTCCTGTAATTCTGTGACGCTGTTTTTACAGCCCTTTTCTTTAGGTCTATTATACTATAATCTTGCTCTGATTGCAAGCGGTTTGTGAAAAAATACGGCTTTTTATAAAAATATTTGCAAAAATCAAAGCATTGTGTTATAATATCTCTATGTGTTATATTTTTATGTAATGAGGAAATTTTAAATGGCAGAAACAGGCAAACAAAGCAGCTACAAAAAGCTGTTTTCAAATACTCTGGTGTTCGCTATAGGTTCTTTCAGCTCAAAAGTCCTTGTGCTGTTGCTTGTGCCTATTTACACCAATTATCTTACTACGGCTGAGCTGGGCGTTACGGACGTTCTCACTCAGATAGCTAACTGGATAATACCTCTTGTGACCATGACTATCACGGAGGCTATAATCAGATTTGGTCTTGACAAGGCTTATGACAAGGTAAAGGTCTTTACTCTTGGCAATCTTATATGCTTCTTTGGTCTGGCGGTGTTCGGTATTTTGCTGCCTATTGTGTCGCTGACGGGCATTGCTGACAAGTATATTGGCGGATACAGCTTGATACTATATGTATATGTATTCACCTCAAGCATGAAGTCGTTGTATTCAACTTTCGTGCGTGCAATGGAGCAGGTAAAGCTGTTTGCTTTTAACGGCATACTGACCACGTTCTTTACGCTGTTTTGGACGGCAATGTTTTACATGGTGCTCCCTGAGGGATTTCTCGGTCACGGCACAGGCATTGAAAAGTATTTGCTCGCCACCATTCTTTCTGACCTTATCTCGGTGGTTTTTCTCACGTTCAAGTCAAAGCTTTGGAGATATATAAACTTCAAGGATATTGACAGGGAGCTTTTGCAGGTAATGCTTCAATACTCTGTGCCTCTTATCCCTGCTCAGCTTTTGTGGCTCATAACAAACAGCTCGGATTCATTTATGACTACCCACTATCTTGGCTCGGACTACAACGGCGTGCTGTCGGCGGCTTACAAGATACCTAACCTTGTGTCAACGGTATATCTTATGTTCGGTCAGGCTTGGAATATGTCGGCTATCACTGAGGACGATTCTGATGACAGAGATTCGTTCTATGAGAATGTTTTTGACTTCAATCAGAGCCTTTTGTATATTCTTGTGGCAGGCTGTTTGCTTATTGTTCAGCCTGTGACTAACTTCTGGATAGGCGCAGATTTCCGTGACTGCGTAAAATACTCGCCTATCATCATATATGCGACCATTTATTCATGCTTCACCACTTTTATGGGGTCTATTTATCTTGCTTCAAAGCAGACAAAGAGGTCACTTTTTACGAGCCTTGTTTCAGGTGTGATAAACGTGGGGCTGAACGTTATCCTCATACCGAGGATAGGACTTTACGGTCCGCCTATATCCACGGTTGCGGCTTACATGACGGTTTTCATCATAAGAGCCATAGACTCGAGAAAGCTAGTGCCGTTCAGGATAGATATGAAAAAGATGATAGTGAACAACATCGTTATCCTTGTGATGATGTTCATTTGTCTTTTTGAAACTGACCTTATGCACCATCTGCCTTTGTATGCTATCGTTACACTGCTCTTCTTTGCGGTCTTTATACTCAACCGAAAGGCTGTGGAGAGCATATTCTACAAGGTGCTTCCTGCAAGGATAGCTTCACATTTTGTGAGCCTTAGCACTGCAAAGCTTTGCGCAGTTATAGGCGGCTTGGCTGTATTTGTACTCATAGACTTGCTCACAAGGGGCATTATTGTGTATGCTTTGCTTCTGGCAGGCTTTGTCTTTGCAATATACAAAAACAAGAACAGGCTTATGTATATCTTTATGGTGCTTATGCCGCTGAGTCTAGTTTTCAGGCACGGCATGGTATGGGCAGCGGTGGCATTTCTGATACTGGCGGTGGCTGTTATTATCAAAAATCGCAGGCCAGCAGATGTTTTCATTGGCATTGCGGCACTTGATATACTGCTTGGTGCGGCGGCAGGACTTTGGTTCGGCGTGCTTGCGGCGGCGGTGCAGACACTTGTATGCGGCTTTATATTCCGCAGACAGATATGGGATAAGCTTATTGAATGGGCATATAAAAAGCGGTAGAGATACTGCGTTTTATAGATAAAGGGGCTATGCTCCTATTACACCAATGGAGGTTTTTTATCATGGCAGAATTGAAATTTGAGATCACAGAGCGTATAGGCGTACTTTCTGAAAACGCTAAGGGCTGGACAAAGGAGCTTAACAAGGTTTCCTGGAACGAGAGAGAGCCTAAATATGACCTGAGAGAATGGAATCCAGACCACAGCAGAATGGGCAAGGGTATCACTCTTACTGACGAAGAAGTGGAAACTCTCAAGGCTATTCTCAACGGTGAGGAAATAGAGGACGATATTAACGAGGCTGATATTCTTTAAAAAATTGTAAATGTTCGGTAAACAGTTAAATGATAATCAATTGTTAATCATGAGTTTAAAAATGTTTGCTATAATTTTCGAGAAGAACAATTAAACGGCGGAGTTGTGCGTTATTTCATGCATGGCTGCCGCCGGAAGCTTGCACATAAAAGGCGTTTCGTATCAGTATTTAAAGGACACGGAACGCTTTGAACGTACAGGGCAGGTAATAATATATTCGGAGGGAATTATAGTTATATGGAACAGCATGGCATTAGCAAGCTTGATCTCAAGAGGCGCAACCGTATGCAGGTCCTCAAGATACTCAAGCAGAGAGGCCCTACTTCCCGTATCGACATTGCGGGAACTTTAGAGCTTACAAGAGCCGCTGTCACGATCATAACAAATGAAATGATCGAGCAGGGGATAATACAGGAAATAGGCGAATACAAACACGTTACAGAAAAAGCTCCGAGAGGCAGAAAAAAGATACTTATCGACATAAATCACCACTACAAGTTCGTTATAGGCGTAACGGTAGAGGAAGATATCGTAAGCGTTGGTCTGTCAACTCTGGCAGGTGCAGTTCTCGATAAGAGAAACTTGGCTATCAACGAAAAGACGGACTACAGCACTATTTTTGATTTCACTGAGAAGTCTATAAACGAGGTACTGGGCGACAACTGCCTTGACAAGAACTCTATTCTCGGCATCGGTTTCGGTATATTCCCGACTATGTATTCAAGACTTGGTATCAGTGTTGAAGATGGCGAGCCTGATTATTCTAAGCTAAAGGCTGCAATAAGAGAGAAAACTGAGCTTCCGCTGGTTTTTGACAACTCTGTAAAGGGCACGGCTATGGCAAATATCGACTTCCTTAAAACAAAGGATATAAACAGACACAACATAGCCTTTTTGCAGTATGGCAACACTATGCACTTTGTTGTGACGAATCTTAACGATCCGATCGTTTCATATGATAACAGAACTAACTTCGTGGATAAGATGATAATCAACCCTTATTCTGACAGGACTTGTCCTTGCGGAAGAAGGGGCTGTGTTGAGAGTGAACTCACTCCATCGGCTACTATGTCAAAGCTTAGGGAAGTATTTTCTGCTGAAAAGACGCCTTTTCTCTATGAGGCGGCAAGGGGAAGCTTTGAGAATGTCAATCAGGATATGATAACGATGGCATACGAGAAAGACGACAAGGCTGTAAAAGAGATACTTAACGGCGAGCTTACGCTGTTAGCGGTGCTTCTTAACAACTTGTATTTTTCTACCAACCCACAGAAGATAGTGCTTCATCAGTTCAAATTCCAGAATGAAAAGGCGTTCCAGAAATTAAAGGACGCTGTGACAGAGATAGGCGGAGCGCTTGTTTCAAGTAAGATCGAGCTTTCTATCATTGAGGACAAGCACAGATTCCTGTCAGGCTGTGCGCTTGCAATAAGAGAATTGTTCTTTAACAGGGGCGGATTTGATACATCTTCTAATAATTAAGAGCATCAGAGCAGGGCATTGCCCTGCTTTTTCTTTTATAATATAGTATAAAATGAACAACATAGTGAAAAATATCTAAATTATCGGGTAGAAAATGTATAAAAGAGAGAAACGATGAAAAAGCTATTGACAAATGTCGCTGTAGATGATAAAATATATAAGTCGCTTGATGAGAGCGATGAATGTGAATAAGGTGATGACAATGAACACTTTTTGAAAGAGTTCAAACGAATTCACAAAGAATTCACAAAGAAAAATCTTGACAAAGCTTAGCTAATATGATATAATAGATAAGCTGATTTAAGACAGCACATTAGAAAACACGAAAAGATCGGAAGTCAAAAAACTTTTTTGAAAAAACTTCAGAAAAGGGGTTGACAAAAGATAAAGAGTGTGATATAATGTAAAAGTTACACGACACAAAAGAGTGTAACGGAACAGCATCTTGAAAATTGAACAAAGACGAATAGTACGAAACCCTTGAGAGATTCTTTTGAGAAAAAGAATTAAAGGTCTAACATAAAGACGAAAAAGAAATGTACGTTCAGTGAAGTGAACTGAAACAGGATAACAAGAGCAGAGATGCTTTTGATATACAACTTTAATTAAGAGTTTGATCCTGGCTCAGGACGAACGCTGGCGGCACGCTTAACACATGCAAGTCGAACGAGAGAAGAGAAGCTTGCTTTTCTGATCTAGTGGCGGACGGGTGAGTAACACGTGAGCAATCTGCCTTTCAGAGGGGGATACCGATTGGAAACGATCGTTAATACCGCATAACATAATTGAACCGCATGATTTGATTATCAAAGATTTATCGCTGAAAGATGAGCTCGCGTCTGATTAGCTAGTTGGTAAGGTAACGGCTTACCAAGGCGACGATCAGTAGCCGGACTGAGAGGTTGATCGGCCACATTGGGACTGAGACACGGCCCAGACT